>TARA_B110000263_G_scaffold178273_1_pt1 | contig 11071 bp, 15 predicted proteins | sample TARA_B110000263 | Tara Oceans TARA_B110000263 (sample SAMEA4397730) | marine metagenome | biome: Polar Biome; feature: [MES] marine water layer (ENVO:01000295) within the mesopelagic zone...; material: water (ENVO:00002006), including particulate matter (ENVO:01000060) such...
CCCAACATTCATAATACTTTCTCATGTCCCATTGTTCGAGCTGTTAGAAAATGATTCACTTCCAAAGCTACCAAAAATTAATAAAGCTCAAAAAGAGAGCTTGAAGGGCACTGTCGTTGGTGTTGTCTTTGGTTTACTTATAACCGTTCTATGTTTGATTCTTTCCTAAGCTATTTATAAAAAAGATTGCAGATTTCACTTTATTGTGTGTTATAGTGAGCTCAAATGTCTGTTAAAGTGGACCAGATTATTAGAACTGAAAGGAAAACTACTGAAATTCAGGTTTCAGTAGAAGGATATATAATAGTTAAAGCTCCGCTAAATGAGCCAATTGAAAAAATTGAGGAACTTATTGAGTCAAAGAAATTTTGGCTCTTAAGAACACAGCAAATAACAAAAGCGAAATATCTTAACGATCTTCATAAAAAATACGAAGAAGGTGAGAAGTTCTTATTCTTAGGAACAGAAAGGTCTTTGAAGATTGTTGATAACGATCCTGTCCCACTATCATACAAAGACGGAACGTTCTTTTTATCAAGCATTAATATAAAATTTGCAAACAAATTTTTCATAGACTGGTATAAGGATAAAGCTAAGGAATATATATCTGATATTGCGGATAGATTTTCTAAGATATACAAAATTCCTTATAAGAAAGTAACAATTAAGGATTCTTTTTCTCAGTGGGCATCTTGCTCAGGGGATGGTAATTTGAACTTTAGTTGGAGAGTGGTTCTTGTTCCACATGAAGTTATTGCATATTTAGTTGTTCATGAATTAGCTCACATTCACCTGAGAGACCATTCACCTCAATATTGGTTAAAGGTCGAACAGATGATGCCTGATTATCTTAAGTATGATAATTGCCTTAAGGAGTATGATCACATATTAAGTATCTTCAAAAACGATACCGGATCTTTTGACTCAAGAAGGACTAAAGATAAGAAGGATGGAGGCTCTATGAAGGGAAATGAACAGCTAGAGTTCGAAATTTAATTTAATGTCTATGGAAATAAAAAAGATATTAAACAGAATATTGGTAGTTACTCTTTCTCTACCATTTGCTTTTGTGGTATTTTCTCCTTTACTTCTATTGTATGGACTGTTTTTACTTTCACATTTAGAAGGAAGAGCTAAGCTGAAAAGATATTATCTTAATGCTTTAGGGATTCTTAAATTGATTATTGCATCAGTAAGATTTACAGATACTGAAATAAGATCAAGCGCTAGAAGGGATCTTCTAGAAAAATGCAAGAGCTATTGGAATGGAAAAAATTAAAATTTGGAACTAGAATCAGTAATTCTATACAATGAATATGCCATTATTATAAAAATTGATAAAAATAAGAATGCAAAAAAAATTTTTTCTTTTGGCCCTGTCATAGTTTTATTATAAATTAAAAAAGAGACTAAAGAAGCTTTTAACTAAATAATCATTGCTATAATAAAAAAGATAAGTAATATAAGTATATGCAAGGTATAGATTTTAAATATAAAAAGAATACAGAAAAAGTCCAACAGTTAATTTTCCCTGAAGGTTTAAGGGAAAAAGTTTTGTTCAGACCTCAGACTAGAGGTAATGTTCAGTTGAGAAATGACAAAGGAGAAGGCTATCACAGCCATAATCCTTTTAAGTTAATTGCAATGGATTGCTTAGAAGAGTACATAGCTGAAGAAAATCCTGATAAATTAATTGAGGCCGTAATGCATGACTATTCTTTATTGCATGGAGCGCTTATCCAGGATGTTGAAGCTTGGGATCCAGCTACAATGGTAGGAGACGAGATTGTCGACCTAACTATTCTGCAAATGGCTCACTTAGGTATGCCTTTAGATGCTTTAAAGTTTGTTACTCCTCCAACTGTTGTTTGGTCTACAATAAATTATTGGAGATCTTTTTTAACTTTCAAAAGAAGTGCTGTTTATGCAAATGAAGGTTCAACTGTAATTGAGAAGTATTTTCTCAGATTAGGTGGAGCACTCATACCTTCTATCGTACCAGTTGCTGATGGTGCTTTCACTGAAGAAGAAAGAAAGTACAGAGAAATGAAAAGCTCCTAACTAGTGACACGAAATTCCAAATTTTTTAAGTCTCCAGTAGTTGTATGGCAGTGGTGTTAAATAGCCGGCTAACAATATTATTGGAAGCGACTTTAAGTTAATTACAGCTTTTCCATTTATCATAATATCAGTTGTATTCATTGCCATTTCCATAAAAACCATACTTACAAAGCTCATTCCAATTGCGGTCTTGAATGCATTTATAAGACCCAGCTGTTTTAGTAGGATTACAGTCTCTAGAGCAACACTTGTTATAAGGCCATTAATAGTGGCGAACAGCATAACTTCAAAGGTTGAATTTGAGTGCTCAATATTTTGGAAATAGATAATTGTTCCAAAGTCTCCAATAGCGCAACCCAAAATGCACCAAAGTGTATTTATAGAAGCTTTTTTCCATGTATGAATACATTTCCACATAATACTAATTTTTTTTAATAAGATAAATCAAAATGAATATCATTATCACGACAGTTATTGAAAAATAGAAGAGAATTGTTTCTTGAATCATTTATCTAATTATAATACATTATAAATATCATGGCTCAATCTAAAATTCTTGATTCAAATATTCATACTCGATCACTGGTCGGAAGAGAATTAATTAAAGAAAGCAATGCACTATCTTTTATGAAGAAGTATGAGCTCTATGATAGGGTCGATCTTTTCCCAAAAAAAGTCAGAACTATGGAGATTAAAGAGTGGGAGTCCTTCGCTAGGCAAAATCCGTACTTAGCTAAATTCTTCAATAAGAAGCTTCCCGGTTATTTTTTTCTTGCTCTTGAGACCTGGAATTCATCGGATGATTCAGCTTCATCTACTCCGTTGAATGAGGCAATCTTTTTAGATACGATTGTTTTTTGGAGGAACTTAATTCTAAATAAAGATGAGCAGCTAGCAAAAGATGCCAAGATTCTTCTCAAGAACGTTGGGATAGCCTTGGGCTCTGTTCCAGGAGAACAAGAATGAATATAATTAGATTTATATTAGGTAGACTGATACTTTTTTTAGATTGGATTACTTCACCTAAGCCAATTCTGATTTCTAAAGAAGAAAAAAATCGAATAGATTCTATTACTTCCAATATGGTTATTTATGAGTTTAAAGCATGCCCTTTTTGTGTTCGAGTTAGGAGATACATGAAGAAGAATAATATAGCTATACATACTAAAGATGCAAGAAGAAGTCCGGAGTATGCTGAAGAGCTTATTAATGGGGGCGGAAAGCTACAAGTCCCATGCTTATTTATCCCTAGTAAAGATAATGAACCTAAGTGGCTTTATGAGTCTAAGGATATTGTTAGCTTTCTTACTGAGGAGTTAAATTTTAAAAGATGAATTTAAAAAATAAGTTAACAAAGATTCAATTTCATGTTACTCAGGAATCTGGAACAGAACCACCATTTAGTGGCACATATAATGATGAAAAGGCTAATGGAGTATATAAATGTGTCTGCTGTGATAGTGATTTGTTTAGTTCGGATAATAAGTTTGACTCTGGGACTGGTTGGCCCAGCTTCTATGATTCTATTAAGAGAGGTAGCTTGGAGCTAAAAGAGGATTCTTCAGATATGATGATTAGGGTTGAGGTTAGCTGTGGAAAGTGTGGTTCTCATTTGGGCCATGTATTTCGTGATGGTCCACAACCTTCAGGTTTAAGGTATTGTATTAATTCAGCCTCTTTATTTTTTAAAAAATCTTAATTTTTTACTCCTTTTATAGTAAAATTAACCATGTCCATCTTTAGACAACATATAGGCTCATTAGAAAGAAAGAAAGAGCTAGATAAAAATGCAAAAGTCGTAAGAAGAAGAAAAGGAGATTACGCACCTACACGTCTTTTTTTTGAGGCAAGAACCCCTACAAAAGGTAGGCCAAAGTATAGATGGGGGAATCTAAAAGATTTTCATCCACCTAATTTAGCCAATCCATTAACTTGTAGAGTTCCTTCGCTGATAGACTTCTTAGAGACCAGACAGCCCAAGTATTTCTTTTATACCTTGGAGGACTGGGATTTTAAGAAGGATGTAGATTTTCCTGTAGAAAAAGAACTTTTATGTAAGGCCATAATGTACTGGAGGCTGACACTTTTTACTGGTGAGCTTGATGAAGCTTCTCAGAAGATAGTGAACTATTTTCTTAATACAGCTAATAAAATTATAAGTAATAGAATGCCCATATTCGGATATTGGCCTTATAAGAATGGGCTAGTCCACTATTATGATTACCAAAGGAAAGATACTTATAAAGAAAGAAATAAAAAACCTTACTTTATAACTTTTAATCCTGATTTCCCTTCCTTGTTTTTAGATTATTTCAATAGATTAAAAGAAAGACTCCAACAATACGAAAGAGATATTAAGTTAGAAAGAAGTCTAAAAAACAAGGAGTCCCATTGGATGAAAGTTTTTAAATCAATATTCGAGAAGAAAGAGATTCCTGGACCTGTAGATCTGAGGACAAGTTTTAATTATCAAAATCTTGATTTGGTAGTTGCTTCATATATTTCCTGGGAGCATAATAAGCTTAAACTAGTGAAGAATGAGCCAAAGATAAAATTGCTCGCGGATTGGAAACAAATATATTCCATATATAAGGAAGTGGTTTCTTTGAAAGATAAAAGTTCAGAGTTGTTTGAGGAAGAAGTAGTTTCTGTTACGGAGTTGTATTTATGATTAATTTACTTTTAACTGTTGGTCTGGGAGGAGCCCTAGGGGCTATCTTAAGATATATGTCTGGCTTATGGATAACCAACTTAATTCCTAATAGGCCGTATCTTGCTACTTTGCTTGTTAATGTTTTTGGATCCTTATTGATAGGATTGTTTTACTTAGCTAGTGAATATTTGCAAATTAAGGACGAATTAAGACTTCTTTTAGTTGTTGGTTTCTTGGGGTCTTTAACAACTTTTTCAACTTTCAGCTATGAATTTGTCTTAATGATAAACCAAAAGAGTTATCTTCTCGCTATCAGTTATATTGCTTTAAATTTATTTATAAGCGGAAGCCTTGTTTATATTATCTTAAAATTTGTTAGGAATTAATTTATTTTGAAAGGTGCTTAATCGCTTTGTTCACACCATCTATAGTAAAGTTAAACATTTTATTTTCAGTCAAATGCCTTGTATAGTCGATTGATTGAGAATAGTCCCAATCTTCTTTTGGAATTGGATTAATCCATGCTATCTTCTCAAAATGGTCTCTTATTTTTTTAAAATAAGACTCCCCAGATTTTTCATTATAATGCTCTATAGAACCATTAACGTGAGTGATTTCATATATACCCATGGAGGCATCTCCAACAAATATTATTTTATAATCACTACTGTATTTATTTACTATATCGTCTAACCATACAACTTCTTCTCTACGTTCATTATTCTTCCAAACCCCTTCGTAAATAAAATTATGAAAATAAAAGTATTCCATATTCTTAAATTCATATTTAGCAGCGGAGAAAAGTTCTTCGCATAATTTCACATATGGGTCCATAGACCCCCCTACATCAAAAAAAAGTAAAACTTTTACCTGGTTTTTTCTTTCCGGCTTAAGTCTTATGTCAACGAACCCACCATTATTAGCAGTCTTCTTTATCGTCTCCTCGATATCCAATTCTTCCTCGCCGTTAATCCTTGTGAATTTTCTTAATTTTTTTAAAACTACCTTTATGTTCCTTGTTCCTATTTCAACGTCATCATCAAGATTTATATATTTTCTCTTATCCCAAACTTTTGCGGCAGAGAAATTTCTATTTCCATCTTGGCCAACTCTAATACCAAAAGGATTGCTCCCATATGCTCCATAAGGTGAAGTTCCCCCTGTTCCTATCCACTTGCTGCCTCCTTGATGCCTTTTACGTTGTTCATTAAAGGTCTCCATGAATTTTTTCATTAATTCTTCCAGGTCAGCTAAAGATTTTATTTTATCTTTCTCTTCCTTAGATAAAGTTTTTTCAAATTGTTTTCTTAGCCATTCCTCGGGTATCTCTTGTTGAAGAAATTTGAGGTCTAAATCTGACATTCCATTAAAGAAGATAGAAAATGCTCTATCAAATCGATCAAAGTACTTTTCATCCTTAACCATTATTGATCTACTTAAATAATAAAAGTCTTCAGTTTTAAATTTTATTACACCAAGCTGTAAAGCCTTAATTAAATCAAGGAGTTCCTTTAGGGTTGTTTTAATACCAGATTTTTTTAAAGTTAAAAAGAAGTCTATTAACACTACTTGCCTCTTCTAAGCATAAACCTTAATCTTTCAAGCATTTGTACATCTTGTTCGTTCTTTATAAGAGCTCCGTGTAGAGGTGGGACAGCTTTGCTTTCGTCTCTTTCTTGAAGAATATCCCTAGGTATGTCGTCGGAAAGTAAAAGTTTGATCCAATCAATTAATTCTGAAGTAGAAGGATTCTTCTTTAAACCAGGGACTTCTCTTAGTTCAAAAAAAATATCTAAGGCTTCTGATAGGAGTTTCTTCTTAATCTTTGGGAAGTGAACATCAACAATTTTCTCCATTACATCTCGTTCTGGAAAGTTAATATAATGAAAAATACATCTTCTTAGGAAAGCATCTGGCAATTCTTTCTCATTATTGCTTGTTATTATGACTATTGGCCTATTTTTCGCAACTATGTTTTTCTTTGTTTCATAAACATAGAATTCCATCTTATCTAGCTCTAATAACAAGTCGTTTGGGAACTCTATGTCAGCCTTATCTATCTCGTCAATCAATAAAACAATCTTCTTGTTAGCCTCAAAAGCTTCCCAAAGTTTTCCTTTGATTATATAGTTTGAAATGTCTTGAATTCTAGAGTCACCCAACTGAGAGTCTCTTAGCCTTGTTATAGCATCATATTCATAAAGTCCTTGTTGAGCCTTAGTAGTAGACTTGATATGCCATTTTATAATTTCCGTACCAACTGATTTTGCGACTTCCTCTGCAAGCAAGGTTTTACCGGTACCAGGCTCACCTTTAATCAATAAAGGTTTTTCAAGAGTAATCGAGGCATTGACAGCCAGCTCTAAGTCTGGAGTTGCAATATAATTCTCTGTACTAGTAAATTTTTTCATTTGATTATTATAATTGTTAAAAAACAATTAAAAAGGTTAAAATTTATAATTATATGTTATAAATTCTTTGTATTTATAAAAAAGAGGTGAAGTATGTCCGACAGGTTAACAAAGAAATCTACCGTAGCTACGAGTAGTATTATGGTTTTTCCAAGTGATACAAATGATTATGGAACTATGTATGGTGGTCGATTGATTGAGATGATGGACATGGTGGGAGGAATATGTGCTAGAAGATTTTCTAGTCATAAAGCGGTTACAGCTTCTATAGAAGATATGCAGTTTAACAAACCTATCAACAGAGGTGACATAATAGAGTTTACTGCAAGAGTCATTTATACGGGTAGAACTTCTATGGTTATAAAAACTAAAGTAACAAGGGAAGGATATGATGAAGTTAAAGAAGTCTGCGCTCGTGCATACTTTGTTTTTGTTTCTATGGATTCAAAAGGTAAACCTGTGGTGGTTCCTGAGCTGATAGTTTTAACTTTAAAAGAAGAGAAGAACCATAAGATTGGAACGGAGATTAGAAAAAGACAAGCCTTAGAAGAAAAGAGGTTTGAAATTGAATTAAAAGAGAACTTGTAGATGGTTCCTTTTCTTGTTTGGGACCACTCTCCTTTTATTTATACATCAGACTTTATTTCTATTAGATATTACTCAGTCCTTTTTGCTGCTGGCCTTCTTTTTCTTCTTTTTAGGCTAATAAAAGACCTATCTCTTAATATGGATAAGGAGTTCATTGAGAGCAGCTTTTTTAGTCTTGTATTTTTCATGTTGTTGGGATCGCGTATTTTCCACTGTTTATTTTATGAGTATGGATATTATTCAACTAATCTTTTAGAAATTCTTATCCCCTTCAGACTTTCACCTCTCCATTTTACAGGGTACCAAGGACTTTCAAGCCATGGTGGTTTTTTAGGTGCTGCACTTTATCTTTTTCTTTTTTTTAGAAAAAAAGTTAGTCCAATTATTTTCTTTAAATTTTTGGACTCAATCCTTCTAAATTCTCTTATTTTTGCCTCTCTAGTTAGAATCGGTAATTTTTACAACTCTGAGATTATCGGGAAGCCCTGCCTCTATCTTTTTTGTTTGGCTTTCCCATCTTCTGGGTACGGGTTAATTCCGCGCCATCCTGTTCAGCTTTATGAGGCATTCATCTATTTGATTACTTTTCTGTCTATTCTATTTTACAAACACAGAGCTAGTATAAGTATAGGGAAGGTTTCATTGTATGTTGTTACAGTAGCGGGAATTATGAGATTTTCATTAGAATTTTTTAAAGAAACTCAGTCAGATATTGTATTAATCTTCTTAAATATGGGACAATTTTTGTCTATTGTCTCATACTCAATTTTCATTACCGTCTTTATTTATTTGTATAGAAATTTAAATAATGAAAAAAATTAAATAATCAATTAATATTAGTTATGCCTGATAATAATTTTAGATTTAACAAAGAGCTCTTGAATAGGTTTGTTAATATTGCCCAACCTTACTTTTTCCCTCTTGCCGCACCTAGTTCATCTCTAAGGTTAATCCTCCTTTTAATTTCTTCAGTTCTATTTGTTATGTCTGTCTGCTATTTTGGAATAATCGCTATAGGTTGGATCCTACAATACTTTTATCCAATTTTTATGAGTGATGTCGCTCCAAACTTTAAGTTGTATATAGAAAATTTACAATCTACGAAATTGTCAGCTCTCTCCATATTAACTATTTTAGGGTCGCTACTTCTTTTTAAATATAACTATATATATATTAAGGATAAGTTAAGACCTTGGCTTCTTATAGTAGGGATTCTAATCCTGCTTTTTTGTGTAACTGGCTTAAACGTATCTTTAAGTTATGTTTTTAGATTTTTAGATACTTCTCTTAATGTTAGGAATGAGAATGCTTTCTGGGACTTTTTATGGGTCTACGGATTCATAGTATTAATTGCTTTGCCTGTAATTTCTCTATATAGATATGCTCGACTTAAGTTTGGAAGATATTGGAGAGAATGGCTTACTAATGATTTTATAGAAAGGTACTTTAAAAACAGGGCTTTTTATATATTAGACTCCAATGCTCAAAATTCTGATATTGACAATCCAGATCAAAGAATAGCTGAAGATATTAAAAACTTTACTAGCGTAACTCTGAGTTTCTTAATTGATATCCTGCAAGCAATACTCACTGTAACTGCTTTTAGTGCAATCTTGTGGTCAATCTCTAAGACTCTTACGGTCGGATTGTTAATATATGTAGGAATTGGAACTTGGATTGCTATTTATACTGGCAGGAAGATGATTAAGATTTACTACGATCAATTAAGGTTGGAGGCAGATTTCAGATATGGGTTGGTTCATGTTAGAGATAATTCTGAATCAATTGCGTTTTATTCTGGAGAAAAAAAAGAAATAAGAACTATATTAAACAGATTATTTAAGGCCCTTAGGAATTATGATTTATGGATAATATGGCAGTCAATAGTGGATCTTTTTCAATTCTCTTATTCTAATTTGATGAGATTCCCTGTCTATTTATTGGTTGCCCCTTTGTATTTTTCTGGAGAGATTGATTTTGGTACCATAACTCAAGCTTGGATTGCTTTTTTCCAGGTTTTTGGTGCTTTATCAATTGTCACAAATCAAATAGAAAGTATCTCGGCTTTTTCAGCTAGCATTTTTAGGCTCGGCAATTTTGACAAAACTCTTAATCTAATTGCTAATAGTAATCCGGACAAGGAATCCATTAAGTATGCTCAATCCAATACTTTAGACTTTGACAATGTTACTGTAAAAACTCCCGATAATCTTAGGGTATTAGTTAAAAACTTAAGTCTCTCACTAAGCAAAGGCGACAGGCTTATGATAGTTGGTGAAAGTGGAGTAGGTAAGAGCTCTTTGTTGAGATCAGTTGCAGGATTATGGGACTTTGGTTCTGGTTTGATTAAAAAACCGAATTTAATAAATACGATGTTCTTACCTCAACAACCCTATATGTTACTTGGAACTTTAAAGGAACAAATTTGCTATCCTAGTTCAAAAGATGATTTTGAACTTGAGGAACTTACCAGTGTCCTAAGGGAAGTTGGTCTTCCTGAACTTATAAAAGAGCATAATGTTAACGAGGTAAAGGATTGGTCAAGAGTGCTTTCTGTTGGGGAACAGCAAAGGATGGCATTCGCCAGAATCTTAATTAATAAGCCAGAGTTTGTAATACTAGATGAGGGAACAAGCGCTTTGGATACTGAGAACGAGAAGAATCTTTATAAAATACTAGACGAGCTAAATATATCATATATAAGTGTAGGCCATAGAAAAGAGATCAAGCAATTTCATAATCTAATTCTAACTATTCTTCCTAACGGTGGGTATAAAGTAGATAAAAACTAGGAACTGATCTAGTTGTTTTTTCTAAGAATTCTTTGAAACAATTGACAACAAATACCTTATAGGTTTTAATAATGGACTATGAAAGTTGTAAGTTCCATTGGAAGCATGAAAGATAGGCACCCTGATTGTCAGGTAGTTAAAAGGCGTGGAAGAATATATGTTATTTGCAAGGCTGAACCCAAGTTCAAAGTTAGGCAAGGTTACAAGAAGAAGAGAAACAAGCTTTAGTTACCCGTACGGATTACCCATAGCATGATACAGAATTTCTACTACACGTTTTTTCTTGTCTACAACTATATGTTTGCTTTGACCATTTGGAAATTTATCATCTATATATGAATTAGCTTGCTCGATTGTCGCTTCTTCAATATGAAGGTCATAAGTTAATGGATCTATTGAGCATGTGGCAATAATAGTTTGTGTAACAGAATCTTTTGCAATCCCATCAACAAGGTATTCTTTACAAAATTGTTTAGTAAGTTTATTCGTAACGGTTATGAAGAAAGGTTTTTTTTTAAATTTCATTATCAAATGATAGGTTATAAAATTGAATAAAACAATTTAAT
>TARA_B110000263_G_scaffold229572_1_pt1 | contig 11066 bp, 11 predicted proteins | sample TARA_B110000263 | Tara Oceans TARA_B110000263 (sample SAMEA4397730) | marine metagenome | biome: Polar Biome; feature: [MES] marine water layer (ENVO:01000295) within the mesopelagic zone...; material: water (ENVO:00002006), including particulate matter (ENVO:01000060) such...
AAAAAATGATGTTATTATCTGTAGTAAATAGTTCTAAATTTATAAAGAAAGTTATTCCTGGTGATGAATTGATATTAAGAGTTAAATTAATTAAAATAAGATTAGGCACTGCTATTTTGGAAGGAATAGCGATGGTAAATAATCAAATTGTTGCTAAATCTAATTTTATGGCAACTATTGTGGATAAAAGTGATAAATAAATTTCATAAATCAGCTATAATTGATAATAATGCTAAAATTGGTAATAATGTAACAGTTGGTGCTTATTCAATAATTGAAAGAAATGTTTCTATTGATGATAACACAATTATTCATCCTTATGTTCATATTAAATCTGGAACATCAATTGGAAAAAATAATAAAATTTTTCAAGGTTCAGTTTTAGGAGAAGATCCTCAAGATTTGAAGTATGAAGGGGAAAAAACTTATTTAGAAATTGGTGATAATAATACAATCAGAGAGAATTGTACTTTAAATAAAGGAACTTCAAACTCAAATAAAACTATTATTAGTAGTAATTGTTTATTAATGGCTTACGTACATGTTGCTCATGATTGTATAATTAATGATAAAGTTATTTTGGCAAATGGAGTTCAATTAGGGGGACATGTTGAGATAGGATATCATGCAACTGTTGGTGGTATGACACCTGTTCATCAGTTTTGCAAGGTGGGAGAACATGCATTTATAGGAGGCGGAAGAATAGTATTGCAGGATGTTCCCCCATATATACTAGTTACTGGAGAGCCTCTTCAGTATGCTGGTATTAATTCTGTAGGATTAAGAAGAAGAAAATTTAGTTTAGAAGTTAGAAATGATATTAAAAAAGCTTATAAGTTTATTTTCAAATCAAATTTAAATGTTAAGCAAGCAATATTAGCTATCAAAGAAAACCTAAAATTAACAGATGAAATTAATAAAATATTAATTTTTTTGAAAGACAGTGATAGAGGCCTTATTTAGAAATATTCCAATAATTTTGCTTGCGAGTAATTTATTTTCATTCTCTTATGATTATGTGATTTTAAATAATTATATTCCTTACGAAGAGTCCAAAAATAATTTAGGAATTCAATTAGTCGAAATTAACAATGATAAAAGATATTATTTAAATTATCAATCTTGGATAACAGATAATTTTTATATTGACGGATACATTTCTCAATATAGTTCTCCTGTAGATATATTATATGGCGCAAGTATTGGTTATAAATCGGATACTAATCTTGAATATTTTAAAGAAATTGTATATTCAATAGGTTATACATCAAAAAGATTTTCAGATGAAAATATAAGTTTATCAAATTTATCAATTATGCAATCATTTGACTTAAGAAAAATAAGAAGTTTTTTTTCTTTAAATTATTTATTTAATAATGATAATCAAAGTCGTTCCATTACATTGAAATTTTTGAAATCATTAAATAAAAATATTGCTATTCAACTTGGGATAGATTATAATGATGATTTTAAAAATCTAAATAGTATTTTAGGTATAAATTATAAATTATGAAAACTATAGGAATTTTAGGATCAACCGGATCAGTTGGTAAACAATCCCTCGAAGTAATTAGTAATAATCAAGATAAATTTAGTGTAAAATTTTTAGCTGCTAATTCCAATGTAAATTTATTGATTAAACAGACCAAAAAATTTAAACCTGATTTTATATGCATCTATGATAAATCAAAATATATTCAATTGAGAAGTAATGTTAGTAGTACTAAAGTTTTATCTGGCCATGAAGGGCTTATGGAGTTATGTGAATTATCTAATATAGATATTATATTAAATGCGATTGTTGGGTATAGTGGATTAGAGCCAACATTGAAAATTATTGAATCAGGAACTGATATTGCTTTATCTAATAAAGAAAGTATTGTTCAAGCAGGTCATTTAGTAATGGATTTAGCTAAATTAATGAAAGTAAATATTTTTCCAGTAGATAGTGAGCATAGCGCATTATGGCAGTGCATGGTTGGTGAGAAAAAAAATACAATAAGAAAAATAATATTAACAGCATCTGGAGGTCCATTTAGGAAACTTCCTAAAGATGACTTTTATAACATAACTGTTAAGCAAGCTTTAAATCACCCAAATTGGAAAATGGGTAAAAAAATAACAATTGATTCAGCAACTATGATGAATAAAGGGTTTGAAATGATAGAAGCTTTTTGGTTATTTAATATAGATCCTGAAAATATTGAAATTGTAGTTCATCCACAATCAATTATACATTCTATGGTTGAATATATAGATGGTTCAATTAAAGCACAACTTTCCAATCCAGATATGAGATTACCTATTCAGTATGCATTTTCTTATCCTGAAAGATATGAATTAAATGATTTAAAGTTTGATATTAACAATTTCTCTAAACTAGATATTGAGCCTCTAGATTTAAATAAATTCAAGTGTGTAAGATTATCTTTTGACGCAATTAATAAAGGAGGCTCAAATCCTGTTGTATTAAATGTATCAAATGATATTGCTGTGGATCTATTTTTAAATGAAAAAATTAAATTTATACAAATTCCTGATATAATTGAAGAGTGTATGAATAATCATAATTATATAAATTCTCCTAGATTAAGTGATATATTATCTTTAACAAAGTGGACTGAAAATTATATAAACGAAAGATTTGAGTTATGATTTATTTTTTATCATTTTTTATAGTAATTGGCCTCCCAGTTTTTTTACATGAGCTAGGCCATTTTTTAGCAGCAAGATCAGTGGGAATAAAAGTTGAAAAATTTTACATTGGATTTAATTTTTTTGGATTAGGATTAAAAAAGAAATATAAAGAAACTGAGTATGGGATAGGTTTATTTCCTATGGGTGGATATGTTAAAGTAGCTGGTATTCTAGATGAAAGCTTTGATACTTCATCTAAAAAAGAAGATTATGAGTTTCGTTCTAAAAACACATTACAAAAAATATGGTTTTTATCTGCAGGTGTTTTAATGAATTTTTTATTATCATCTTTTATTTTTTCTTTTTTTATTTTTAATGATGGTTACCCTGAAGTTATAAATGAGCCAATAATTAATGAAATTTCTAATGAGTTAAACATTGAAAATGAAATTCTATTATCTCCAGCTGCATCTATAGGTTTAATGAAAGATGATAAAATAGTTAAAATCAATAATAGTAATATTTCCTCTTGGGATCAATTATCTGATATTATTCATAATAATCCAAATAATGAAATTAGTATTGTTTGGGAAAGAGGAATTAATGTTTTATCCTCTAAGATAACACCGATTTCTATAAAACAATTTATTGATGGTGAGGTAAAAAATATTGGTATACTTGGCATTAGCCCATATTATAATATTAATGAGATATCTTTATTTAGTGCTATTAATAAGGGAATTGAACAAACACTTGGTCTTTTAAAACAGATATTATATAGTTTAAAAGCATTGTTTAGTGGGGGAGTATCATTTCAAGACTTTTTTGGTCCTTTATATTTAGTAAAAATAGCAGGAGAAACAACTGAAGCTGGTGGAATTAAATCACTATTGTTATTAACAGCTATGATAAGTGTTAATTTAGGATTAATTAATATTTTACCTATTCCTGGATTAGATGGAGGTCATGTATTTATTGCGTTAATTGAAGGTCTTATTGGTAAAGAATTACCTTTGAAAGTTAAATACGCAATACAATCAGTAGGATTTATCTTAATTATGTCTTTATTTGTATTAATACTTTATAATGACATTAATCATCTAATGTGATAAGTATTAAGGGAAAAGTTAATATTAAAATCTATTATTGATCGATAAGTAAACTAAAGGCAGTTGTTAATTTTAATACTTTATTATTTGAGCTAATTAAATTTTTACTAATTATCTCTGATAAGTTTTTCATTAATTTATATCCAACAGCATTATTTTCATTACATATTTTAAATATTTCATCAAAAGTAATTCCTGCAATTTTACAATCTTCAACAGCTTTAACTGAAGCATTCCTTTTTTTATCTGGGCTAAATAATGCAAGCTCTCCGAACATAATTTTATGATCATTAGAATTTAACTTTGTAAGTTGCTTTTCACGATCATCTCCTTCATCTAGTTTGTTTGTTACTAGAGTTAATGCTTGTGTAATTACAATTTTACCATCTATAACAAATAATAGAGAATCTCCTTCTTCACCTTCATTTATGATCATATCATTTTTAGTATAATTTTTAATTTTTAAATTATTCATAAATAATTCAATTTCTTCATTTGATAAATCATTAAAGATTTTAAAAGTATGTAAATAGTTTTTCATTTTAAAATTAGAGCTCCTTGTCCTTTTAATATAATTACATTTTTGTCAGGATTTAGATTTATATGAACCTTATTTTTCTCTTCAAGTGAGTGCCCTGCTTGTTTTAACTTTCTTTCAATAAATCTATCTATTGTGTCACTGCTTGATGATAAAAGATCTGATATTCCCATTTTTTCTTCATGATTATATAAACCTAAACATATTATTCCAAATTCATTGAAATAATAATTGTGAAGCTCAGAAAATGATTTGCCAATAAATTCTTCTGGAATTTCCTTGCTTTCTAAATTATTATTTGAATTTTCACTAATAAGAGAACTAATTGCCTCTGCACTACCAGGATCAAGAATATGAGATAATGACATATACAGATTATAATCATCGCTACTCAATATAGCATCTACATTTGCTCTTCTTAAAAATGGTATTTTATTTTTATCATTGATTTGAGATACTACTCTTATATTTGGAGACATTTTTTTAATTGTAAGAGTTGCAAGAATAACTTTTTCATCTTGATTATTAGCTGAATCATTTAATATAAGTACATAGTTAGCTTTTGTAGTATTTCCTTTATTTAGAATTGAATCTAGAGAGTAATCTCCCCTTACAAAATAAATATTTTTATTTTGTATTCCTGACATTATTGAATCAATTTTATCTTGCGGTTCATCATTTATTAGAACAATGTCACTATTTTTTGATTTTTTTGTAAATTTATTAATTAGGCTTAAAATATTAGGACTCCACCCGCATATTATGATATGATTTTCTTTAGAAATTTTTTCCAAACCTTTTCCCTCCATTATACGTTTAGTTGTAAAAATTGATGATATTGTCCCAGTAATAAGAGCAACTAGAATAATACCTGATAACATAATAATAATAGCAACCAATCTTCCTGGTGTAGAAGTAGGTGTCATATCTCCATAACCAACTGTCGTCATTGTTACAATGGTCCACCATAAAGAATTGCTAAAATCTTCAAAAGATCCTTTTTCAATATAAGATATTAAAAGTGAACCAAAGAACCAAACAGATATTATTGACATAACTACTTTAAAAATCAATTTATCTTTTATTTGTTTAATTTTATTCAAAATGCCCATATTTTAATTTCAAGAATGGAGTAATTATTATAATAATATTATGATTTAATTTTATATCCAGTTTTAAACATCCATGTTGCTATTAATGTAAATATACAACTAAATCCAAAACATATAAACAATGATATTAAATTAGCATTTTCTTCTAATCCTAAGGTAGAATATCTTAGTCCACTTATCATCCAATAAATAGGATTAATATAAGAAATATTTCTCCATAAAGGAGGAAGCATATCAACTGAATAAAAAACTCCACCTAAAAAGGTTAAAGGCATAAATACAAAATTAGTAAATGTACCAATTTCATCCCAAGACGTAGCATAAATTCCTACAATCACCCCAAATGCAGAAAAAGTCCAAGATACTGTTAATAAATAAAAAATAGTTAAGGTGATTTTTTGTATTTCTAAATCAGTTATAAATAAGCAAATAATTAATATGCCCATTCCACAAATAAGACCCCTTAAAGCACCACTTATTATATATCCTAAACTTATTTCAAATCCACTTAATGGAGCTATTAAGATATCCTCAATAAATTTTAAGTATTTGCCTTGCATTATACTTGAGGCACTATTTTGGTATGCTTGATTAATTACTGACATCATAGCAAGACCCGGGATAATATAATTAATATATGGTATGCCATTTATTGAGCTAATTCTTGTTCCAAGTGTTGTTCCAAAAACAATGATATATAATAAAGAAGATATAAGAGCAGGTATAATAGTTTGCTTATATAGGACTAAAAATCTATGAGTTTCTCTTCTTAAAAATGTTAAAAATTCTATGCTCATTTATTAGTTAGTTTTATAAATGCATCTTCAAGAGAGCTATTTATAATATTAATATTCTCAATTTCAGTTGTTTTTTCAACTTCTTCAATAATCCTAACGATATCTTTGTTAACTTCTTTAGATTGAATTTTTAAAATATTCCCATTTATTTTATAATCAATTTTATTAGAGAAATTAATTTTTGAGATATCTTTTAATTCAATTTCAATAGTATTAAGGCTTACTTCTTTAATAATTAATTTTGTATCTCCATGCTTAATTATTTGTCCATTATTAATAATGGCAATTTCATTACATAATTTTTCTGCCTCTTCAATATAGTGGGTTGTTAGTAATATAGTTTTTCCTTCTTTATTTAGAATAGATAAATAATCCCAAAGCATATGTCTAAGTTCTATATCTACACCTGCTGTAGGTTCATCTAAAATAAGAATAGGAGGATCATGGACTAGTGCTTTTGCAATTTGGACTCTTCTTTTCATTCCACCTGATAAGTGTCTTGCTGTATTATCTCTCTTATCATAAATCCCTAATTTTTTTAATATTTCATCAACTCTTTTTATTGCAATATTTGATGGTACTCCAAAATATCCTGCTTGAAATTCGAGTATTTTTTTTATAGTAAAAAAAACATCTAAATTTATTTCTTGAGGTGAAAGTCCAATAAGCCGCCTAGCCATTTTGTAATCATCTATAATATCATTATCAAATATTTTTGCTGTTCCTGATGTCTTATTTACAAGTCCTGTTAATATTCCGATAGTTGTTGTTTTTCCGGCACCATTTGGACCAAGTAAACCAAAAAAAGAGCCTTCAGGAATTGCAAGAGTTATACCTTTCAAAGCTTCAATTCCTGTATCATAAATTTTTGTTAGAGATTGAATTTCGATAGCATTCATTAGGATTAATTTAACTTAAATAGAAAGTTATTTTAGATACTTATTTTTTTAGTGTAATGACACATTCTATATGAGGAGTATGTGGAAACATATCAATAGGCTGAATATCAGATATTTGATATTTGCTTTCCAAAAATAATTTAACATCTCTTGCTTGAGTAGAAGGGTTACAGGAAACATAAATAATCTTAGATGGTGATAGCTTAATAATATCTTTCACAACTTGAGGGTGAAGACCTGGTCTAGGGGGATCTATAATTATTGTATTTGGTTTTTCAATTTTATTATTATTAAAATAATCTTTTATATCACTCGTGTAAAAGAATATGTTTTTTACATTATTTCGTTTTGCATTAAACTTTGCATCTTCAATTGCATTTTTTACAATTTCTATTCCATAAACTTTTTTTACATAGGATGATATATAAATTCCTATTGTTCCTGTACCACAATATAAATCATAGACTATATCACTTTCCTTGAATTCAGCCGTTTTGATGATGTAATCATATAGAATTTTTACTTGATATGAATTTGTTTGGAAAAAAGAATTTGAAGATATTTTAAAAATATAATTTCCTATCTTTTCATTTATATAACTCTTACCATACATTATTTTTGTATTTCCAGTAGCAGTATTATTTTTGTTTGCATTAATAGTATTTACGATACTTGATACATTAGAAAATTTTTTTATTATAAGATCAATTATAGGCTTAATTAATATTGGTTTATATCCTGATGTTACAAGATTAACCATAATTTCTCCAGTATGTATCCCCATTCTTAAAACTAAAAACCTTAGAAAACCTTGATGATCCCTAACATGGTATGGCTCAAGCTTAAGTTTATTAACAATTCCTTTTATATTTATATTTATATCATTAAATATTGAGTCATTTATATGGCATTCATCAATACTTAAAATTTTATCAAATCTTTTGGGAACATGTAGGCCAATTACTACATCATCATATGTTTCATCTGCAATAAACCAGGGATTCCCAGAAAATGTATACTCCATTTTATTACGATAATTAAATATTTTATCACATGGAATGATATTATTTATTTTAGGATTTTTTATTTCTCCAATTTTGATTATGTTATCTTTTACTTGTTGTTCTTTGTAATGAATTTGTTTTTGATAATCAAGTTGTTGTAGTGTACACCCTCCGCAATATTTAAAGTGATTACATCTGGGCTCAATTTCATGAATTGATTTTTCTACAGTTTTTATTTTAAATGCTTCCGCATAATTTTTTTTTACTTTACTAATACGTGCAATAACTTTTTGATTTGGGATAGCATCTTTAACAAAAAATATTAAGTCATTAAATTTTGATATTCCTCTTCCGCCAAATGCAATATCAGAGATAATGAGCTCAATTTCTTCGCCTCGTTTAATTTTATTATTTTCCATATAGATAATTAAAGATATTAATTAATCAGAAGATTAAGAATTTATTTCATTTTTGACTAAGGTTATTAATTCTTTTGCTGTATTAATGTTTGTTGCTTCAGATATTATTCTAATAATGGGTTCAGTGTTAGATTCTCTAATATGTACCCATTTATTTTTCCAAAGTATTTTGAGACCGTCACCTTCAATAAACGTAATTTCTTTTTCAGAATTGAATTTATTTTTGATACTATTAAAATCAATGTTTTTTTGAATTTTTATTTTATCTTTAATTATTATAAAGGATGGAATATTTTTTATAATTTTATCTAATTTAAGATTAGATTCTGATAAATAATTTAGTACTAATGCAGATGCCACAAGAGAATCACGACCTAAATGAGATTCTTTCAGTATAACGCCTCCATTGCCTTCGCCTCCTATTTCAGAGTTATTTTTTTTCATTAATTCTACAACATTAATTTCACCTACAGAAGAGCGTTTTACAGATGAATTATATTTTTTTGCAATAAAATCAACACCCATACTTGTTGATAGATTAGTAACAATTACTTGCGAATCTTTATAAAATTTAAGATATGCTTCTAAAGCTAATATAAGAGTAGATTCTTCTCCAATAGGAGTCCCCGTATTATCTACTATCGCTAATCTATCTGCATCTGGGTCTGTTGCCAGGCCTATATCAGCATTTTCATTAATAACCGTTTTAGATAAATCTTTTAAATGAGAAGGTATAGGCTCTGTTCCCCTAGGAAAATCTCCAGTGTTTTTACAATGAATTTTAATTACATTACAGTGTAATTTTTTAAGAAGTTCAGGTAAAACTTTATAAGCAGCTCCATTTACTGTATCAACAACAACTTTTAATTTTTTTGATTTAATTTTATTTTTATTAATACACTTTAGTTCTAATACATTTGAAATATGTTCTAAGTAAGCATCTCTAGATTTAATTATTAATCCTTTATTACTATGAATAGATCTTGGGGTTTCAGATAAAAGGGTTTTCATTTTATCTGAGGTTAAAAAACACCCATCATTATCAAGAAATTTAAGCCCATTCCATTCTATAGGATTATGGCTTGCAGTTACAACAATACCACCGGATAGTTTTTTTTCTTTAATAATAAATTGTGCTGTTGGAGTTGGAATTATTCCGCAGTCTATTACATTCCGACCCATTGAAGTTAATGTATCAGCAATGCTATTATATAATTTTTTTCCATGAGGTCTTGAATCTCTTGCTAAAAGGATATCACCAGGTGGTTGCATTGATGTAAATATATTAGAATATGTATTAACAATAGTCATATTTAAGGTTTGGTTAACTATTCCACGAATACCTGAAATACTTTTAATTAATTCCATAAATAAGTTTTAAGGAGAGTATAAATTAAATTGAAATAAAAATTAATATCTTCTAATTTGAGGTCTTTTACCTCTTTTTTGGCGTTCGATTTTCTTTTTTTCACTGGGTTTTAAATAATATGCTCTACTTTTAAATTCTCTTAAAATTCCAGCTTTTTCCCACTTTTTTTTGAATCTTCTAAGAGCTCTTTCGCCTGATTCACCTTCTTTTACTTTTATACTAACCAATATATTTCTCCTTTATTTTATTACTATCCTAAATAAGTTCTTAATTTTTTACTTCTAGATCTATGCCTTAGTCTCCTAATAGCTTTTTCTTTTATTTGTCTAACTCTTTCACGAGTTAAGCCAAATTCCTCTCCGATTTCATTTAGAGTTAAAGCATATTCTCTATCAATACCAAAATACATTCTAATAACATCTTTTTCTCTATCTTTAAGAGTCTCTAATGCATCTTTTACTTCCTGTTCTAATGAATCCATTTGAAGCTCTAAATCTGGCTCCTCAGTATTTGAATCAGATATTACATCTAATAAAGAATTTTTTTCATCATCAGAAAAGGGAGTATCTAATGAATGATGTCTTCTTGCAATACGTTGTGCATCATTGATTTCATTTACTTTCATTTCTAGTTGATGTGCTAATTCATCAGCTCTAGGTACTCTTTCAAATTCTTGTTCTAATCTTTCGGATGCTTTATTTATTTTACTTATTGTCCCAACTCTATTTAGAGGTAGTCTTACAATCCTTGAATGTTCAGCAAGTGCTTGTAAAACAGATTGTCTAATCCACCAAACAGCATAAGATATAAATTTAAAACCTCTTGTTTCATCAAATCTTTCTGCAGCTTTAATAAGACCTAAATTTCCTTCATTAATTAAATCTGTTAATGGTAACCCTTGTCCTTGATAATCTTTTGCTACACTTACAACGAATCTTAAGTTTGCTTCAGTTAATTCTTTCAAAGCTTTTCTATTACCTTGTTTAACTCTTATGGCGAGCACAACTTCTCTATCAGGAGATAATGGTTGATATTTACTAATTTCTTGAAGATATTTACTTAGTGATCTGTTTGCATCATTACCAATTTTTTGAATATTTTTGTCAACTTTTGATTTGCGTTTTTTTATAGGGCGTTTTTGAGTCTTTTTTTCAGACATTAATTCTTTTTCTTTAGTAGCTG
>TARA_B110000263_G_scaffold127919_2_pt1 | contig 11048 bp, 8 predicted proteins | sample TARA_B110000263 | Tara Oceans TARA_B110000263 (sample SAMEA4397730) | marine metagenome | biome: Polar Biome; feature: [MES] marine water layer (ENVO:01000295) within the mesopelagic zone...; material: water (ENVO:00002006), including particulate matter (ENVO:01000060) such as......
TTATAACAATAAAATGCCTTGGGATATTAGGCTTGCTCATTCTTTAACCTATTCAAATAATAAGGCACAAAAACAAATAACCAATAATTCTTTAATGTTTTCTGGTAATATCTCATTATCAAAAAAATGGAAAATTGGAGGATCATCAGGCTATGATTTTAAAAATAGTGGTGTAACTTATACTCAACTAAGATTTGAAAGAGATTTAGATAGTTGGAAAATGAACTTTAACTGGGTTCCGTTTAGCACTAGGGCCTCTTGGTATTTCTTTATTGGAATAAAATCAAGTCTACTTAGTGATTTAAAATATGACAAAAGAAGGTTACCTGACAAAAGACTTTAAAATGAGGTATATACTTTTAATTCTTTTATTATTAAATATATATTCATAAACAAATATGAAAAAAATTATAAATACAACAAATGCTCCTGCTCCTGTAGGGCCTTATAATCAAGCAATAATGATTGATAACACACTTTATGTTTCTGGTCAAGTTGCACTTGATCCACAAAGTATGAAAATGATTGAAGGAACTATTGAAGAGGAAACAAAAAAGGTAATGCAAAATATTAAAGCAATTCTTCTGGAAGTTAATTTTACTTTTGAAAATGTTATTAAGACAACAATCTTCATTAAAGACATGAATGACTTTAGTAAAATAAATTCTGTCTATGGAGAATATTTTAATAAAAAAACTTCACCCGCAAGAGAAACCGTTGAAGTTTCAGCTTTGCCTAAAAATGCTAAAATTGAAATATCAGTAATAGCAAAAAAAATAAATTAAGCAATAGATTGGTGATAAGAAACTAAACCATCAATAGGCTTTTTTACTATTTTACCAATTTTAAAATCTTTTGATTTTAAAATTTTTTCTAAGTTTTTTTGAAGATAAAAACTAATTGAGCCAACAAAATGTAGTGGTAATTCATTCGCATTTTCAAATTGACAAATTTGATTTTCTACAAATAAATTAAATCCTTTTTTAATTAGCTTTTTAGAATACTTGAGATCTTTATTTTCAACAAGAAATTTTGCAAACTTTGCTAAATAGGTGTTAGGGTTAGGTTTTTTATAAAGAAACTCTTTAATAACTTCCGGTTCTAGATTAAATTCATTTTTAAATTTAATCCCTAATTCTTTAGGCATTTTATTAAAATAGTAATCTCTTAACAGTTGTCTTCCAAAATAATTTCCACTTGCATCATCCATTAATACGTAACCTAAAGAAGTTACTTTTTGATGTACTTTTTCTCCATCAAAAAAACTACAATTAGATCCTGTACCTACAATCGACACTATTGCCTTTTCACCAGGTTTACAGCACGAATAAACAGCTGCATATGTATCTTCCTTAATATCAAAATCAGCATTAGTGAATATTGGAGCAAATACTTTTAATAACAATTTTTTAGGTGGTTCTGTACCACATCCTGCTCCATAAAAATAGATCTTAGTAACTTCTTTTCTAGCTTGGTAAAGATCATAATTATTAATTATTCTTTCTTCTAGAATATATTCTGTTAGAACTTGAGGGTTTAAACCCAAGGTTTGAGTTTCAAATAATTTATCACCGTTATCATCTATTGCAATCCAATCAGTTTTAGTAGAACCACTATCAACAATAAGTTTCATAATAATTTATAAAGAGTTTACGTGACAAGCTAGGTCAATAAGCTTACTAGAATATCCTGCTTCATTATCATACCAAGTAACTATTTTAAAGAAAGAGCTGTTTAATTCAAGTCCTGCATTATAATCAACAATAGATGTTCTAGTATCTCCAATAAAATCTTGAGAAACCACTAAATCTTCTGTATAACCTAAGACACCATTTAATTCATTCTCTGAAGCTTCTTTTAAGACTTCCATTACTTTGTCATATGATGTTTCTGAATCTAATTTAACAGTTAAATCAACAACCGATACATTAGCTGTAGGGACTCTAAATGCCATACCTGTAATTTTACCCGCTAAACTTGGAATTACTTTAGTAACAGCTTTAGCTGCGCCAGTTGAAGCTGGCATTATATTAAGAAGAGAACTTCTTCCTCCTCTAAAATCTTTTTTCGATGGACCATCAACGGTAAATTGAGTTGCTGTAGTAGCATGAACAGTTGTCATTAAAGCTTCTGAAATACCAAATTTATCGTTTAATACTTTAGCTACAGGAGCCAAACAATTGGTAGTACAAGAAGCATTTGACACTATCATGTCACTAGGCTTAACATCTATATGGTTGACACCAACCACAAACATTGGAGCATCTGGAGATGGAGCAGAAATAACAACTTTTTTAGCCCCTCCATCTATATGTAACTGTGCTTTTTCAAGAGAGGTAAAAATACCTGTACATTCAGCAACAACATCAGTATTAATAGAATCCCAACCTATTTGTTTGGGATCTCTTTCATCTGTAATTTTAATAACATTGCCATTAACTACTAAATTACCATTTTTAACTTCAATTGAAGCGTCACAAGTCCCATGAACAGAATCATATTTAAGTAAATAAGCCAGATGTTTAACATCTAGTAAATCATTAATTCCTACTACTTGAACATCCTCCCTTTTTAAAGAAGAACGAAAAACCATTCTACCAATTCTTCCAAATCCGTTAATTCCTAATTTAATTTTTGACATTATTTTATATATTTAAATTGACGAGGTCAAACCTAAAAAAAAATCCCTCAATACTAATTGTTTAAAGTAAGTTTTTTGTTTGTTTTGAGAATATCACAAAATATAAGGCAATAAATAAGATTATCTCAATACTTAAGTGTTCATAATCTCAGAAACTTTAAGAAGCTCAGGATTAATTTTAGTCTTTCCTTTAATTGCTGCTTCTAAAGGGGTCAAGTTAATTTCACCATTATTTATACCAATCATTTTGCCTTTCTCTCCATCCATTAAACATTCAACTGCCCTTACCCCCATCCTTGAAGCAAGAACTCTATCAAAGCAAGATGGACTTCCTCCTCTTTGCATATGACCAAGCACAGAAACTCTAATATCGTAATTAGGAAATTCATCTTCAACAGTCTTTGCTAATTCAAAAACATTTTTACCAGTCTTATCTCCTTCAGCTACGACAATGATACTCGATGTTTTTCCTGCACTTTTACTTTTTTTTAAAGAAGAGATCAAAACATCCAATCCAATATTTTCTTCAGGAATTAAAATTTCCTGAGCTCCAATAGCAATTCCAGAATTTAAAGCTATATGACCCGCATCTCTTCCCATTACTTCAACAAAAAATAGACGATCATGTGAAATGGCAGTATCTCTAATTTTATCTATAGCCTCCATAACTGTGTTTAATGCAGTATCATAACCCAAAGTATGTGTAGTTCCATAAAGATCATTGTCAATCGTTCCAGGAATCCCAACAACAGGAATGTTAAATTCATTTTGAAAAATCAAACCTCCAGTAAAAGAGCCATCTCCACCAATAACTACTAAAGCATCAATATTGTGTTTTTTAATATTTTTAAAAGCCTTAATCCTCCCTTCTTTCTCTCTAAACTCATTTGATCTTGCAGAATACAACATCGTCCCTCCACGATTAATAATACCTCTAACACTTCTAGTTTTCAAAGGTTTTATATCATTGTTTATTAATCCTTGAAACCCTCTAGAAACACCATAACAATCAATTTTGTAAAAAGCACAAGTACGAACCACAGCTCTTAAAGCAGTATTCATTCCTGGAGAATCTCCACCTGATGTCAATACAGCTATTTTATTTAATTTCATCTTCTAAGTATTAAATGTAAAATTACAAACTAATTTTTAAAACAATAATAAGATTATATTTATTTGGAATTATTTGGTTTTAAATTTGATTTTTTTTTAAAAATTTCTTTAAAACTATCAAATTCTAACTCATAAGAAATTCCTAAACCCTGAGTATACCCAATATCATTAGCGAAGTACTGATATTCATTCTCTTTATTAAAAAATCGAGCTTTTAAATTACCTTCTTCATTTAAAAGAAATTCAATCTGAACATCTCCAATTATTACATTTTCTTCAATCCCACCTACCGGAACACCAACTTTACCATTAATTAGGATTTTATCACTAATTTCTGTTTTTAAAGTTAAGCCTAGCCTGTCCCTGTTTAATAAAGATGATGCAGCATTTTTATCGCCTTTCAAGTAATTTATTCCGATATTCATCTTATCATCTGAGTTTGTGAATATATCATCAATGATTCCTGAAGCCTTTTGAAATAAATTATTTGTAATGGCCTGAGAAGAGACTGAAGATAAAGAAACTTCATCTATAAAGGTTCCTTGATAAAGTAGTGAAATAGCTTGTTTTTGTTTTTTTTCATTATCAACTAAATAATATTCAATTTCTGACTTAATTGGCCCACTTATATTTGGGAAATTAATTTCAAAACTTGGTGTATTCATTTCAATCAAGTTTCCTGAAAGAAAAACATTAACATTAGTAAGTATTTTTCTATTAAAATTAGTATTCTGAATTAATATAGCTGGATTGGCACCTCCAGGAACTTCGTAATTAGCATTTATATTAATTTCAGCTAAATATGGATCTCCATTCCAAACTAGAGTAGAGCCTTTAATGATATCAAACTCTCTATTTACTATACCTAGTGACTTATAAAAATAAGATCCATTTTGTACTATGAAATTTCCAAAAATATTAAAATTACCCAGTGTATTGATTTGAAAATTTAAATTTCCATTTCCAGTCCCTTCAATTTTAGAATTAGACTCTGAATCTAATATCACTTCTAACTTAGCAAAAGAATTAAACTCTATATTAAGATCAACTTTTAATCCATTTTTTTTAATTAAAGTAATATCTGACTCATTGTTATTTTCTGAGCTAATAAAATTTAGATAGTTCAAATCTCCAGTATTTTGTGACTTTTTAATAGGAATAGTTAATTTTGTATTCACATTTGTAGATCCTTTCACATTAATTGAAAGATCATTTCCAGGACCATTAATTATAACTTTACCATTAAGCATTCCTTTTCCATAATATAAAAGGTCCGGGCTAGCATTAGTATTTAATATCATTAAATTATCAGATATTATTTTTAAATCTAAATTCCAATCTTTAAACTTATTATGAAAAACTTCACCTGAGATATAACCTTCTGAAGATGACTCTTCATTATACAAAGTAAAGTTATTAATGAAAAATGATTGATTTTCTAAAATAAAAATAGGATTATTCTTTAATTGATATTGAACATTTAAGTAAGGTATCTTAAAACTTACATTATCAGTCTGAATTGAACCTGAAAAAGTTGGAAATTTCGACGTGCCTGAAATTGATACACTTGAATTAAATAATCCTTCAAAACTTGAAATTACATTCTTACCTATTTTGGAAAATGGACTAATATCGAAATTATTCGTTACTAATTTCATATTAAGTGGAATAAACTCTTCTTCTAAACTAAAGTTTCCATTTAAATCTAAAATTTCAAAAGAGTCTTTAAGAATATTAAAAGACAGGTTAAAACTTTTTAAGTCTTTAGAGGCTTCTATATTTAAATTAGCAACACCCAAATCATGATCATTCGCTTTTAAATCATCAACCCTAAGCTCTGAATTACCTTTATAAAGGTTGTTTTCTTTATTAAGTTTTAAGTCACCATTAATATTGCCAGAAAATAAAATATCATCTTTTTTAGAAGTAAAATTTTCTAGACTAACATCCTTAAAAGAAAAAGAATAGTCAGATCTATTTATTTTTTCTATTATGTTAAACTTTATGGTTTGATTATTATTTATAAAATTAGCATTCAATAATTCTAAATCTTTGATACTTCTGTCAAAAACAAGCTTAGGAATTAAAAAGGTATTTCTTTTGTCTAAAGACCAATCTTGATTATTTACAACTAAATCTAAATCAGTAAACCCAATAATTGATTTATTACTCTGGTCTATGGTGTGATAAAATTTTAAATTATTAACATCTTGAACCATGGAATTATATGTAGAAGCAATAAACAGAGTGTCATTGATAAAATTTGATTTTAAATTAAAATCTTTTCCATTTATAAGTTTAGATTTTAAATCTCCTACTTTTATGTACCCTTCATTATTATTAATGTTTAATTCTACACTTTCTAAAGCTATATCGTTGTATTCCATTTTTGAAGATTCTAAACTTAACTGATAAAACCCATCTAATCCAAACATTCCTTTGACAAAAGTATTTTCATCAATTAAAAGACCACTGTTCAGTAGATTAAAAAATTTTGGCTTTAAGTTTAAGCTAAAAGATATGTTTTGAGTATTATAAGGCGTAATTAATTTAAAATTTGAATAATGGTTTCCAAAGCTGTTAAATAAAGAAGATTTTAAATTATAAAAATCAAACTCTCCTATTAAAATTCCATTTATAATGTCATTTGATGAAATATTAATAATTCTTTTATTCTCATTATTTCTTAACTGAGCATAAAAATTATCAAAATCAATAACTTTTTCACTAGTAAAATATTTTGCATTTTTTATAGTTAAATCTCCTATCAAATCCTTCATGTTACTCCCTCTAAGTTTAACAGTAATTTCACCACTTAGATTACCCTTTTGATCGAAACCTAAAGTATACAAATCAGCATTATTAATAGTTGTATTAAAATCAAAGTCAATTAAATCTTTTCTAAAATCGACTAAACCATTAAAAACAAGATTCAAGTTATCATCATTAGAAATTAAATTTCCATCAAAAACTTGATCTTTAACCTGTCCAAATATTTCAATATTTTCAAAAATTCGATTTTTATATGAAATATTATTAATTTCCCCTGTTACAGATGAGTTTAAGTAATCAGTAGTAAAACCTCTTCCAGAAATATCAAATTCAAAGTTGGATCTACCAACTCCAACAATATTTATAAATTTTGATAAATCAAGATTATATCCTTTTATAATTCCCTCGTAAACTGCATTATCAATTTTTGACAATTCTGATATTTTTAATGATGATTTAATCGACCCATCATTTATTTTTAAATCAAAATCTGATTCAACTTTGTTAGAACTAACTTTAGCAATTCCACCCAACTCAAACCTTCCTAAGTTTTTTAAAGATGAAGGAATTATAGTTCCGAAAATTTTAGGAAAAATTAAATCAACTATTTTAGATGAAGTGTTTATTTTGTTAAAATTTATAAACAGATCATAGTCTTTTTCTTTACTAAACAAATACTTTATCGAAGAGCTGAACTTTACACTATTCTCATCATTAGTAAAATTGATTTTATTTAAATATAAATTATTTAAAGTTCCTTTTAATTTTCCGTTTAAAACCCATTCAGAAACATATGAACTGTTTATTTTATTGTAAAATAAATTGAAATCTGATGTTATAATTTTTGAATTTTTAAAATCAAGATCAAAAAGTAAAAAATCAGAAATTTTTTCAAAAGTCATTTCATTAATTTTTGAAAAATCAAATTCTAAATCAACATTTAAATTTGAACTACCTAATTGGATTTTAGAATCTTTTAATTGAAGTTTCTTGTCTTTATAAGTAAAAAAAGATGATACATTTTTTAAATCTATTGTATAATTATTTTTTAAACTTAGATTATCAAGTTCGAAATTTATTTCATTATTTCTAAACTTAAAATCTTTTAATAAAAAATTTAATTCAGAAAAAACAATCAAGTTATTGTTACTATTTAAATCTTTGTATTTAATTACTGCATTTAAAAATTCAATTTTATCTATTAAATAATTTAAATCTACATTGGTTAAATTTTCTTCGTTTTGTCTATTAATTTTATCTAGAAAAATTTCTAAATTTGTTTGATCTTCATCTAGATATTTATAAATATTCAGATTCAGCCCTTCTAAAGAAAGTGAGTTAAAGTTAAAGTCTGCAGAAAGCATTCTTCCTAAACTAGTTGGGCTTAAATAAAAACTTTTAAAATATATTAAAGTATCATTTTTTTGGTCTCTAATAAGAAGATCATTTAAATCGATTTTTCCCGAATAATCTAATTCTGCCCTGCTAATTTCTAATTCAGTACCATATTGCTTATTAATTATATTGGCTATTTTTTGAGCAAAAAAAGTTTGAACACTAGTTGTTGTGCTTAAAAAGATAACTATAAATACAATAGTGATTATTGAAATAATTAATGTTCTATATTTTTTTAAAAAAAATTTGATATTTATATGTATTATCTTTGTTAATAAACAAATATTGTGCCTACTTATATTTTAGGAATCGAATCGTCTTGTGATGACACTTCAGCATCAGTGTTATGTGATGGAAAAGTATTGTCAAATCTTGTAGCTAATCAGGAAATTCACAAGTCCTACGGAGGTGTAGTCCCTGAGCTAGCATCAAGAGCTCATCAGCAAAATATTATTCCAGTTGTAAACCAGGCTATTTCTAAAGCAAATATCGACAAAAATCAATTAAATGCTATAGCCTACACAAGAGGACCTGGGTTACTAGGGTCACTTCTAGTTGGGTCATCCTTTTCTAAATCACTTTCACTAGGGTTACAAATTCCTCTTATTGAAGTCAATCATATGCAAGCTCATTTATTAGCACATTTTATTGAAGATTGTGGCCTTACTAAACCTTCATTCCCGTTTATTGGAGTAACTATATCTGGAGGTCATACCCAAATAGTAATTGTCAAAAATTATTTCGAAATAGAGTTAATAGGCGAAACTTTAGACGATGCTATTGGAGAAACTTTTGATAAATGCGGGAAAATGATGGGACTTTCATATCCAGCAGGTGCAGTAATTGATAAAAAATCAAAGTTTGGAGATCCATTAAAATATAAGTTCACAAAACCGAAAGTTGGAGGATTAAACTATAGCTTCAGTGGCTTAAAAACTGGATTTTTAAGGTTTATTGAAAAAGAAACTAAAATAAACGCAAATTTCGTTCAAGAAGAGGTTAACAATTTATGTGCATCTCTTCAGTATACAATTGTAGAGATATTATACCATAAAGTACTTTTAGCTTTAAAACAAACTAATATTTCAAGAGTAGTTTTTGGCGGTGGTGTTTCTTGCAATAGTGGAATCATTGAAAAGTTTAAAGAAAATGAGACTTTGGAGTGTTATCAATCTTTTTTTCCAAAATTTGAATACACAACTGATAATGCAGCAATGATAGCTATGGTTGGCTATCTGAAATATAAGAATAAAGATTTTTCATCAATCGAAAAAGGAGCTAAAGCAAGATATCAATATTAATATGCAACTATTTTATTTACCAAATCTTTTTGAAAATGATAAAATTGCTGAGTTTGACAAAGAAGAAAGTAAACACATATTTAAAGTTTTAAGAAAAAATGTTGGAGATAAATTAAATATTACAAATGGATTAAATTTCTTTTTTAAAGTATCAATTACTTCAATTTCAAAAAATCATTGTAAAGTTTATATTAATAAGGTTATTAGAAAGTCCACCCTTTCATACGATTTACATATAGCTATTTCACCTATTAAGTCAATGGAAAGGTTTGAATGGTTTTTAGAAAAATCTAGTGAAATTGGAATTTCTGAAATAACTCCTATAATTTGCGATAGAACAGAAAAAAAGTATATCAATGAAAAGAGATTAAGTAAAGTCCTTGTTTCAGCAATGAAACAATCTTTAAAATCTAATCTCCCTTTATTAAACCCTGTTATTTCTTTGAAAGAATTTTTAAACTCTGAGTTTAAAGAAGATTTATTTATTGCTCATTGTGATAAATTAAAAAAGGAAACACTGTTAAGTTCAATTAAACCAAAGTCATCCAATTTAATTTTAATTGGCCCTGAAGGTGATTTTTCAGAAAATGAAATTAAATTAGCCAATAAGGCAGGGTTTAAGAATGTTAGTCTAGGAAATTCAAGGTTTAGAACTGAAACTGCAGGCATTATAGCGTGCCATACAGTATCAATTGTTAATATGTAATATATTTGTGTATGTCAAAAAATGAAATAGTAAAAGGAATATTAATAATTACTGGAATTTTAATTGGTTTATATCTACTTAATGAAATAAAAATTCTTATTTCATATGTCCTTATTGCTGCAATAGTATCTCTAATTGGAAGACCTATTGTCAAGTTTTTAATGAATAAATTAAAATTTAAAAATTCTTCAGCATCTATATTAACTATGTTTCTATTAATAGGCCTGATTATAGGAGTTATATCACTATTTATTCCCCTTATAATAGAACAAGGAAAAAACCTATCACTTTTGGATGTAGATTCTTTTCAAGAAAATATAAAATATTTATATGTTGAAATGTCAAACTACCTAAATCAATTTAATATTAATTTAGATAAAACTATTTTTAATTTAGATTGGCTTAACAACATTGACTTTACTTTTATAACAGAGATCTTAAACTCTATTGGAAAAACACTAGGAAACTTAACAATTGGCATACTTTCAGTTATGTTTATTTCTTTCTTTTTTCTTAAAGATTCCAAAATGATTCAAAAGATTCTATTTATTTTACTTCCAAAAAAATCAAGTGAAAGAATTAAAAAATCTTATGATAAAATAAAATTATTGCTTTCTAGATATTTTGCAGGATTAATCTTACAAATATTTATTCTATTTGTTTTCTACACTATAATTTTATTAATAATAGGTACTCCAAATGCTGTTGTTATAGCTTTCTTGTGCTCATTATTAAACTTAATTCCATTTATTGGCCCTTTTATTGGGGGAATCCTAATGGTATTACTTACAATGTCTAGTCATATAAGTGAAGACTTTAGTAGTGTAATTCTTCCTAAAGCAACTTATGTTGCTATTGGATTTACTATTGGTCAATTAATTGATAACTTTTTAAGTCAACCTTTTATCTTCTCAAACAGTGTTAAGTCACATCCTTTAGAAATTTTCTTTGTAATAATTATTGCAGGATTATTGTTTGGACCTATTGGGATGATTGCGGCGATTCCTGCCTATACTGCTCTTAAAGTTATAGGTAAAGAATTTCTTTCAGAAAACAGAATTATAAAGGAATTGACAAAGAATCTATAATTTTTATTTTAAACCTTGTTGAATTGAGTTGG
>TARA_B110000263_G_scaffold72876_1_pt1 | contig 11028 bp, 6 predicted proteins | sample TARA_B110000263 | Tara Oceans TARA_B110000263 (sample SAMEA4397730) | marine metagenome | biome: Polar Biome; feature: [MES] marine water layer (ENVO:01000295) within the mesopelagic zone...; material: water (ENVO:00002006), including particulate matter (ENVO:01000060) such as......
ACGATTGTCGATGGTTCGGGGGCGCTTGACCGCGCACCTCTGACTGGGGAGCCGATGCCAGTCTCTGTGACCTTCGGCTCTTTCGTCGAGGCGGGATTGACCCTCACACGCGGGCCTATACACATCAAGGCGGAAGCAACTGGCGAGAATACCCGCCTCGCCGACCTAATCGAGTTGGTTCGTCGCTACCGTGAGCAACCAACTCGTACTCAGACGATTATTGAGCGCTTCACCGCGATCTGGGTTCCACTGGTTTTGGTCGGCTCAGCGATTTACGGTGCGGCTACCGGCGATATCATCGGAATGTTGGTTCTGTGGGTCGTTTCATGCCCTTGCTCACTACTTCTCGCCGCGCCGGTGCCTCACGCAACGGCGCTCTCAACCGCTTCTGCCAGCGGCTTGGTAGCTAGAGGTGGCGATGTCATTGAAGCCGCTGCAGGAATCGAACTGGCTTTGCTCGACAAGACTGGGACGCTGACTAGTGGCCGGCCACGATTGGTGGCAATCGCCGTGGCCGGAGACGAAACCGAGGAGAGTGCGCTGCGGATTGCAGCAGGACTCGAGCAGCGCAGTAATCACCCGTATGCGAAAACTCTGATCGAAGCATCGGCCGAGCGCAGCAAGGCCGTCACTAAAGTCACAGAAATCGAAGATGGCGATGCGGGAGTCCGCGGCTCGATGCGCGGACTGCCGCTGATGCTTGGACGAGCCGATTGGCTGATGGGCGAGGGCGTCAAGATTCCCTACGATATCGATGCAGCCCTCGCCGATAGTCGACACGCTGGCTACGGAGCCAGTGTTCTAGCGATAGACGGCGAGGCAGTCGCCGCATTCACCTTCGCACACGATGACGCGCGCGAAGGCGTACAAGAAATGGTCAACAAACTCCAGGAGCAAGGCATCAGTGTCGAAATTCTCAGCGGCGACGAGCAGGCCTCGGTCGAGGCCTTCGCGAAGCGGATCGGGATTGATCCAACAATCTGCAGAGGAAACGTCGATCCCGAAGGAAAGGCGTCATGGGTGGCCGAGCGAGCAAAAATCAGTCGGACACTCATGGCTGGAGACGGTTTCAACGACTCCGGAGCATTAGCGGCAGCTGACATCGGAGTCGCCGTCGGCAGTGGAGAGCAAGTCAATCTCGACGCTGCAGACGTCCTAATCCCAGGCGAAGACCCGAGAGCATTGGTAAATCTAATCCAGCTCTCGAAGCGAACGAGAGCGATTGTCAACGCGAATATCGCAGTGTCGGTAGGAGTCACTGTTTTGCTCATAGTCACGGCTCTCGCAGGCATCAACACAAGCATCGCGGCAGGAATCGCAATCCACGAGGCAAGCGTTTTCCTGATCATTCTCAACGGTATGTTCGTCGCAGGCGCAGGGGGAAGAATTGGCGTTATAACGGACCTTGGGAAGGGCTTGGTACGCGATATCCGCGAGGCCTTCGGAGTGCTCTTTTCCGGTGGTGGAGGGAGCCCACCATCGACCGCTTGATTAACCGAAACGAGGAGCGAGGCGCGTGACGGACAGAGTCGAGGTCGAGTCGAAGCACGCGCCGCCGCTCGCCGAATGCGCTCACTGCGAGCACATGTTACCACCCGGGCTCGGCGAGCGAGAATGCGAAGTCTGTGGCGCTATTTGCAAAGTCAGTCATGAACCAACAATCGAGGCGCTCATAGAAGAAAAAGTCCCTTGTCCGCACTGTCACACGATTCTTGTTGCGGGAACGGACGAGCGACCGATTGAACTCACTTGTGGAGCCTGCTCCGGAGGGTTCGTACTGACAGAGAAAGTGGTGAAGGCTGAGATTGATTGTCCAGGCTGCGAGCGGACGCTGAGGATTCGACCTAAACCAGGGAAGCGTCAGTTGAATTGTCCGGCTTGCGAGGCTGCTTTCCAGGTTACCTTTTGAGTTCCTGAAGCCCTATGAGAGAGGGAGAGAGATTCCCTCCCAGTAAGTGAAACTGGGAGAATCAACTTGTCTCGTCAAATCACAGCCTACGGCTGAATACAACCCTGCGCTCTCAAATAGGGGTCAGATACCGTCGAAATGGGGATGGGACCGTGAGTGAGAGCAAGTCACCCAATGGTAATGACGCGGATGGTGTCGACGAATTAGCGGCTCTGCGCGAAGCCCATGTACGTTCAGCAGCCTCTGCAATTGACACTCTTGGTCGTGCTCGCGATCGGCTTGATGATGAAGGCAAACTTCGGTCTGCAATGCGTCGTGAGCGTCGTCGACGCGTGGCTGAGATGGGCGAACGCGTCGAGGGAATGCGCGGCGCCTTGCGCAAAGCGAATGACATCCTTTTCGAAGAGGAACTCCATCGCATCGAGGCTGATATGCGCGCTGAGCTAGAAGTTGAGATGGAGCGCTTAGAGACCGAGGCGTTGGAGCGGGAAGAGCGACTTCTTCGTGAGGAGATGCTTCACCGATTGCGCCGAGAGGAGAATCGTCTTCGCGAGCAATTGGATCTTGAGCGCGACCGGCGCATCGAGGAACACACTTCGAAACTTCGAGACCGCTTGAAGGAGGAAATGGAGACTGAGTTCGGGCGACGTAAAGCCTTCCTGAATGATCGGCTCGAACTTGAAGCATCGCAGGACATGGATCGTATGGAGCGCCGGGTCGAGATGGACCTTCGCGAGTCTGAGGAATCTAAGGTCCATCGCAAAGTCGAGGCATATCGCCTCGAACAAGAAATTGGCATGCGCGAGCGGCTTGCTGCCGCTCGCAAAAAGCACGAGGCGGAACTCGAAAAACAGATCACAGCAGAATCAAAATCCCGTGAAAAGGGCATGATTGCAGACGTGGACGTTCGTCTGAAGTCCTTGGAGGAGGAGGCCGAGGCGGGCATGTTGGCTGAGTTGGACCGTTGGTTTGCTGCAGAGCGCGAAACCATGGATGCCGCGCTTGTCCTCAAGCGTCAGGAGACGGCACTCGAGCGAGAGGTCGAGATGGAACAACGTCTAGCCGATACTCGCAAGAAGCGTGAGAAAGAGTTGCTTGAGAATTTAGAGAAACAATTTGCCAAGCGTGAAGACCTCTCAAAGAAGGAAATCAAGGAGATGCTGAAAGCACTCGAGTCGGAATTGAAAGTGAAGTGGGAATCCATCCTTGTCGAAGCCAGACAAAGCGCCCTTGAGCGCTCAAACGGTAACTGATGTTCGTTCGTTGCTCCAATCGAATTATATTCTCTAGGTTTTCGTAAATGTACTATGAAAACATGGACATTAGCAATAGCGACTATTTTATTCTGCTCGACAATTGGTGGTTGTCTTTCAGAATCGAATGATGATACTGAAGATAAGATAACCAACCTCGAAAATTCTCAAGCAGAACTTGCGTTGGAATTAGATGAACAAAAACAAATCAATGAACAACTCTATTCTGAAATGAGAATGGTTGAGTCAAATAATCAACAATTATTTTCTGATTTGGAATCTAGTTATATTTTAGCCATGGATGCACTAGTGCTGGCTAACAGCCAAACTCTAGATGAGATTAATGCAACAAATGCAGCCTCATTCGACAATCTACTAATCTCCTTGAATATTCTGCAAACCAATCTGCAGAACAGTCAAGATTCAATCAATCAAATCTCACTAATTATTGATGAAATGGACGACGATAATTCTTCAAATGAAGAAGCTCAAGCCCAAATTTTAGCATTACAACAGTCGCTGCAATCACTTCAATCGAGCCTTCAGACGTCTATTTATGACCTTGAGAATAGGTTGAATCAAACTAGGGCCATGAATGATTTTTCTTACCTAGATTTCCAAGGCGCGCAATTGTTCAATTTCAATAATGGTTTGGGGCCAGAAATGGATTCACCAATTTTCGATTTTGCAAACTTGGAGAATGCTAGTTTGACTTATTCCAACTTTTCTGACGCTAGCTTCGTTAACGCTAATCTAGCAGGTGCAGACGGTATTTTTGCTACTTTCCATAATACTGATTTTTCCCGTGCCGCAATGTACAATGGAATATGGAGACAGAGTGATTTCAGCAATGCAATATTCGTTAGCACTAATCTTGTCTATACAGAATTCAGGTGGAGTGATTTGTCCGGTGCCAACTTATCAGGCGCGTATGCATATGGTGGCAGCAATTGGATGGGTGTCAATCTTTCAGGAGCCGATCTTACAAATGCATGGATGTATGACGTAGATCTAAGAAATGCAGACCTAACTGGCGCAGACCTAACTGGTGCAAGACTTGCCTATCTAAATCCATCATACGGGCCTGCGGATATTACAGGTGTCACTTGGGACTGGGCTATCTGTCCAGATGGTACAGCTGCATACTATCACGGGCAGACTTGTGAGAACAACCTTTGAACTAGGAACGTGAGAATGTCTCATGGGTCGTCTATCCTCGCTTCTGCTCACCTTGGCGATATTGCTGAGCGTGGCGAGCTTCAATGTCTCAGCAGAAGACGGTGATAGCGATGGTGATGGCTGGGCTGATTTGTTATGAAGAATAGATACATAGTCACCATATAGAATGAATCAGTCGATTACATATGGCGAAAAACAAGTATCGTTCCCAATTCGCAACTACTGCTCTAATTGGGATACTTGTAATCAGTGTTCTTGGAACGGTATCTACACCAACCTTGGCTGAAGAAAATATTTTTCAAAAAGAAACATACATTTCACAATTTGGTCCTGGTTTTATCGAAACCGAAATAGCTTCTTCACAAGATAACTTGGATGTCCCTCGGGATCTAGAATTTCACCCTAATTCCTCACGACAAAACGAACTTTGGGTTGTAAACCGAGCAACAGATAGCGTCACGATTATTCATAATGCAGGCCAATCAAATCAAGTCACTGAATACAGGAAAGATTCCAATGCTAACCACTTCATGGAGGAGGTAAGCGCGATTGCGTTTGGAGAATACCATGAGGAATTTGATTACCAATTTGCAACCGCACAAGAATCTAGGAACACCTACGATGGTCAGGCAAATCCAAATGATTTCATGGGCCCCGCTCTTTGGCCGTCTTCGCTAAGTCATTTTGCAGAAGAGAATCAGGAACAAGGTGGTTTGTTGGGAAGCCATATCGATATGTTACATGAAAGTCCTCAAGGAATGGGGATAGCTCACGACTCAGACAATGCGTACTGGTACAACGATGGCTATTATGGGGAATTAGTACACTACGATTTTCAACAAGATCATGACACTGGAGAAGACGATCACTCAGATGGAATTGTAACAAGATACATCGAAATTTCACTCACTAGGAATCCCGGTGTGCCAGGTCATTTGGATATGAATCAAGGAAATGGAATGTTGTATGTTGCAGATACCGGTGGGGGGAGAGTTCTGTGGGTAAACACACAAGATCCAAATGTTACAATTAGCGACATAAGAGGTGCAGAAAGTCAAATGGAGCCTCTCGATGGCTATAATCGAGCGACAAGTGTAGATTGGGGAATTTTAGCATCCGGTCTGTCATCTCCGTCAGGAATAAAATTACATCAAGGAGTCTTGTTTGTTTCACAAAACGGTAATGGAAAAATTACAGGTTTCAATCTAAACGAAGATGGAAAAAATTTCACAGACTCCAGAACTGTGAACACAAATGCTGGTTCAATCATGGGGCTTGAGATTGGTCCCGAAGGAAAACTGTGGTATGTTGATTCGGAGAAAAATCGTGTAATCAGATTGGACACATACCAAGACACAGATTTTGATGAGGTTAGAGACAGTATCGATGTTTACCCAACCAACAGTCTTCTGTGGTCTGACATGGATGGGGATGGATTTGCGGATCAAAAAGGCTCGGAACTATCGGATGACTGTCCAGAAATAGCAGGCTCCTCAACATTAGGATTTCGAGGATGTTTAGATTCAGATGCTGACAGTTGGGCGGATTCAGCAGATGATTTCCCGACAGATGAAACACAGTGGTTAGATTCAGACAATGATGGTTTTGGAGACAATTCGATTGGAGTAAATCCAGATAGTTGCCCATTCGAAGAGGGTTATTCTGAATTCGATAGAATGGGTTGTGCTGATGCAGATGAAGATGGATATTCAAATCCGTCGATAAATTGGACTGTAGAGGATGGAGCGGATGCCTTTCCTATCCAAGATACTCAGTGGAAGGATTCGGATTTGGATGGTTTTGGAGATAATCCATCACCGGCTTACTTACCAGATGATTGTCCGATAGTAGCAGGTTCCAGCACACAAGATCGTTATGGTTGTGAAGATAGAGACAACGACGGGTGGTCAGATACTGGTGACGCATTTCAAGAAGATCCCACTCAATGGTTAGATAGCGACTTAGATGGTTTTGGAGACAATCTATTTCCTGCATCTATGCCCGATGATTGTCCGAACCTTTGGGGTAACTCTACAATTTCTTTCCTAGGATGTCCCGATTCAGATGGTGATGGATGGTCTGATTTGGAGGATTCACATCCATTTTTTGAACTGCTTTGGTTAGATAGAGACAAAGACGGATTCGGGGACCAAACTGGAACAGACTTGTCTGACGATTGCCCAGATATCTATGGTAGCTCTACTCAAGACAGAAAAGGCTGCGTCGATTCAGATTTAGACGGTTGGTCTGATGAAGGTGATTACTATCCTCTCGATTCCAGTAGACACTCCCTGTCATTACTTCCAATTGCCTTGATTTTTGCAATGATTATTTTCACAGCAACTGTTGTATTTAGAATAATTTCAAAAAGAAGTTGAGTAAGTTTCCTCATTGTGCCTGAATTATTCTTATTCTGTTTGAAACCTCTAGGGCTAAATCCCAGTAAGCCTTACTCCCTGGATTTGACTTGTTTGGCTTTTGCCCAATGACAATTGGTGCGCCATCGAGCGGAGCCTCAGCGATGGCGACAAGCCTTGGAATCTCAGATTCGAAAAGTCGGTCGCCGAAGTGCTTGCGAGCCTGCTCGGCGACGGTCTCGGACAAGCGACTCCGCTGAACCATAGTCAGAGCGATTCCAAAGAGTCGCAGACCTGGATTAACCGCTGACTGAACATCGCGTACCGTATTCATCAGCTGGCTCATATTCTCCAGAGCGTAGAACTCGGCTTGCACGGGAATCATCACCCATTGTGCGGCCGCTAGGGCATTCACCGTAAGCAATCCAAGAGAAGCCGGCGTATCGATAATCACCACGTCAAAATGACCGATTGCGCCTTGCATCGCATTTCGCAAACGATTCTCTCGACCAATGCGGGTGGCCAAATCAATCTCGATACCCGCGAGGTCGAGGTCGGCTGGTAGTAACCAGAGATTTTCCACTGCCAACCCTTTCGGCGGCCCACGTTTTCGCTCAGGATTCTGCCGCCGATTAGCCTCTTTCATCGACTCAGTCAATGCTTTGGGGCCGATCAAACAATCAGCAAAACGGACGCTCGGGCCGTCGATTCCAGCCTTGAACAAATCATTCATCGTCGACCCGAGTTTCTTCTTATCAATCCCAAAAGTCGTCGCGATATTTCCCTTTGGATCAAGATCAATCAACAGCACTCGCCGTCCAGCAATGCCAAATTCTTCATTCCCGACTGCGAGTGCAGAAGCCAAATTCACAGCAGTTGTAGTCTTACCACAACCACCTTTGTGATTTGTGACCGCTATCACAACTGGACCGATGAGATCACCACTTCCAACTCGAACGCTGGCGGCGTATCGTGCTGTCGGAGGTGGATGAATGGCCGCCTCTATCCGAAGATGACCAGTATTCGGATTGATTCTAGTCGTTAGGCCCGAACTTGCTGGCGATATTCAAACAGATCGCAACGCACGGGCCAATCAGAATTGCGAAGATAATTGTACCAATCCAAAATGTCCCTCCCATAGCCCAGCCAATCACTAGTACACTAATTTCAACTCCTCCGCGAACCCGACCAATAGAAATTCCTGTGACTTTATTCAGTCCAGTCATTGTTCCATCTCGTGGACCTGGACCTAGATTTGCTGTTAGATACAAGCCGCTACCAATGCCGACTAGAATAACTCCGATTACAACCTGTAAGAGTTGCATACTCAAATTATCAGGTGTATGTAATTCAGGGAGTAATACCTCTATTGTTGCTGCAATTAGAATAGCGTTAAGGACGGTTCCAACACCTGGTTTTTCCTTTAGTGGAATCCAAAATAAGAGCACGAGTACGCTAACCAAGAAAGTTGCTTTTCCAATTGTCCAGTCTAGATTTACTGCAATTCCTTCGGCTAATACTGTCCAAGGAGTGTTACCTATTCCTGCAGCAATGATTACTGCATCCCCTGCACCGAATACAATCAATCCGATGATTAGGATGAAGAGAGTCGAAAATCTTGGTTTGACAGTCCAAGCATCTTCTGCGCTCCACCAAGTTGTTGGGACGTTCTTCGCCGGACGAAGAAACTCCATGAGGCCCATCTGACGAAGCGAAGCCTCAGGAGTTCATAATCACAGGCGACGATTTGTCGATTACTGGATTACAGGAACTGGGACTTCTGAGAGAATCTTTCTCATAATGTGCTGACCCGTAACGCCGCGAATCTTCGACTCAGGCTTGAGAAGGATTCTGTGACTGACGACCTGAAGCGCGACGGCCTTGATGTCGTCTGGAATAACGTAGTCGCGACCATCGATTGCCGCGCTTGCGCGCGCGGTCTTGAACAGAGATTGGCTAGCACGAGGCGATGCTCCGGTAATTACGCGGTGATCTTCACGAGTGCGGTGAACTAATTCTACGATGTAGGAAAGAATAGCAGTGTCGACGTGAACAGTCTCTAGCGCCTTCTGCATTGCAACTACCTTCTTTGGAGAAGTAATCTGCTCAATGTCATAGTCGTCCTTTCCTCGAAGTTTTCTTCGCTGTAGAATGGACTTCTCTTCTTGGCGGTCTGGATAGCCCATTGACATCTTCATCATGAATCGGTCCATTTGCGCCTCAGGCAGTGGGTAAGTTCCCTCTTGCTCGATTGGGTTTTGAGTTGCCATTGTAATGAAAGGCGCTGGGAGTTTGTGGGTAATACCCTCAATTGTAACTTGCTTCTCTTCCATTGCCTCTAGTAGAGCAGCCTGCGTCTTTGGTGGAGCACGGTTAATCTCGTCAGCGAGAAGAACGTTGGTGAATAGAGGGCCAGGTCGGAGCTTGAATTCACCCGCTTGCTGGTCATACATGTATGTCCCCATGATATCTGCGGGCAATAGGTCAGGGGTGAACTGAACACGCTTGAATTTGCATCCGAGCGAGGAAGCGAATGTATTGGCCATCAGCGTCTTGGCGAGGCCGGGGAAATCTTCGATCAGCATGTTTGCATTTGAGAGGATTCCAATCGTCACACGGCGCAGATTCTCCTGCTTTCCGATGATGACCTTCGCTACCTCTCCCATGAGGCCGTTGGATATCTGCGACACAGTCTGGATGAGTTCGCGTGACTTGGGGTCACTCGCGGCCATAGTCATACAACTCGGGCCTCTCATTTTCATACTAAAGCGTTCGCCGCTTCTGAACGGCTCGCGCATCGAATACTAAACCTTCATCGGGGTAGTTCATTTCCATCTTATCTATCACTTCAAATCCTTACTTTTCACCCTGTAATCGGGGTACTGTGTTGGATTCGGGTGCAGAGTGGGTGCGTTGCTCAGCGGCCCCAGAAATGACTGTCCTTTCTATGGATTAGAGTGAGTTCTTCGAGGACTTCTTTCTCGGCGGCTGAGAGGTCCATCTTTCGGAGTTTCTTGGCGTGAGATTCGGGAATGTCAACGAGTAGGACATCATCTTCTTCGATTTGCCTTCCGACGGTAACACCATCAATTGCCACAGCAACCTCAGCTCCTTGTTTCGCCTCCTTCATCGATTCTTCACCCGAACGGATTGACTTGATCTGCCCAACTCGCTCGCCATTCTTCAGCAAGCGCTGTCCGACGTGGATTCGTCCAGCGAGAACACGCACACCCACAACTGCAGGCTTTGAAATTCGGAAAGTGTGGTCAGGCAATAGAAGAATTCGTCCTGGATAAACAACCTTCTCGCGGCTGGCTTCTTCCAATTCGCGAGTGCGCTCCTCGACCCATTCCTCACGCTCCTCGAGGATGCGGTAGATGATGTCGGAGCCGAGATATTTCACTCCGTTCTCTGAGTTTTCAATCTCCTCCAAAGCATCTGGAAGAATGTCGGTTGAGAACGCCATGATGATTCGGTGCAGAGGGTCCGCCGCATTCTCCGCACTGCGCACATCGCGGCGATTCACCTTGCCAATAGTAGCATGACGAATAGGCACATCCAGCTCTCCTAATTCCTTAGCCAAAGCCTCCAATCCGCCAACTGTGTCGGCCTTGATGATAACTCCCTCCTCAGCCAATTCAACAGAAATATCGGCCTCAGCATTCGCAAGCGACATAGCAGCTACCCTCTCCTCATCAGTAGTCACAACGCGCATGGTTGTTCCAGCCAGAACTCCATCCATATCAGGCGCAGAAATCTTCAGCCCAGCCGCAGCGAAAGCAGCTTCTGAGGAATCCCATCGATTTCCAGCATCGCGCATTTCGGACATCCCGCGAGGAGAGAACATGCCACGAACCCGAGTGGAGATGCCACCCTCTTCAGTCGTCAGAATAATCTCGTCACCCTTCTTGACCGAGCCACGATAGAGAATTACATCGAGAGTCTTGCCTAAGCCCCGCTCCTCCTTCATCTCGAGAACGGTGCCTTCGCCCGCCCCCTCAATATCGGTCAACTGCTCGACTAAGTAGCGCTCGGCCATGCCAATTACAACAGCCAGCAAGTCCTGGATTCCCTCGCCCTCACGAGCAGAAATCGGCACCAGTGCAATCTCCTTGGTGAAATCCTTGATTCGGTCGTATCGGTCGATATTGAAGCCATGTTCAGCAAATTGACCAACCAAATCCCAGTAACGCTGATCAAAATAACCCAGAGTATCACGGTTTTGTTCACGCATTGCCAGAGCCATAGGACGGTCTCGCTCAGCCCGCCAACCGTGAAGTCGGTCAACCTTGTTTGCAGCAATAACGAACGGCGTCTTCGCCGCCTTCAA
>TARA_B110000263_G_scaffold144454_1_pt1 | contig 10984 bp, 12 predicted proteins | sample TARA_B110000263 | Tara Oceans TARA_B110000263 (sample SAMEA4397730) | marine metagenome | biome: Polar Biome; feature: [MES] marine water layer (ENVO:01000295) within the mesopelagic zone...; material: water (ENVO:00002006), including particulate matter (ENVO:01000060) such...
AAGAATAAGAAAAGAACTTTCAGAGCTCTATGGATAACTAGAATAAATGCTGGAGCCAGAATTCATGGCCTTTCATATTCTGAATTAATGGGAAAATTAAAACAAAAAAATATTAATATCAACAGAAAAGTGCTTGCTGATTTAGCAATGAACAACCCTGAAGCTTTTACTGAAATAGTTAATAAAGTCAAATAATTTTAGAAAGGCATATCTTCATTTTCATCTCGATATCCCCCGCTTTCAAAAGCTTGATCTGGATTAACCTTAGGGCTTTCTTGATTTATTTTTGATTGATATTCAAATGGAGTGTCAAAATTATCTAAGTTTTCAAACTTTCCAAGAGTTGGTACAAATTTAAGTTTAATATTGTTTAAGCCTCCATTTCTGTGTTTAGCGACAATAAATTCAGCCTGACCAGCAGAAGGAGTTCTTTCATCATCATCCCATTCATCAATTTTATAATACTCCGGTCTATATATAAAAGAAACAATGTCTGCATCTTGCTCAATAGCTCCAGATTCTCTTAAATCTGATAAAATTGGTCTTTTGCTACCTCCTCTAGTCTCAACAGCTCTTGATAACTGAGACAATGCTATAACAGGGACATTTAATTCTTTAGCTAATGCTTTTAAGTTTCTTGATATGGTAGAAATTTCTTGCTCTCTATTACCATTTTTATTTGAACCACCAGCGGACATTAGCTGAAGGTAATCAATCACTATAAGCTTTATACCGAACTGAGAAGAAAGTCTTCGAGCTTTAGCTCTTAAATCAAAAATAGATAAAGAAGGTGTGTCATCAATATAAAGTGGTGCATTTTCTAATGCCGAAACTTTTACATTTAGCTGCTCCCATTCAAATTTTTCTAAATTACCTGTTCTTAATTTCTCAGATGACAAACCTGTTTCAGATGAAATTAATCTGGTTATTAACTGAATTGAAGACATCTCTAAAGAGAAAAAAGCAACTGGTATTTTCTGAGCAACAGCCATATTTCTAGCCATTGATAATGTTAAAGCTGTTTTACCCATTCCTGGTCTTGATGCTATAATGACTAAATCACTCGGCTGCCATCCAGATGTTAATTTATCTAATTCTGAAAAACCTGATGGAACTCCACTTAAACCATCTTTATTAGAAATTTCTTCAATTTTCTTTTTAGCTTGAATAACTAAGCTTTGTGCAGTTTCAGTTGATTTTTTAATATTTCCTTGAGTAACGTCATAAAGTTTTGATTCTGCAGTATCTAACAAGTTAAAAACATCTTTTGTTTCATCGTAAGAGTCTTCAATAATTTCTGTTGAAATTTTAATCAAACTTCTTTGAATATATTTTTGTAAAATTATTCTAGCATGATACTCTATATGAGCTGATGATGAAACTTTTTGAGTTAATTGAATTAAATAATAATCTCCTCCAGCTTTTTCTAACTTACCATCTGATCTTAGTTTTGCAGAAACTGTTAATAAATCAATTGGTTCAGTGTTCTCAAATAGTTTGACTATGCTTTCAAAAATATATTGATGAGACTCTTTATAAAAAGCTTCTGAATGTAAAATATCAATAACGGCATCAACCCCTTTTTTATCTATCATCATTGCACCTAACACGACTTCCTCTAAGTCAATAGCTTGAGGAGGAAGCTTACCTCTCTCAAAAGAAACTACTTGAGGGTTTTTATTAGATCTTTCAAATGAAGGTTGTACTTTTTCCATTGGACTAACTTATGAAAAGTTAAAAGGAATTATTGAAAAATATAAGAGTTATAACAAACAATTTTTTGTTAATAAACTAAAAAAAATGTTAATATCGTTGTGATTTAAGAATTGTAAACACCCATTGAGGTGAATTTATTCATTCTATCTATTACTAATTGATCAATTTTCTTCGATGAAAGAATTTTAAATGAATTTAAAATAGCATTTTTTACACTATTAAAAGTTTTATGTCTATCGTTATGAGCTCCTCCAAGAGGCTCTGAAATAATTTTATCAATTAGGTTGTTTTTTTTCATATCAAAAGGAGTCAATTTTAAAGCTGCTGCTGCTTTTTCTTTAAAATCCCAACTTCTCCATAAAATTGAAGAGCAAGATTCTGGTGAAATAACGGAATACCATGTATTCTCTAACATCATAACATGATCTCCTATACCAATACCTAATGCTCCACCCGAAGCACCTTCTCCAATAACAATACAAATGATTTGTGTTTTCAACTGAAACATTTCTATTAGATTTCTTGCAATTGCTTCCCCCTGCCCTCTTTCTTCGGCTTCTAAACCAGGATAAGCTCCTGGAGTATCAATTAAAGTTACTATTGGGATACTAAACTTCTCTGCAGATTTCATAAGCCTTAAAGCTTTTCTATAACCTTCAGGGTTAGACATTCCGAAATTTCTATACTGTCTAGTTTTAGTGTTATATCCTTTTTGTTGACCAACAAATAGAAAAGTTTGATCATTAATTTTTCCAAAACCACCAATCATAGCTTTATCATCCCCAATATTTCTATCTCCATGAAGCTCTAAAAAAGAATCATTTGTAAGAGCTTTAATATAATCTAAAGTATAGGGTCTTGATGGATGTCTAGAAAGTTGAACTCTTTGCCATGGAGAAATATTTTTATAAATCTTTTTTTTTGTTAATTGTATTTTTTCAGATAATTTTTTACAAGTTTCTGAAACATCAACTTCAGTCTTATCTCCAATTAATTTACACTCTCTAAGTTGATCCTCAAGTTCTTTTAAAGGGGTTTCAAAATCTAAATATTCCATAAATCAAATTAATGAAAATCAAAGGTAAAATAATAATTTATACTAAGTTATTTTATATTTTTTAGTTTAAAAATACCATTCAAAATAACTGAAGAAAAAATTAAAATAAAACCTAGATAAAAATTAAATGAAAGATCGTTAGACTCATCTAGCAATATAATAGCTAAAATTATTCCATAAACTGGTTCCATATTAATCGAAATCATAAGAGAATAAGGACTTAAATGTTTTAATACATCCACAGAAACAACAAATGCATAAGCAGTACAAACAATTGCTAAAATCAATAACCAATAGAAATCGTTTTCACTTAAATTAAAAAAATCACTATTAATCTTATCACTTAATAACAATATTATAGAAATCAATAACACACCACCCAGTAATTCGTATATAGAAATAGCTAATGAAGATGCCTTGTTAATTAACTTACCATTAATTAATCCAAACAAAACGCTTAAAAAAACTGAAACTAAAGCATATAGAATTCCTTCTATATATTGAAATTGTGATTTAAAAATAAGTGACATTCCAATAACCACAATTAAACCAAAAATGATTTCATATAAAATAATTTTTCTTCTATAAAAAATAGGCTCTAATAAAGAAGTTAAAAATGCTCCTAAAGAAAGAACAGACAAAGTTATTGATACATTTGAGACTTTAATAGCTTTAAAAAACGTTACCCAATGTAAAGCTATTATCATTCCAGAAAACAATAATTTTAATATTAAGGATTTTGGAATATTAATTTGTTTTTTAAAAGCAACAGCATAAATTAATAATACAATTGAAGCTAATGCCATTCTATACCAAACTATCTCTATTGAGTCAATTGATATTAAAGAGCCTAATATTGCTGTAAATCCAAAAATAAAAACAATAAAATGAAAATGAATTAAGCTTTTTAGTTTATTTTTTTGCATGTCTTAAAAAATAAAAAGCCAATAATAGAAAAATAAGATTTGGAGTCCAAGCTCCTAAAAATGGAGATAAACTAGATTTACTTACCATTACAGCAAAAAATTTATCAAAAAATACAAAAGCAAAAGCAGTTATTATTCCAAATGCTAAATTTATTCCCATGCCTTCTCTTCTTCTAAAAGAAGACACTGAAACAGCTAGTAATGTTAAGATATAAGTAGAAAAAGGAAGACTCCACCTTTTATGCCTTATCAGTAAATGATCATTTATTAATGGTGAGCCACTATTTTTTTCTTGTTTAATAAATTTATTAAGTTCAAAAAAATTTTGAGTTTCAGCCATATAATTAAGACTAGACAACTCACTAATTTTAAATGAAAAAAGAGTGTCTAATATTTTATTAGATAATATTGTTTGATTACTATCAGTAAAACTTCTTTTAAAATAATTTGTTAATCTATAAACACTGTCATCAGTTACCCATCTTATATTTCGAGCGCTAAGTTTATATTTCAAAGTATTACCCTCAAAATGCTCATAAGAAAAATCATATGCCATTTCCCTTGTTGGATTATAACTGCTTACATATACAAAGTCATTGTCACCTACTTGTTTGTATATTTTGGATGTTTCTCTAGACTTTTTATTTTTTTTAATGTATTTATATTGAAACTCATTAAAGTGTTTGTTTTTTTCTGGGACAATAAACATGCCAGAATAAAAAGCAAATAAAGCAATAAAAGTAGCTCCTAACATAAATGGTCTAAGGTATCTATTGAATGATATTCCAGAACTCAGAATAGCTGTTACCTCTGAATCATTAGCAATTTTAGATGTAAACCAAATGACTGATAAAAAAACAAATATTGGATAAAGTGTATTTCCAAAATACCAAACAAAATCTAAGTAGTAACTAACTATTTCACTTAAAGGAACTTCAAACTCTTTAAGTTTATCAATCTTATCCGAAAGATCCACTAATATTCCTATTGGAATAAACAATATCAACATTACAAAAAAAGTAGTTAAATATTTTACAACAATATATTTATCTAAAATTTTCATTTTATATTTTATTATTCATATTATTTATCATTTTAGTTTTCCATTTTGAAAAATCACCATTAATTATTCGCTTTCTCGCTTCTCTTACAAGCCAAATATAAAATGCTAAATTATGAATTGTTGCTATTTGTCTGCCTAAAGCTTCTTTTATTGTAAATAAATGACGTAAATAAGCTTTTGAATAACTTAAATCAACAAAACAATGATTATCTAAATCAATTACTTCAAAATTATTTTTCCATTTCTCGTTTTTTATATTAATTGTTCCTTTAGAGGTAAATAGCATACCATTTCTTGCATTTCTAGATGGCATTACACAATCAAACATATCTACTCCTAAAGCTATATTTTCTAATAAATTAATTGGTGTACCTACTCCCATTAAATATCTAGGCTTGTTTTGAGGTAAAATATCACATACAACTTCTGTCATTGCATACATTTCTTCAGCAGGTTCACCAACTGACAACCCTCCAATAGCATTTCCTTCAGCTTCAACACTAGCAATAAATTCAGCTGATTGAGATCTTAAATTTTTGTATACGCTACCTTGAACTATTGGAAATAAAGTTTGAGAATAATTATGAACAGATTTCGATTTATTAAATTCTTTAAAACACCTCTTAAGCCATCTGTGAGTCATATGCATAGATTTTTCCGCATAATTATAATCACATGGATATGGTGTACATTCATCAAAAGCCATTATAATATCTGCTCCAATAGACTTTTGAATTTTTATCGCCCTTTCAGGTGAAAAAAAATGATAAGAACCATCAATGTGAGACTTAAATTCAACACCTTCTTCATTAATTTTTCTATTAGCAGATAAAGAATATACTTGATAACCTCCACTATCAGTTAATAATGGCCTGTTCCAATTCATAAACTTATGAATACCACCTGCATTTTCAATAATTTCAGGCCCAGGTCTTAAGTATAAATGGTAAGTGTTAGACAAGATAATATCAGAGTTAATTTCGTTTTCTAAATCTCTTTGATGAACACCTTTTACTGTTGCAGATGTACCAACTGGTATAAAAATTGGAGTTTCTATCACACCATGATCAGTTTTAATAGTTCCTGCTCGTGCTTTAGTATTTAAATCTTTAAAATTTAAATTGAAAATCATAGTATAAAAACTCAAAGATAATCATCTATTACTATTCTGAATATCTATTTTAAATTGTTAATTAATAATGTATTTAATTATTAAAATTAGTTTGTAATAATTATACATATAATTAAATTTAGTGCTATTAAAATCGAAGAATGAATTATACATTAAGTGAGTTTACTAGTCAAGTAAGAAGAGACATATTAAGAATGGTTCACAAAGTTAATTCTGGCCATCCAGGAGGTTCATTGGGATGTGCTGAATTCTTAGTTGCCTTGTACAGTAAGATTATGAATCGTAAAGAAAGTTTTGATATGAATGGAATCGGAGAAGATCTTTTTTTCCTATCTAACGGTCATATATCTCCTGTTTTTTATAGTGTTTTAGCGCGTGTAGGCTACTTTCAAGTTGATGAATTAAGTACTTTTAGATTATTAAATTCTAGGCTACAAGGGCATCCAACAACACACGAAGGACTTCCTGGTATTAGAATCGCTTCAGGATCGCTAGGTCAAGGATTATCTGTAGCAATTGGTGCTGCTGAAGCAAAAAAACTTAACAATGATCCTAATTTAATTTATTCACTTCATGGTGATGGAGAACTACAAGAAGGCCAAAACTGGGAAGCTATAATGTATGCATCTGCTAAAAAAATAGATAATTTAATTGCTACAGTAGATTTGAATGGTAAGCAAATTGATGGAGCTACAGATGATGTTTTGCCAATGGGAAGTATAAAAAGAAAATTTGAAGCTTTTGACTGGTTGGTTGTAGAAATAGAAAAAGGAAATGATTTAGATGAAATTTTAGAAGGAATGGAAAAGGCAAAATCTCTTTCTGGCAAAGGAAAACCAGTTTGTGTTTTACTTAAAACGATGATGGGAAATGGAGTTGATTTTATGATGCATACTCATGCATGGCATGGTAAAGCACCAAATGACGAACAATTAGCATCGGCGTTGGCTCAAAATAAAGAAACATTAGGAGACTATTAAAATTAAATCACTTATAATGAAAACATATACTTACACAGAAAAAAAAGACACAAGGAGTGGTTTTGGAGCTGGATTAACTGAGCTAGGAAGAAAAAATCCAAATGTAGTAGCCTTATGCGCAGACCTTATTGGTTCACTTAAAATGAATCAATTTATTGACGAAAATCCTGAACGTTTTTTTCAAGTTGGAATAGCAGAAGCCAATATGATGGGTATAGCTGCTGGGTTGACAATTGGAGGTAAAATTCCCTTTACTGGAACTTTTGCCAATTTCTCTACTGGTAGAGTTTATGATCAAATACGTCAATCAATTGCTTATTCTAATAAGAATGTTAAAATATGTGCTTCTCACGCAGGAGTGACTCTTGGTGAAGATGGAGCTACTCATCAGATTTTAGAAGATATTGGACTTATGAAAATGCTTCCTGGGATGGTAGTGATTAATCCTTGTGACTATAACCAAACAAAAGCTGCCACTATAGCTATTGCTGATTACGTAGGACCTGTTTATTTAAGATTCGGAAGACCTTCTGTACCTATTTTTACACCTGAAAATCAAACTTTTGAAATCGGAAAAGCTGTTAAACTTCAAGAAGGATCTGATGTTACTATTATAGCTACAGGTCATTTAGTATGGGAAGCATTAGAGGCTTCTAAAATTCTATTTGAAAAAGGCATTTCTGCTGAAGTTTTAAATATTCATACTATTAAACCATTAGATGATGAAGCTATAATAAAATCAATATCTAAAACTAGATGTGTGGTTACAGCAGAAGAACATAATTATTTAGGCGGGTTAGGAGAAAGCGTCGCTAGAGTATTAGTCAAAAATAATCCTGTTCCTCAAGAATTTGTTGCAACTAATGATACATTTGGGGAATCTGGAACTCCAAAACAGTTAATGGAAAAATATGGAATAAATTTTCAATCTATAGTTAATTCAAGTATTAGAGTAATCAAAAGAAAAAATAATTGAAAAAAGTTAATTTTTTAATTCTACTTTTTACGTTTAGCGCATTTTCTCAATTTGAATATGGATTAAAGGCTGGAATAAATTTTAATGGTAATCTAAATGTCGCTTTAGATATAGAGTCTTTAGGTTTAGGATTTCCAACAAATAATTATGAATCAAGAAGTGGTGAACATTTTGGCTTATTTTTTAAAATTAATTTTAAAAAAATTTATTTAAGACCTGAAATTAATTATACGAGAATCAAAAATAGTTATGATTTATTTTTAGTACCTAAACGTGATGTTTTTACTGATTTTAATGAAACACAAATTGATGTTCCTGTACTAATAGGTTATAAACCATTTAAATATTTAAATATTTTTGCAGGTCCGAGATTTAAATTTAATAAAAAAGTAAAAAATCTTAATAATGTGATTATTAGTGATCTAAATACTGATTTTCAAATAGGCCTTCAATATGGTGTAGGAGTGAAATTTTATAAATTTGAATTAGATTTGAGAGTTGAAAGAGGATTTGAAAAAAATGAAATAAATTATTTGAAAGATGCTATAGGATCCAAAAATCAATTTATTACTTCAATTGGTAAAGTTTACCTTTTAGCTTTATCATTTTATTTGTAGAAGACTACTCGTTATCATTGTCTAAATAATCTGGAATTCCATCTCCATCTGTATCATCTACAATACCATCCTCATCCTCATCGTATTCATCAATAGTTAACACTCCATCTCCGTCATCATCAGGATCTCTATAATTAGGGAGATTATCATCATCTGTATCATCATCAATAAAAACATGATTCCCATTTAAATCCTCATCAATAGAATTAATTCCATCATAATCATGATCAGTTGTATTGAATGTATTTAAATTAATTTGAAAAATTAAAGGTGAATATGCAGGAATAGAACTAGTTGAATTACTATAATAACCCAAAGCAGAAGGCATTATAACCATTCCAATACCATAATTACTTAGCGAATAAGTCCCGTTTGGGTTAGTTGAAATATCGCCTCTTTTAAGAACAGCTGTGAATTCTTTAAACCCTCTTACAACAGCAGTGTTATCTAGCCAAGAAGGATTGTTTCTAATATCAAAAGTAGTATTACCTAGAGTTAAGCCCTTATATGCCACAAAAACAGAATCAGCAACAGTTGGACTTTCTCCATTTCCTTCACGATTAACGATATAATACATGTTATGAGGAATAATTTCTGAGTTATCATCCTCTACATTAATAATTAAAGTAGAAACTTGATCATATAAAGAAATTTTATCAATATTATCTCCAGCAATTGTATCAATTAATAACTCAGCGGAATTATTTATCGATAAATTTTCAAAATCATCATAATTATAAAAATGAGTCTGAAGAAACTCAATAATAGAATCATTCTCTAAAATATATTGAGTTCCAATATCATTAACAACAACATCCTCAATAGAAGAATCGTCCTTAGAACATGAGTATATGACTAAAATTAAAAAGAAATTATAAAAAATAAATTTGAAAAAATTTCTCATAGAATAAATAAAATATGTCGCAAGATACAATTTTCTTATATTTTTGATATAATTTATATATATATAATTGTCAAATGAGAATCGATCTATTTTTATGGTATTCTAGAATATACAAATCTAGAACTATTGCTAGTAATGCTTGTAAAAAAGGACATGTTAAAATAGACTCAAAATCCTTAAAGCCATCAAATGAAGTTTATCCAAACATGGGTTTTTCTGTTAAAAAAAATCAAATTATAAATCAATTTAAAATAATAGACTTACCAACATCAAGAGTTGGTACTAAAATAGTTGACATCTATTTATTAAACATAACTCCAAAGATTGAATTAGAAAAAAATGAAATTTTACAAAAAAATAAAAACAATTTCAAATTTAAGAGAAAACCTAGTAAAAAAGAAAGAAGGGATATACAAGATTATTTAAATGAATAATTATCTTTATAGATATAATTAAAATTGAATTTAAATTTGAAACATAAAATATTAGAACAAGATCGAATTGACAAAATTGTCAAGAGAATTTCTTTTCAAATACATGAAAAAAATTTAAATAATTCAGAAATCTTTTTAATTGGTGTTTTGAATAATGGATTTATATTATCTGGTTTAATAGAAAAAGAACTTAAAAAAATTTCTAAATCAAAAATTCAATTGTTTTCTATAAAAATTAATAAAAAAAAACCCTTAAGTCCTATTGACCTTAATTGTGATTTAAATGAACTTAAAAATAAATCAATAGTTCTAATTGACGATGTACTAAACTCAGGTAAAACTTTAATACATTGTGTTAAATACTTGCTAGATGTTCCTTTATCAAATTTTAATACTGTTGTCTTAATTGATAGAAATCATAAAAAATACCCTATTAAAATTGATTTTAAAGGACTTTCGCTGTCAACTTCAATAAAAGAAAATGTAAGTGTGGTTTTTGAAAAGAATAATTCCTATGCTTTTATAGATTAATTCTATCTATAACTTCTTTTGAAATTTCTGACACAGTTTTTTCTTTACAATTTATTTTATAGTGAGCTTTATTATAAAATGGTAATCTTTCAAAAAGATGCTTAGAAACATATTCTAACATTTTTTCTTCTGAAATAATTGAATATAAAAGGGGTCTTTTTGATTTATCTTTAAACAATCTTTGAGCTAAAATATTATTAGGAGTGTTTATAAAAAAAACATTTTTAGAATTATTTAATATTAAATTCATGTTATCAAAGTAGCAAGGAGCTCCTCCGCCTAAAGATAAAATGAATTTTTCATTTGATTTTAACAGATTTTTTAATGCAGAATGTTCGATTTTTCTAAACTCTAATTCCCCATTTAAATTAAAGATATCAGATATAGTTCTACGCTCTTTCCTAACTATGTAATCATCAAGATCTACATACTTTATTGACAGTAAATCACCTATATATTTTACTATAGATGACTTTCCACACCCCATATATCCTAAAATAATTACATGAGAGCTAATTGTCTGAGAAATTTTGTCCAAAATAAATAAATATAATTCAACAAATTTATAATAAATTCTCTTTGATTAATAAATTTATTGAAGCTATATTTGCAGCCATTAAAAATCTAATTAAGATTTGGTAGCTCAGC
>TARA_B110000263_G_scaffold228058_1_pt1 | contig 10960 bp, 8 predicted proteins | sample TARA_B110000263 | Tara Oceans TARA_B110000263 (sample SAMEA4397730) | marine metagenome | biome: Polar Biome; feature: [MES] marine water layer (ENVO:01000295) within the mesopelagic zone...; material: water (ENVO:00002006), including particulate matter (ENVO:01000060) such as......
AAGTACACACTTTATGTAGACACTACAGATGGGAAACAAACACCACCCTCAGTACAGACAGACTTAACAGTCAAAACGGCTAGTGTAGCTCTAGACGCTGCAACCACATATTACTGGAGAGTGAAAACATCAGACGGAGTGAATAGTAGCTACTCTATTGTGTATTCTTTTAAAACGGAATAAACTCTAAATTATTTTATTTGTGTGTCTTGATTAAAAAACATTATTTTTATCTGAAATTAATTTTTATTTAATGAGATTTCTGGTCGTGATTTGTTTTCTAATAGTTTCTTGTTCTAAATCAAAAAAAAAGATAGAACCAATAAATAAGTCAATTGATTATTTGGAGTTGAGTTCTTTTGTTAAAGATTCTTTACCAATTCTTATAGGTTTGGATTCTAATTACAATCAAGTATTTAATTTATGGGAAGATGTTGATGTATTGAAAAAAGCAGGTACAAGATTAAAATCTGAACCAAGGCAATTACGTTTTTTTATTGAGACTTATAAATTAGAAATAGATGAAATTAATGAAATTCATATTCCAACAATTTTAAATATTCCATCAATAGTTGGTAGATTCAGAGTTTTTAAAACGGATATATTAAAAACAGATACTCGAGTTGAATTAAATCAAGATAATTTAAAGATTTTTAAAGACAATCTAAAAAAAATAGCTGATTCTTATAATGCATTAATTAGTAGAATGAATGCAGTCGCTAAAGAAAGTGTTGAAATGAAAACAGAATGAAGCTAATTTAAAATGGAAACCCTAGCCACCCACAGCCAATAATACCTATTTTACTATTTTAACTCATTAAGTTTTTCTAGCTGAAGTTCTATTTCTTGATTTTCAATTTTTCTAAAAATCAAAAAACTCTTTTCAATTTTATCAGCAATTAAAGGAGAATTTTTTGAAATAGAACTCCACTCAGTGTTTTTTACATTAAAGATTGTCTTAAGTTTTTCAGATGTATTAGGCAAAAAAGGTTCACAAACTAAGCTTAGTACGCCGCAAATTTGCAAACTTATGTTCATTATGGTTTTTACTCTTTCAAAATCATCTGTTTTAACCAATTTCCAAGGTTCTTCATCTGCAAGATATTTGTTTCCTAGTCTTGCTAAGTCAATCATAATATTAACAGCTTCTCTAAACTTGAACTTTTTAATAGAGTCTCCAATCTTTTTTGGATACGAATATACTTCATTGATTAAATTTTGATCATTGTCATTTACAACTCCAATTGAAGGGGTATTACTATCATAATATTTTTGAGTTAATACAGCTACCCTATTTATAAAGTTTCCTAAAATAGCTACTAACTCATTATTGTTTTTAGCTTGAAAATCTTTCCAAGTAAAGTTATTGTCTTTATTTTCTGGAGCATTAGCTGTTAGTACGTACCTTAAAGTGTCTTGCATTTCAGGGAAATATTCCATATACTCATGCAGCCAAATAGCCCAATTTTTAGAAGTAGAAATTTTCTTTCCTTCTAAATTTAAAAATTCATTAGCTGGAACATTGGTTGGTAAAATATATTTGTTTGAAGCTTTTAATATTGATGGAAAAATAATACAATGAAATACAATATTGTCTTTTCCTATGAAATGTACAAGTTCTGTGTTAGGGTCTTGCCAGTAAGGCTTCCAATCAACTTTTTTTCTTTCAGCCCACTCTTTTGTAGCTGAAATATATCCAATTGGAGCATCAAACCAAACATATAATACCTTCCCTATAGCTTCTTTAACAGGGACCGGAATCCCCCAATCTAAATCTCTAGTAATGGCGCGAGGCTTTAAACCCTCGTTTATCCATGATTTAACTTGACCGAAAACATTTGTTTTCCAATCATTTTTTTTTTCTTCTAAAAACCACTCTTTTAAAAAAGATTCAAAGTTGTTTAGTGGTAAGAACCAGTGTTTTGTTTTTTTTAATGTAGGTTTATTTCCGCTTAATTTAGATCTAGGGTTTATTAGTTCGTTAGGATTAAGTGTTGACCCACAGCTTTCACATTGATCTCCGTAAGCACCATTAAAATTACATTTAGGACATTCTCCTTCAACAAATCTATCAGCCAAAAATTGTTTTTCTGTAGCATCGTATAATTGATCAGATTCTTTTTCGATAAAAATATTCTTATCGTTTAAATCTTTAAAAAAATCTGAAGCAGTTTCGTGATGAATTTTTGAAGAAGTTCTAGAATAATTATCAAAAGAAATCCCAAAATTTATAAATGATTTTTTTATGATAAAATGGTATTTGTCAATAATATTTTGAGAAGTAGTCCCTTCTTTTTTTGCCCTAATAGGAATTGCAGCTCCATGTTCGTCACTACCGCAAACAAAACAAACGTCATGTCCTGAAAGTCTTAGATATCTAGAATATATGTCAGCAGGAATATAAGCCCCAGCTAAATGGCCAATGTGTATAGGTCCATTTGCGTATGGCAAGGCTGATGTAATGGTATATCTTTTTTTCACTTTTTTAAATGTGTGGTAAAAATAATCATTTAAATTTTTCTTTTAGCATTATTATAATTTGATCTGAACGGACAAATGTTATATTTATAATTATTTGTTTTATTTATAACAAACAATAACTGGATTACTATATTTGCATAATATGAAAACGATTTCTTCTGCAGTCGAAGATTATATAAAATCTAAGCCTTTTTTAATTTCAGCTTTATCTCAAGGGATTATCAACTTGACTTCCCTTTCTAGAATTATTAAGACAGAAATTGAATTATCCTTAAAAAAAGAAGTTAAATACGGAGCTATAGTTATGGCTTTGAAAAGACTTTCCAGCGAATTAGAATTTAGAACTACATATAAAATTATAAAAATTATTAAAGATATTGGGGATATTACAGTTAGATCATCACTTATTGATTATAATTTTAAAGTTTCCGATACATTGTTAAGTAATCAAGCCAAACTTTTGGCGAAAGTGGATAATAAGGATGATTTTTATACTTCATCTAGGGGAGTAAACGAATGTAATATAGTAGTTAGTGGAAACTTATCCTCTTTAGTTGAAACAATTCTTAAGGAAGAAATTTGTATTTCTAAGCAAAGTAATTTATCATCAATTTCCATAAAACTTCCTGCTGAAAACATATCAATTCCGGGAGTGTATTATTTTGTATTTCAACGACTCTCATGGGAAGGGATTAATATATATGAAGTTATCTCAACCTCTAATGAGTTTACTATTTTAGTTAACGAACAACAGGTAGATAAGGCATTTAGAGTGGTTAAGAATTTAAAAAATCTCTAAATAATTTATTGCTTGAGTTATTGATTTTACTTCACTAAAAATCAATAAAAGTTTTTCTTCATTGTTCTTTTTTTTCTCTTTAATATGACAGAGTTTAGGATTTTTTTGAATGCTTAATAATGTTTGTTGAAATTTTCCAGTCTTGTAATAATTATCTTCTTTATTTGAGATAAATTGACAGATCATTTTATTATTCTTTAAAACTATTTTTTCAAATCCAATTTCAATTCCAACCCATTTCAGCTCTATTGTCTTTATCAAATCAATAGTTTGAGTAGGTAATTTTCCAAATCGATCTTCTAAGATGTTTACAAATTCATTTAGCTCTTCATTAGTTTTAATTTCTGATAATTTTTGATATTGATTTAGCCTTTCTTTTACATTATTAATATAAGTGTCTGGAAACAAAACTTCTAAATCAGTGTCAATTTGAAAATTGATAATTTTATTTTCATTGACAGAATTCTCGTCAAATAAATCATTAAAATCTTTTGCTTTTAGTTCTTCAACAGCTTCTTTTAAAATTTTTTGATAAGTTTCAAAACCAATATCATTTATAAAACCACTTTGCTCAGCTCCTAGTAAATCTCCTGCCCCCCTTATTTCTAAATCTTTCATAGCTATGCGAAACCCTGCTCCTAATTCAGTATGTTGCTCTATTGCTTCAATTCTTTTTCTAGCTTCTTTTGTCATGGAAGAAAATGGAGAGGTTATGAAATAACAAAATGCTTTTTTATTACTTCTTCCAACTCTTCCTCTCATTTGATGTAAATCACTAAGTCCAAAATTTTGAGCATTATTTATAAATATAGTATTGGCATTAGGGACATCTAAACCGCTTTCAATTATTGTTGTAGAAACTAAAACATCAAATTCTCCATTAATGAAGTCTAGCATAGTTTTTTCAAGTTTTCCCCCCTCTATTCTACCATGAACAATTCTAATGTCTGCGTTTGGAACCAGTCTAGAAATCATATCACTTACTTCTTGTATGTTTTCAATTCTATTGTGCACAAAAAACACTTGACCTCCTCTTTGAATTTCGAAATTAATTGCTTCAAAAATTATTTCTTCATTAAATGAAATAACATTGCTTTCAATAGGGAATCTATTTTGCGGAGGCGTATTCATTATAGATAAATCTCTTGCAGACATTAAGCTATATTGTAATGTTCTAGGAATAGGAGTTGCTGTTAAAGTTAAAACATCAATATTTTCTTTCAAAGATCTTATCTTTTCTTTAACGCTAACTCCAAATTTTTGTTCTTCATCTACAATTAATAAACCTAAGTTTTTAAATTTAATGTTCTTATTTACAAGCTGATGTGTGCCAATTATTAAATCAATTTTACCTGAATTAATTTCACTAACAATTGTATTCTTTTCTTTTGTCGATCGAAACCTATTTAAATAATCAATAGTTACTGGAAATTCTTTTAACCTTTTAGAAAAAGTTTTATAATGTTGAAACGCAAGAATTGTAGTAGGAACTAATATAGCCACTTGCTTTCCATTATCTATCGCTTTAAATGCAGCTCTAATTGCGATTTCTGTTTTTCCAAATCCAACATCACCACAAATTAATCGATCCATGGGCTGTAAGCTTTCCATGTCATTTTTTATATCGATTGTAGATTTTAGTTGGTCAGGTGTATCTTCATAAAGAAAGGAAGCTTCAAGTTCATATTGAATAGATGAATCGGGTCCATATTGAAACCCTTTTTTTAATTTTCTTTTTGCATAAGCCTCAATTAAATTAAAAGCAACCTGCTTAACTCTACTTTTTGCTTTTAATTTGATTTTTCTCCAAGCTCCTGATCCAAGTTTAAAAATTTTTGGCTTTGTTCCATCTTTTCCATTGTACTTGCAAATTTTATGGATTAAATGAATGCTAACATAAAGAGTGTCTCTATCCCCATAAGTAAGCTTAATAGCCTCCTGAATTTTATCATTTACTTTAATCTTTTTTAGACCTCCAAAAACTCCAATTCCGTGATCAATATGGGTTACATAATCGCCTATTTCTAATTGAATAAGTTCGTTTAAACTCACTCTTTTTTTAACAGAAAACCCTGAGTTTAATTTGAACTTATGGTATCTATCAAATATTTCATGATCAGAATAGCAAACTTCTTTTTCATCATGATTTACATATCCTTTATAAATAGGCTTTTCAATTAAGATAGTATTAAATAGAATTTCATTTTGCTCAAAAATCTTTTTAAATCTATTAATTTGATTTTTTGAACTACAGAAAATTCTAATAGAATATCCTTTTTTTTTATAACTAATTAAATTTTCAATTAAAAGATTAAACTTTTTATTAAATGCAGGTTGCGGAATAATATTAAAAATATTTTGCTTCTCACTTTTATTTCCCTTTAGATTAATGACTGAAAATTTTTTTAAATCGGATAATAATGAATCTCCATTATAAAAAAGTTTACTTATTCTTTCTGGATTAAATTCATTTTGAGTTGAGTTGATTTCAGTTAAATATCTATGTAAATCTTTTAACTCATCTTTTAAAAATATAAGGTTTTCAGTAATTATAACGCTGTTTGCGCTTATGAAATTGAAAATATTCTCTCTATTGTAACTGCTTTCTTTATTCTCTAAATCAGCTAAAATTTCGATTGATTCAAATGTGTTATTTGAAACTTGAGACTCGATATCAAAAGTTCTTATGCTTTCCACTTCGTCTCCAAAAAATTCAATTCTGTAAGGCAATTTATTTGAATATGAAAATACATCTACTATTCCTCCTCTAACTGAAAAGTCACCTGGTTCAAACACAAAATCTTCTCTATTAAATTCAAAATCAAATAATTGTTCATTAAAAATATCAAGATTTAAAACTTGGCCTTTAGAAATTTTTAAAATTCTTTTTTTTATTTCTTTTTTCTGAATAATTTTTTCAAATATTGCTTCAGGATATGTTACAATTATTTGAGAATTATTTTCTGAATTTAAATTTTTTATTACTTCAGTTCTTTTAAAAACACTTTGACTATTCGTTTTTTTAAAATCTTTATATTTATTATAGCTACTAGGAAAAAAAGAACAATATTTTCCCCCAATAAAGTTTTCTAAATCATTAAAATGATAGATAGATGATTCTTTGTCATTTAGTATCCACAATAAATTTCTTTTTGAATCAAAGAGTTTGTTTATTAAAAATGATTTAGAGGAACCATAAAGCCCATTTAAATCATAATTATTTTGAGATTGAGCAATAGAGTTTTGTAGTTTCTGAATTTTCAGAGACTTTGAAAAGGGCAAGGAATGTGGATTTTTACCCACTTTTTTCATTGTCACAAATATCTATAAAATTGTTATACAATTAATGAATTTGTGAATTTTAAATTCATTGGATTACTTTTGTTTAAATATATTAATACAAATGAATTTAGTAATTAGAAAAGCTGAGAAAAATGACATGAATTCTGTGTTATCACTAATCAAGGAGTTAGCTGAATTTGAAGGTGAGCGTCTCGCAGTTGAGTTGACATATAATGATTTAATTAAGGATGGTTTTTCAAATTCTTCTTTATTTGTTTGTTTTGTAGCTGTTTTAAATGATAAAATTGTAGGAATGTCTTTAGGCTATCCAAGATATTCAACATGGAAGGGAGTTACAATGCATTTAGAAGACTTAATAGTTACTCACAAGTTTAGATCAACAGGAATTGGAAGTGCTTTATTTTCTACTTTTATTAAGTATTCTCATTCTAAAGGAGTGAAAAGAGTAGAGTGGGCAGTCTTAAGCTGGAATGTTAATGCAATTAAATTTTATGAATCTAATGGAGCTATAGTTTCTGATGAATGGAGGATTGCGCAAATGGATGAAAAAACTATTAATAATTTTATATTAAAAAAATGAAAATATTCAAATTTGGTGGAGCATCTGTTAGGGATGCAAATGGTGTGGAAAATTTAATTTCAATTCTAAATAAAATAGGGTTCGATCAAAACCTAGTAATTGTATCTGCTATGGGGAAAACAACTAATGCATTAGAATTAGTTGTAAAAAATTATTTTTCAAATAAAGACGAACTACAATATTCTTTAAATGAAGTTTTTAAATTTCATAATGAGATAGTTTTAAATCTTTTTTCTAATAATAAATATGAAATTTTTAGTGAGATTAATGAGATATTTAAAAACCTCAGAGGTTTTTTAAAACGAAATAAATCTCCTAATTATTCTTTTGTTTACGATCAAGTAGTTAGTCAAGGAGAGCTTCTATCAACTAAGATAGTTAGTGCTTATTTGAATTATAATAATATAAAATCTAATTGGGTAGATTCCCGGGAACTTATAAAAACAGACTCCAGCTATAGAGAAGCCAATTTAAATTGGGATCTTACACAAAAAAATATTTTTGAAAAAATTGATAGTAAAATCTTAAATATAACTCAAGGTTTTATTGCTAGTAATGAAAATAGTTTTAATACAACTTTAGGCAGAGAAGGCTCTGACTATTCTGCAGCAATTTATGCTTACTGCTTAAATGCTGAATCAGTTACAATTTGGAAGGATGTTCCAGGAGTTTTAAATGCAGACCCAAGAGTGTTTAAAAAAACACAACTTTTAGAAAAAATATCTTATACTGAAGCAATTGAATTAGCATTTTATGGAGCTTCTGTAATTCACCCTAAAACTTTACAACCTTTACAAAAAAAGGAAATACCATTATATGTAAAATCTTTTTTGGATCCAAATTCAGTTGGAACAGCAATATCTAGGGGAGTAAAAATTAAACCTGAAGTACCTTGCTTTATAGTAAAACGAAACCTTAATCTTTTAAAATTATCTTCTTTAGATTTCTCTTTTATAGTAGAAGATAATATTAGCGAAATATTCCAAATTTTACATGAAAACAAAATGAAGGTTGATTTAATTCAAAATTCCGCAATTAGTTTTTCTGTTTGTATATATGACAAATACAATAGATTAAAAGAGTTGTTGTCAATTTTGAAAGCGACTTTTAAAGTAGAATGTGTTGAACAGGTTAGCTTATTTACAATAAGACACTTTAAAGAAAATTCTGCTAATGAAATTTTAAAGAAAAATCAATTGCTTTTAGAACAAAGAACTAATGAAATTCTTCAAATGGTTGTTAAGTAGTTAAAAATATTTTTCACTTTAAGTTTTTAATTTTATCTATTGCCACTTTTACTAAGTCAACTTTACTCTCTTTTGTCCATCCCGCAATGTGTGGAGTTATAATTACATTGTCTGATTCTATTAAATATTTTAAACTATTATCTTTTGGATTGGAAAGTTTTTCAAAAGAACTTTTTTCAAACTCTAAAACATCTAAAGCAGCTCCTAGTATTTTCTTTTCTTTTAAAGCCTCAATTAGATGATTTGTGTTAATGCACTTCCCTCTAGCCGTATTAATTAGCCAGAAAGGTTTAGCACATTTATTAATAAAATTTTGATTAATAAGATTAATAGACTCTTTTGTAAGAGAAGTGTGTAAACTAATCACGTCTGCTTCTCTATGAATTTCTTTTAATGAAACAGATTTTGCATTTTCATCATCTAGTTGAGTTTTAATGTCGAAAAAAATTACTTTAACATTAAACCCAGATAATTTTTTTGAAAAACTTTTACCTGTATTTCCATAACCAATTAATCCGACGGTTTTGTTTTGTAATTCATTTCCTCTGTTAGATTCTCTTGACCAAATACCTTTTGAAACTTCTTTTTCAGATTTATTAATGTTATTCATTAATGAAAGAAGCATTCCTATAGCATGCTCGCCTACAGCATTAGAATTTCCTTCAGGTGTAGAAATGATTTTTATATTTTTTAATTTGGCAAAATCAACATCAATATTTTCAATTCCTGATCCAATTCGTACAATAAATTTAAGATTTATAGCCTTGTTTAGAAAGACTTGATCTATAGTAAATCTGCTTCGAATTATAACACCACTATAATCAATTAATTTTTTTTCTATTTCTTTTTTTGAAGATTTAAAATCAAAATGATTAGTATATCCTAATTTTTCTAATTCATCATATAAATAAGAGTGGGTGCTATCTAAATGAAGTATTTTCATCTTGACTATAGTAAAAATATTTTAGCAATATAAAAAAAGAGAAAAATTCCAAAAATATCGTTGCTAGTTGTAATAAAAGGTCCTGTGGCAATTGCAGGATCTATCCCTCTTTTATCTAAAATTACAGGAATAGAGGTTCCAATAAGAGCTGCTACTATAATTACACAAAGCATAGAAAGAGAAATAACAAGACTTAATTCAATAGGTTGATTTATTGCTAAACCAAAGACTATAGTTAATAAGCTTAAAATGATTCCATTTATTAAACTAAGCCCTAATTCTTTAACTAATCTTTTTAAAAGACTTCCTTTTACTGTATCATTTGCTAGTCCTTGAACAATTATAGCTGAAGACTGTACTCCTACATTTCCAGCCATTGCAGCTATTAATGGAGTGAAAAAAAATAATGTTTTATAACTTGGATCAGTCATGAATTCTTCAAAGCCTTCTAAAATAAAAACACTTCCTAATCCTCCAACTAAACCTAAAAAAAGCCAAGGTAGTCTCGCTTTAGTAAGTTCAAATATTGAATCATCTGCTTCTACATCCCCTTGAATACCTGCAGCAAGCAAATAATCTTCTTCAGCTTCATCTTTTATAAAATCAACTATATCATCAATAGTAATTCTGCCAACTAAATGCTTTTTGTCGTCAACAACTGGAATAGCTTCCAAATCATACTTTGACATTATTTTAGCGACATCTTCTCCTTTTTCTAAAATATTAACGGAGTCTACTTTGGGAATGTAAATATCTTTGATTATACTTTTGGAGGAGGATGTTATAAGATCTTTTAAAGACAGTCTTCCAATAAGTTTTTCGTTATCATCAACAACATATATTGAATGAACACGAGTTACATTTTCTCCTTGTTTTTTAATTTCGCTCAAGCATTTTAAGACAGACCAATTCTCATTTGCCTTAACAAGTTCTTTTGCCATTAGACCACCAGCAGAATCTTCTTTGTACGATAAAAGTTCTTTAAGGTTATCAGCTAAATTGTCATCGCTAATTTCAGAGATTACTTCCTCTTTTCTTCTGTCAGAAAGTTCTGCAAGAATATCGGCAGCATCATCACTATCTAGTTCTTCAATTTCATCTGCAATTTCTTTGACAGAAAGGGCCATAAGAATTTTCTCCCTTACACCTTCATCTAATTCAGTTAAAATCTCAGATGTTTTTTCGCTATCGAAAAGCTTTATTAAATAGATTCCTTCATCTTCATTAAGTTCATTAATGATTTCTGCCATATCGGCAAAATGAATGTCTTTTACTAACTTTTTTAAAGCAACATTTTTTTTTGCTAAAATTAAATCAGAAATTTTATTTAATAAAATTTCACTAAGCTGGAATGATTCCATTTGTTATAATATTAGTAAGCCGGACAAATTCATCAACACTAAGTGTTTCTGGACGTCTTCCAAAGATAACATCTTCTTTTATATTATCACTCAAATTAAATATTTTTAGACTATTTCGAAGCGTTTTACGGCGCTGTTGAAAGGAAGTTTTTACTACTTTGAAAAATAGAACTTCATCACATTTTAGATTGACTTCTTCTTTTTTTATTAATTTAATTACACCAGAATTAACTTTAGGTGGGGGTG
>TARA_B110000263_G_scaffold43416_1_pt1 | contig 10932 bp, 15 predicted proteins | sample TARA_B110000263 | Tara Oceans TARA_B110000263 (sample SAMEA4397730) | marine metagenome | biome: Polar Biome; feature: [MES] marine water layer (ENVO:01000295) within the mesopelagic zone...; material: water (ENVO:00002006), including particulate matter (ENVO:01000060) such as......
TGCGGGTTTCAGGATCGGTAATTTCTTTACCTGGCAGAACACTAAATGAATACATTCTTATATCGAACAAAGGCTCGCTTGAATTAACGATTACCGCTATATTCATTAAACGTAGGTCATCAGATACAAAAACGGGGTTTAAGATTGGCGAAAATTAGTTCAAGAGGGAAATTATTGAGGATTAGAACCGCGCAGGGTTGGCGGGCTGCCTATCATGCTTCTGGTTTACCTGATACCGGTTCAGATGCGACGAAACGCCGAAGGTTGAGTCGGGCTATCAACAAGAAAACTTCGGGCTATAAACCCCTCTCACCTACCCAATCTAAGAGAATAAATAGGTCATATGGTCAAAGAAAAAGAGGGATCGCTTCTATCAATGCTCAAAAGGCAATTAACATGGTAAATCGTTTACGCGCTGAAGTCCGACGAACTATTCGAGGAACGGATGCACCTAAAGCCGACAAAGACGTTCGATTAAATCAGAATCAATCATTAACTGAAGATGAAGAAGAAGCTATCCGTAAAGCGAGTACCGATCCTGAAGAATGGGACGATTTTAGAGCCGAGTACGCTAATATACTTCGTAAAGTTAATCCGGCTTTATTACCGCCTAAATTAGCAATAGCACATAACGAAAAATTAAGAAATGCGACGAGGTGATAATATAGATTTAGCCCCCTTAGTTCCCTTTCGTGATGATTTCGAGTATAAAGAGCAAAGACGAAAGAAACCCTCAAGTGAGAAATTAACTCAAAGGATGGTTGCGGGTGCTGATTTTGAAACGAAAGATGGCTATGCCTGGTTATACACCTATTCACAATTTGAAAAAGGTGAATATATTGATAGATTTCAACATTTTTCAGGAACTATACAAGAGCCAGATAAGTTCGCATACCTGAACCGGCAAATGTTCGGTTCATCTGGTACGCCTTTTACGATCAAAGAATTATGCCGACTACATTTTGAAACGGGGCATAAATGGAAAATGTCGAGAAAAAATAAGAAGGGTATCAAGAAGGTTAAACGCGGATCGTCTATTCCGCAGTTATGGTTCTTTAATCTTCAATATGATGCCCAGGCGATAATTAAGACACTACCTGAACCGATCATTACTCAATTATTAGCTGAAACTAAAGTTTTTATTGATACTGAAGATTGGTCTTTAGCCTATCTAACGCAGAATAAAGGATTTTGGCTTGACGATGAAGAAAATAAGATCGGGTTCAATCGTTATTTTAGAATAACCTATTTACCTAAAAAATGGTTGAGTATTGAACCGATTCTTCATTATACTAAGGGCGTTAAATGGGGTGCTTTAGATTGTTGGGACATTCGGCAGTTCTGCGGTGGTGGTTCTTTGAATAGTAACTCAATAAAATACTTAAGCGAATCAAAACTTGATTTTTCAAGAAAAGAAATGTCGTTAATGGGTAGGCATAATAAGAAATCAACCGCCTATACCTTGAAGGTAAAAGATAAATTTATTGAATATGCTTTGAAAGATAGTAATTTAACTGCTCGTTTAGCCTGGTTAAAGGTTAATGACTTCGAGTCAAATGATGTACGGATGGTTAAACCCTATTCTTTAGCATCCGTAGCAGAACGGGCGTGTTATGATTCTTCACTTATTCCGACCATGAATAATATGATGAATCAAACGCCTAATGTCGTTAAGGCTTTTTGGACTTCATATCAGGGCGGGCATTTTGAAGCGCGTGGTGCTGGCTATTTTCCTTCGGTTCAATGTTACGACATAACTTCAGCTTATCCGCATATTATGTATTTCATCCCTGATATTGAGTCGAGCGTTTGGGTCGGTTCATTTTTTGACGATCCGAAAGATTCAATGACGACTTATTTAGAACAACATAAGAAATATAATCCATCTTGTTTTGAAGCCTACGTTGAATTTCCTTCAAATCGTGTTATTTATCCCGCAGCGAAAACTTCACCTTCTTTTGGCTGTCTTACAAATCCTCAAAAGGTGGCTGGTTGGTTTACAGGTGATGAGATAATAGAGTTTCAAAAGTGGGGTGCTACTATTCATATTGAACAATGGTGCGCTATGTACCCTAAGTCTAACCATGAAGAGGGTGAAGATGTTGAAGATGGTATTCGATACCCATTTAGACCGTTTATTGAGAAATTCTATCGAATGAAAATGGCTCAAGATATTTTGAAGAAAAATAACGATCCGGCTTATGATGAAGCCAAAAGAAATGTAGCGAAGGTGAGTCTAAATTCAATCTATGGGAAAACCTGCCAGGCGATTGAACAATATATGAAAGAAAAAAGAGTAACAGGTCAAATGTGGTCGAGCGTTTATTCTTCTATTATTACTGCGGGTTGTCGAATGCGATTAGCTGAATTTATCCGTGTTAATGGTTATAACAATACTTTGTCGGTTGCTACTGATGGTATAATTTTAGAATCTGGTCTTATTGCTATTCCTCAAAATGAGAACCCAGTTTATATTGACGATGTGAGAACTTCGTTAGGTGATTGGGAAAACGACGGTGAGGGTTCGCTCACCTTAATGATGAGTGGTGTTTATTCCGTTCTCTTAGATAAGTTAGACGAGAATGGAAATCCTATACAGAAAACGACATTTAGAGGATCGTATTCATTATTCATAAATGAGAAGTATGGAAATAATTGGTTTGAATTTTGTAGTAACTATGAAGATAAACAATTGATTGAGAGAACGGCAACAATTGACCCGTATGAAAGACCGTACTCTTTAGGTGAAGCACGAGTAAGGAAAGATTTTTCATTAACTAATCAGTTCCGAGTTATTAATATCGGAATACGCGCTCAAGGAGATTCTAATAAAAGGAACTGGCGAGGAAAACCCTCGCCGGAAACTTTTGGCGATTTAGTGAGTAAATGGTTTGAGAGTTCAGCATGGGAACGACAATTTTAACGCAGTATAACGAAAATAAAGGAAATTTGAATAATATGGTAACGAATAGGAAAGGCCGACGAGCGAAAGTTAGACTACACGCGGAAAGGATTTTATTAGAAAAAGGTGGTATCTTATCTGGTCGAGATTTATCTTTTTTAATTTGTAAGGAAATGTCGAATAGTCATTTGAACCAATATCAGATCGGTTTATTTCTTAAAGCTCATCCGAGAATTGGAAAGGCTCGAATTAATAATGGGATAGTTTATTCTATTACTAATGGAAACATTCAATAAACATAGAATGCCGGAATTACTTCGTGGGTTTCCTCGCCGACCGAATAATTTTAACTGAAATTGATATACTTCTTGTGAGTGTGGCTGCTACTTCAAATCGGTTAATGCGACGGCTCGTCGCTCTCGGTTTCCGCCCTAACGGCGAGTTACCCACGCTTCTTTTCAGCTGTGTTCTATTTGTTGAACATTATAACCAGGTTAGAGGATCGGATATTTCCGATAGTCTTAATTTGGCTAAGGCTCGAACTTTAGGAAATCCGATAATTCAAAAATACCTGGCGAGTAAAACCGTTGATGGGATTAATCAAATGGCTGGTGTCTGAGTGATGTTGCATTCTTACACAGTCGATCCAATTATTATTCCTTACTTAAGGAGAGAGAGTGTTTAATATGCCAAAAGAAGAAATTGAAGAAATAGAAGAAAAGAAAAACTACAAAGTAATTTATCAAAACGATGATGTAGTGGTTGCGTTTAGAGTTCAGGATGAAGAAGAATGAAATGGACTGTTAAAAAATTTATGCTTATGATAGTTAAAAAGCATAAAGCTGGAATAATTTCTTATAACGCGGGATTAGAGATTCTTGAAGATATAGGATATAAACAAGATGATGCGCATAACTTATTATTTCCTGAATTTCCAAATAAGGATGATTGGGATATGTTCCCGCCATCTAATTTAGGGGGTTTAGGTAATGAGTAAAAGAGCAGAACGGCACGAAACAAAAGAGAATATCTGGGTCGCTACGGATGGTAGGGAATATAAAACGCGAGCGGGGGCGTGGAAACATTCCAAAAAACTTGAAGAAGCGATCCAACCAGAAATAAAACCCGAACCTGAAACTGAACTGGAACAACCGTCAAAAGCTGAAGAGGTTGAAGATGACGTTCCTATCTGGGACACCTTCGAGTTCCCCGTTGAAGATGGTGAACAACCGACCGCAACAGTTCCAACATTGTTAAAGAAAATTAAGCCTAATGTTCAGACTTCAGGTAAAATGTCGAAAAAGCAGCGAGCTATAATGCGAGAAACAAACGAAAGTGTTGTTCGTATGGGTTATGTTACTTCAGATTTTATATTAACTAAATACAAGAGAGTTATGCTTGACGATCCGAAAGCAGAAAAGATTGAGCATTCGGATGACGATTACGACTGGATTACTTCTCTAACTAATACTGCGCTTGAAGAACAGGGTATTTCTATTGGTGCTGCTATTGGTTCGACCCAATATGCTGTCGTGGCTAATGTTTGGTGGTTCGGTTCGCCTTTATACGCTATACATCAAGAAAGTGATAAAAGCCCCTTCAAAGGAAAAATCGGTAGTGCATTTGGGCGATTTGTTGAAAAACTACCGTTCATTGGTCGGCGTATGAGAGCCAAACGCGAGCGATCATCTATAATTCAAGGAACGGTACAAAAAGATGAAGATGCTTAACGATTTATTCAAGCCTGACTATAAATCGACCCTTTCCGTTCAGGTTTCGGGTCGGCCAGGTAGCGGAAAAACCTACTTCTTGCGAGAATCTATCAAACAGTTCTTAAAATTAAATACCGATCCTAACTATCGCCTGGTTTATATCGATCCGAAGCATGAAATAAATTTTGGTACAGAAAAACAATTTCACCCTATTTCAGTTGATAAATTAGAACGACATCTAAGGCGTTATCGCGTGGCGGTAGTTTATCCCGATCCGGATTTTATCGAAGCCGAAGTCGACTATGCTATTGATACAGTCTTTAATATCGAACAGGCTAACCCAGATTTCAACTGTACTTTTGTATGCGATGATGCCCAGGTTTTTCTTAGTTCAAGAAAAGCAGCGAGTCCTTCTTTTCGTAGGCTATCATTAACGGGCAGAAGTAAGGGGATTAGATTCGTAAGTGTTAGCCATTCCATAATTTTCTCGAAAGACCTTGAGGGTAGTTGCTCATTTTTATTGTGCTTCAATCTCCCGTTCAAAGCATATTGGGCGGATTCAATTAAAAGATATGGTTTCGATCCCGAACCTTTTGTTGAACATTTGGCTGCCGTTCCTTATTCTTTCGTCTGGTTCGACGTTACGAAGGCTTCAGCTAAACTGATGAAACCGATTGAAATATAGAAGTCATAGTTTTACATTCTGGGCAATACCAGCCGATAGGTTTCTGCGATCTTTGACTCATTGGAATATGCTCACTACCTTCAACGGGGATTCGAGCCGTTGCCCTTAGCATTTTAGTTTCGCAACAATACGGGCGGTCTAATGCCATGATTAAAGTTATTATTCAATCCTTTATTAGGATTATGTATTCAAGCCACCTTTTAATAACCATTGAAAGATAGCCTTTCGTTTGATTACAATGATTATGAACAACTTCATGTCTGGTGTGGCGGTCGCAGCTGGGGTGCTTTTTACCCTCAGTATTTCGAATGGGCTAAGCTCGTACGTTTTTAACGGCGCGACACTACAAGAAAAAATTGATGAACGAATGGGAAGTGCTTAAAATGGGCATTCTTCCAAAATTAACAGGTGCAGGTTTGGCGGATTATTTCGCTTTGGCTGCTGGACTAAGTGTTGGATTCGCCCTACTATCAGCGCCCGCAAAGGCCGTTGAAAATGCGATCCGGAAAAACTGAGGTGTTTTAGATGGCTATTCGTTATACTTTAATTCATCAAGACGCTACTACCCTACCTACCCTCGCTGCACAGAACCTTTCAAACGGCCTGAATTTACCCGGCGGGATGATTGATGAATTGATTGTTCGTATTACCGGTACAGTTACGGCAGCAGATATATTAGCTGATTTTCAAAATGTATTATCTCAGGCTCGATTTATTATTAATGGTGTAAATGTGTTCGATTGGCGAGCAGGTTATGGATCGGCAATTCAAGCGACACCTTCACAATTAGGTTATATGCTCAATTCAATGGGTCATCAAAGATCAACCGAAGTTATGGGTGCTACTGCTAAAGAGGCATTCATCCGCATTCCTGTTGGAATGATGGTCGGCTCAAATGGTGTATCGCGTTTGGAATACACATTAGGATACTACGCATTAGCAACGACTTCTATGGTTGGTGCTGCAAACGCTTCGTTTGAGATTTATGTTCGCTATAATGATAACGTCCAGCAACAAACTACGATCGGTGCAGCAACAACATTTGTAACTTCTGCGACACAACAACAAATTGTGGTGAGAATGCCAGCAAATGCGCCAGGTGCTTTAGCGGCAGTATATATTCAGAACGATTCAGCCGCAGAAGATATAGATTCGATCAGGCTCGTTTCTCAATCTGACTATTCTTTATCAATCGGATTTTGGAGAGCTCTTAATGGTGATCTCGGCGGGGTCAAATATGCGGATCAAGGTAATACGGCAACTGCTGGTATGGCACTTTCAGAAACCCAGGCGGTCGGCGGATCATATTTCCTACCTACGTTTAATTTGTCTTTAGATACTGATTTATTTATGCAACTAACTTGTAACGTCGGCTCGACTGTTACTTTTACCCCTATAATCGTATCACCCGTTAATGGTGCTGGCGCACCAGACCAACGGCAACTACAACCTGTACCAGTCAATGTGTCGGCTTCGATACTGGCTGATTCAGCAGCACAGTCCTGAATAAGTTATATGGGCGTGGTAATATAGGTCGCATCTTGAGAATAGCTACTTTAGCTGAAGATGCACCTGCATTACTCAACGTAACTGCTACGGGTGCAGGTAAAGTCTTGATTAACATAGGTGATAATGACGTTATCGTCGGTTATGACCGATCCGATGTATTAGCAGCAACGGCTTTGAATTATTTTACCTTCTTAGCGGGGACACAATACGTATTTGACGTATCAAACGGCGTTGGGTTCATTTCTCAGAATACTTCGCTTTGGTTCTCGTCGCCGATAGGCACTTCAAGCCTCGAAATATGGATCGCTGACGAGAGGTGATTTAATGTCCTCGCCTGTAAGACAACCACTAAAAATTGAAACCGTTGATGGTGCGACAGAAGGTCGCCCGATTACTACTATCAAAGTTTCGAACGGCGATCTGACCGTAAGCGGAACGACAGCTACGATAGATACGTCGGGATCGGGTGGTAGTGGAACTGTTACTTCTATTACTGCTGGAACTGGTCTTGACGGGGGAACGATAACGACTTCAGGAACTATTGACTTAGCGAATACCGCCGTAACTGCTGCCAGCTATACGAGCGCAGATATTACAATTAATGCTCAAGGGCAGATCACGGCTGCTTCGAGCGGTGGTGGTGGTGGAACGATAACAGGGTCAATAACTGATACCCAGGTGGCTTTCGGAGATACTACGGCAGATTCAATTCAAGGTTCATCGAATTTTACTTTCGACGGGTCTAACTTGTATGTTTCAGGATATATCAAGGTCGGTGGCGGTGCTGCTGGTATTACGACTACTGGTACAACAGATTTGGTTTTAACAACCAATACCGGCAGCGATTCGGGCGCGATCACCATCACCGACGGGGTGGATGGTGGGATAAATGTCGCACCAAATGGGGCAGGTTTCGTTACTCTTGGAAATTATAAGTTTGATGTGGATCAAGCGGTTGGTGTGGGTCAAGATGAGTATGTCTTAACTTACGATCATGCTGCTGCATCAATAAGTTTAGCTGCTGGTGGTGGTGGTGGTGGAACGGTTACATCTGTAACAGGAACATTACCTATCAGTTCATCCGGTGGTGCTACCCCCGATTTATCAATTACTCAAAGTGCTACTGCTGCTGACGGTTATCTTAGTTCGACAGATTGGAATTCTTTCGACGGTAAACAAGATTCTATCACTTTAACTACTACTGGAACGAGTGGGGCGGCTACATTGGTAGGTGCAACACTAAATGTTCCTCAATATACTGGTGGTGGCACTATTGGCGGTTCAATAACTGATAATCAAGTCGGCGTTGGTGCTACTACAGCTAATTCAATAGAAGGTAGTTCGAGTCTTACTTTTGATGCTGCAACAGGTCGTTTAGTCGTTGCTGAAAGAATATCATCATCGGGAACGGGGGCTTTAACTTTAGAAACTAATGACGGTGTAGCATCTGGTAAAATTGAGATATTAAACAGCGGCGTTCTTAACCATATTAATATCGAACCCGCGAGTGGCACTCTTAATTTATCAGCCAACGCTATTAGAATAGGTGATACTTCAGCGAAAATAACAACTCAAGGTGCATATGATTTAACATTAAACACGGCTGACGGCACTAATTCAGGTTCAATAGTTATTACCGATGGTGTTAATGGGCAAATCTCAATTACACCGAATGGAACAGGTGCAGTTGAAATTAGTGGTGCATACAAATTACCAACGGCTGTAACCGGCGCAAATGACTATATTCTCACCGCTCAAACTGATGGATCGACCGCGTGGGCTGCTGGTGGTGGTGGTACTTTTTCAGGTTCATTAGCAGATACACAAGTAGCTTTTGGAAATACTACCGCAGATTCAATTCAAGGTTCTTCTTCATTCACATATGATAACACAAATAAAATTTTGGCTATCTCAGCTGGAACTGGAACACCGACCATTCAATCAGGATCGGCAGATTTAATTTTAAGAAATTCTAACGCTGCTGCACATTCAAAGATTACTTTAGGACATGATGCAGCTAATTCTGATATTCTATTAGAAACGGATGGAACGGGTCTTGTTAATATCTATCATGAAGGGGTGAAAAGATATAGTTTACCTAATGTTACAACAACAACAAATGACTATATTCTCACGGCTCAAACTGATGGATCGACCGCGTGGGCTGAAGCGGGTGGTGGTGGAACTTTTTCAGGTTCTCTCGCTAATACACAACTGGCTTTTGGAAATACTACCGCAGATTCAATTCAAGGTTCAAGTCAATTAACATATAACGGAACTACATTAATAAATACCGCCGGTGGAATTGAAACGAGTTCCCTAAATATCGGGAAATCACTTACTGCTTCAGGGGTAGTAATTGAAGGTTCAACCGGCTTTGATGGACTACTTTTAAGAGGTAACTCATCAAGTGGCACTATTACTACTGGAACGGGTAGTTCTGCTGATTTAGTCTTAACACCGTCAGCTTCAGGTAAAGTAAAAATGTCGGCAGTTGAGTTCGGCGGCAATTGGAATATGACTGATGCGGTGGCTACTGTAAACGATCAAGTTTTAACAGCTCAAACTGATGGATCGACCGCGTGGGCTGCTGCTGGTGGTGGTGGCGGTGGCGTTTCTTCAGTAATGAGCGTTTTACAAACTGCTGCGCCTACAACCACATATGATTACTACCCCTTAGCAATCAATCAGACAACCGAATTGGCTATCGGCGACGCATTAGGTGGTGATCAACCGAATTTTTATCCCTTCACCGTTGGGGTTGCTGACGATTTAGTCGATGTTAATGTATATTGTTCAACAGCTTCAACAAGTAACACACTAATAGTCGGTATATATTCCGATAGCGGGGGTTTTCCGAATTCCCAAATATCTAATGTAACTCTTGATATGTCCACCACCGGCACAAAAACAGGGATCTTAAGCGCAACCACTACATTAGCTCTCGGCGTTCAGTATTGGGTTGGTGTGGTTAGGGGTTCAAGTGGTGATGGATTCCAAACATACAACGGAACCAGTAGTGGGGGTTTTGATGTGTTCCCTTCATCCGACCCCTTCTCAGCAGCATCAAAATACAGATTAAGTAGCTCAAATAATGTATTACCCGCAACCATTACATCATCTAATTTAACGACAAGTGACGGTAACAGAATGAGAATAAGGGGGCGGTTTTAGTTAATGGATAGAAAGCATGAAACATACGATTCTAATGGAAACATAATTGAAACCATTTACCGCGAATTCACATGGGAACATGTTAGGAAAATCCGCGATTACACTTTAAAAGCGAGCGATTGGCGATTCATGTCCGATCAGACACCTTCTCAAGAATGGATTGATTACCGCGTTTTCCTTAGAGATTTACCGCAGAACCATGAAAGCGCAAATGACGCGGCTGATGCTTGGGAATTATTTGAGAAGCCTGAAGGTGCATGAAATGACCGTCGGCGAAAATAAAACTCGGATCATCAGACTTGAAGATGATGTTCAAGATATAGATACTCGACTTAACGATCTTGAAGTTAAGCATATCGACCTGATGGCTCGACTCGATATAATTTTAAATGGGCTCAAATTAATAACCGCTCTTGTAGCGGCGAGCCTGGGACTCGACGTTGGTATTGAAGGCGGGATGATTTAAGATGCCTATAAAACGTGTAAAGGGTGGTTATAAGATCGTTAGTTATGTATCTGGTAAAACCCTCAAACGTACATACAAAACTAAGAAGGCTGCTGAGAATGCTTCTAAAACTTCAAAAAGAAGGTCGAAGCGTAAGAGAAGTACAGGCTCTAAGCGGGCTAAGAAATCGAGGTGGTATTGATGGCTAAGAAAAGATTAACACCGAGTAACATATTTACAAGAGCAACAGGTAAAGAATGGCAAGCAGCAGCCACTACAAAAGGTAGTGGGAAATTAGCCTTATTTAGACTTATAAATAGAAAAGGTTCTTTTAGAGATAATCTGAAATATGCGTATGGTAAGAAAAAGAGGTGATTTTATGGGAATTTTAGACGATGAATTTGGGGGCGGCGGAATTGTCCCAACTAACCCGATTCGGCCAAGGCCTCGACCTATACCGCCTCAATGGACACCCCCTCAAGATATACCCGAAACACCCGATTTA
>TARA_B110000263_G_scaffold249928_1_pt1 | contig 10848 bp, 16 predicted proteins | sample TARA_B110000263 | Tara Oceans TARA_B110000263 (sample SAMEA4397730) | marine metagenome | biome: Polar Biome; feature: [MES] marine water layer (ENVO:01000295) within the mesopelagic zone...; material: water (ENVO:00002006), including particulate matter (ENVO:01000060) such...
TTCAGTAACATATCTATTATAAACAATAAAAATAAAGATTTTGGGAAGATGTAAATTTAATTAATTAAAACTCAAGAAAAAAATTGGTATTTCTCTTGCTGTACGATCCTGATAATTTTGATAACCAGAATATCTTTCTAGGCATATATTCCACATAACTATTCTTTCTGTCCCCCTAATCAAGCGAGCAGTAGCTTGTTTTTTTTTACCTTGTGCATGAATTGCCACAATAGGATTACTAGATAAATTATAATACCACTGCGGATTTTTTTTCGATCCTCCTTGTGAAGCAACTAAAATTGCTCCAGATTGATAAGGTATATATAGTAACGGAATTATGTGCAACTTATTAGTTTTAGATCCACTCATTTCCACAAAGCACATAGGTCCACCAACAAGCCTTTTTAATATTTTACCTCGACTGGCAAAATAAATCATAACATGTAATCGAGAAACTATTTTTATGATTCTTAGGCGTGTTAATTCAAAAAAAGAATACATTATAGTCATAACCTAGATATAATTAACTATTAAATAATATAATAATTATATTATACTACGAATGGTAAATAAGGCACATGGAATTACTTATAGGATCACTAGTCGCACTGGCAGTAGCGATATGGGTTGAGGGTGATGCTCGTAAAAATGAAATGCATTCCTATGGATGGGCTTTAGCTGTTTTTTTACTGATGCTATTTTTTTTACCTCTATATTTTTACATGAGATCTAAGAAACAGAAATAATAATGAATATGTTCGATAACTATTTTTTATTAGCAAAATTTATTCAGTATGTATAGTCATTATTTCGTTGATATTTGTCGTGTATTCATTTGAAAGTACATTGTTAACCAATCTCCAATTTCTCTGCATTCCCATCGCACCAAAAAAAATAGCATCCTTGCCGTAACGATTATTAACAGCATCAACTGCTTTACTAACCATCTGATGCTGCTGATGATTCATAGTAAAAAACATATTTTTTTTCTGATAACAATTACTAACGATTCCAGTAAGAATTACCCCTATTTTTTTATATTTATATCCAGGTTTATAAATTTTTTTTATACAATCTATAGCTTTTTCAATCATAATAGGGGTATATGCAGTCGGTTCATCAAATGTATAAGTGTATGAAATATAATCTTGGCCAGTATTTTGAAATTTATTCGTATGTAAAAAAACCAACAAGCAATTTGCAAGTGAAGATTGCTGACGTAATTTTTCAGTAGATCGTGCAATATAAGTAGCAATAGCCTGTTCAAGTTCATTCAAGTTATCTACTGCATTAGCAAATGTACGCGTGGTTGATATACTCTTTTTTGGAACAAAGCGCTGTTTTAAATTAATATATGAAATTCCTCTTAATTCCTGGATAGTTCTGATGCCATTCACTGTTAAATATTGATGAGCCCATGCATCGGAAATATTTTTTAATTGATATCCGTTCTGAATACCATGACTACTAAGTAAATTAGCAGTTTTATTGCCTACTCCCCAAATATCAATAACATTAACAGAACGTAAAATATCATCTATATTTTTATTATTATCAATGTCAAAAATGCCACCATATCCCATATATTTCTTGGCAATCTTATTAGCAATTTTTGCAAGTGTTTTTGTAGAACCAATACCTATTGAAACAGGTATACTCGTATACTGCATAATAATAGATTGAATTGCTTTCGCATCTTCTAAAGAATAATCACAAAAATTCAAAAAAGCTTCATCAATTGAATAACATTCAATTTCAAGAAAATGTTCTTTTAGTATCAACATAATACGATTTGAAATATCACCATAGAGCGGAAAGTTAGAAGAAAAGATAGTCGTATTATGTTGATTTAATAATTTTTTCCACTTAAAGACAGGTGACCCCATAGGGATACCTATCTTTTTAATTTCATCAGAACGAGAAATAATACAGCCATCATTATTAGACAATACAACTACAGGACGTTGAGCAAGTTGCGGTTGAAATACTCGTTCGCAAGATACATAAAAATTATTACAATCCACAAGTGCAAATCGCTTGTTATTTTGTAGCGTGTATAACATATGTAACAACCCCCCATATAATGCAATCCATTTCCTCAGTAATCTCAATTTCTTGATAATTCTTATTTCCAGAAGATAGAAAAAAAATTTTATTCTTCTTGTAAATATGTTTCACTAAAAAATCTCCTGCCATTACAACAATAACTATCTTTTTATTAATGTCATTTAATGAACGATCAACTATAAGTAAATCTCCATCTTGAATGCCATAATCAATCATTGATTGTCCAGTAACCCTAATAAAATATGTGGCCGCAGGATGCTTAATAAGCATTTTATTAATATCAATTTTGTTATCAATAAAATCATCAGCAGGAGACGGAAACCCTGCTGAAACTTTAGACAAGATATAAGGGACAGGTAAACTGCCGTTGATCAATGGAGTAAAAAATTCTAATTTCATTATTAAAAGTTATTATATTATAATATATAATTAGAACATATATTCTATATATATATTATAAAAAATATACTTAACGTAACTACATCAGTATATTTTGCTACAATATAAACTAAGGGGAGTGCACATTATGAAGATTGCTAGAATCAGTATCAACCAAAAAATAAATTATGCTATTGTCGAAGATGATATATATAAAATAATTAATGATAATATTTATGAGAATATCATGCCTACTGGCCAAGAATATTCAATTACTGAAGGAACTATTTTAACACCGGTGATTCCATCAAAGATTGTTGCACTTGCAGTCAATTACGAAAGCCATGCCAAGGGACATAATATGGAAGCATTTCCTATTCCAGAACCTTTTCTAAAAACTCCTTCCTCAATTGTTGGGCATAAAGAAGAGATAATTTTACCAAAAGACGCAGGAAGAGTAGATGCTGAAGCAGAAGTTGTTGTTATTATTGGTAAAAAAACAAAATATGTTTCTGAAGAACATGCTAAAGAATATATTTTTGGCTATACATGTGGCAATGATATATCTGCTCGAGATTGGCAAAAAAGTGACAATCAATGGTGGCGAGCAAAATCATCTGATACATTTTCGCCAATTGGACCATGCATTGTTACCGGACTTGAGCCAAATAATATTGATATTATAGGAAAAATTAATGGAAAAATTATTCAATCATCTAATACATCAAATCTCATTCATTCAATTGAAAAATCAATTTCATTTATTTCACAAGTAATGACATTGTATCCAGGTGATTTAATATTTACAGGCACACCAGGCACTACTCAAGCAATACAACCAGGCGATATAGTAGAAGTTGAAGTCCCAGAAATAGGAATACTTTCCAATATCGTTCAAAGTTAAGAGCTAAAAATATCAGTCTCTAAAATTAACATACTGCAGAGGAACACTGTGCTTCTCATCATTTAGTAATTTCATAACTTCTTGTAAATCATCTCTTTTTTTACCATTTACACGCACTTCTTCACCTTGAATTGACGTTTGTACTTTCATTTTTCCATTTTTAATAATTTTTACAATCTTTTGTGCCAATTCTTTCTCAATGCCCTGCTTAATTATAAAAAATTGACGAACTGTATCTCCAGATGCTTTTTCTATATTTCCTACTTCAAATGAACCAGAGTCAACTTTTCGTTTTCCTAAATAAGTAAATAATAAATCATGGACTTGCTTCATTTTAAATTCATCATCAGCAACGAGTACAATCCCATCATTATTTTTTTCGATAGAACAATGGCTGCCTTTAAAATCATATCTAGTTCCAAGTTCACGACGTGCTCCATTAACAGCATTATCTACCTCAGTCATATCAACTCTAGATACAATATCAAAAGAAGCCATTTTTCCCTATTTCATATTTAAAATTAATCAATTATCTCAACAGATATCATTTTGTCACCCGCTTCTATTGAGTTAACAATATCCATATCTTCAGTTTGACCAAAGACAGTATGTACTCCATCTAAATGTACTTGCGGAGAATGACAGACAAAAAATTGACTACCACCAGTATCTTTGCCAGCATGAGCCATCGACAAAGAACCTGCTAAATGTAAGTTATCATTGATTTCACAATCTATCTGGTAACCAGGGCCTCCTGTACCATCTCCTGTTGGGCAACCACCTTGAATAACAAAATTAGGAATTACTCGATGAAAACTTAAACCATCATAAAATTTTTTTTGTATTAAATCAACAAAATTTTTGACTGTAGTAGGTGCTGCATCATCAAATAAATTAACAATCATATCGCCTTTTTCAGTAGAAATTTTTGCTTTCGTCATAAAACCATCCTTATCTACAAAATTATTATATAAATTATATGAATTATCTTCATATAATTTATATAATACATAACTACAGAGAATAGAGGAAGTATATAATGGATTCCATTTTTAATATTTCAATTGTAAATTTAATTCAACTATTAATAGCAAGCTTTTTATCAATATGTCTTTTGCAATCTGGATTAGATAAAATTATCGATCATGATGGGAATAAACAATATTTAGCAAAGCATTTCTTGAATTCTCCTCTAAAAAAAACTACTCCATTGCTACTAATATTCATCACAATCTTAGAAATTACTAGTGCTGTAGTTTCTATCATTGGAATCATACAATATTTTTTGATCAATAATACCAATCTGCTTTTTTATAGTTTTATTCTTCAGTCTCTTACATTTATGTGCTTATTCTTTGGTCAAAGAATTTCTAAAGATTATTCAGGTGCGGCAATACTAGTAAATTATTTTTTATTAACAATTATTGCTTTATTTAGTTACATTTTTGAATAGGATTTTACGATAATGAAACAACTAATAAAATCAATTACAGAAATATGTCCATTGGCTATTTTTCTGATTTACTATCTTAATCAAGATTTGATGGCTGCCATATTTCCATTCATAGTAGCTTCAATCATAACTCTCCCTTTACTTTTTATTATTGATAAAAAAATACCTACATTTGCCATAATAAGCGCAGTCATTATAATAGTTTTTGGAATTATTTCTATTTATTTTAATAATGAATCTATCTTTAAAATGAAACCTACATTTTTATATCTTGCAACAAGCATTGGTTTACTAATAAGTCTGCAATTCAATAAAATTATTCTTAAAAATTTATTAAGTACTTCAATACTGATGAATAACAGAGGCTGGAAAATTGCTACAAAAAGATGGTCTTATTTTTTCATTTTTCTAGCATTTACAAATGAAATAATTTGGAGAACTCAACCAACGCAAACATGGGTAACCTTTAAAGTATTTGGAGTGCTAATTCTTATGTTCATTTTTAGCTTGCTACAAATTTCTCTCATTAAAAAATATACAGAAAAATAAAAAAGAGACTCCATTGTTAGATAAAAAAAATTTTATAGGTTTATTAATTTGCATTTTCATAGCTTCTTTTGCAATTTTAATTAACCATGCAATGCAAAAAGTTTTTAACAATAATATTATTGATGCGCTACTTATCGCAATGATATTGGGTATTATCATGCGGCCATTTCTTACAACTATGAAAATTAAAAATGGAACTGATTTTACTGCTAAATATATTCTCGAATTAGGTATTGTTCTTTTAGGATTCAGTATGAATTTTAATCACTTTACTGATAATGGTTTGAAGATATTAATTCTTGTTTTTATTATAACTATAATTTGCTTCGCCTCTATTTTTTTTGTTGCACAAAAAATATTTAAAATGAGCTCAAATTTATCGATTCTACTAGCAACTGGCAATTCTATTTGTGGTAATTCAGCAATCATCGCGATAGCTCCAATTATAAAAGCAACGTCTTCAGAAATAGCTATAGCAATAGGATTTAGTGCAGTAATTGGCATCATTCAAGTAATTATTTTTCCAATTTTATTTACTTTCTCTTCATTTTCATATTATCAATATGGAATTATTACAGGCATGTCTATATATGCAGTTCCTCAAGTTATTGCTGCCTCATTTATTGTCAGCACTGAGTCCGGATTAATTGCAACTCAAATCAAGTTACTAAGAATATTATTATTAGGACCTGTTGCATTATTGCTAAGCTTTGTTAAGAATAAAGAAAAAAATAAAAATGGAATAAATTTTTCATTTAAATTCCTTCCTTGGTTTATAATTGGCTTTATCATTACTGCCTTTATTGCAAATTTAAATCTGATATCAAATAGCTATATTGTTTTATCCAAAAATATAAGCTCGATTTTATTTATTATTGCTATGTCAGCAATAGGAATAAAAATAGATACATCTGAATTACGACTAGTCATTTGGAAGGTTATTATTATTGTAATTTTTGCAGTAGCATTACTAACAATAATGAGTATCAGTTTCTCAAATATCTTATTGTTGAAATAAAATATTATTGCATAGATATAACCTGCGAATTATATCTATGCAATAATATCATTATGAATAATGATTTAAATGAATACTCTTTTGAAGAAGGATTGTCAGATGGACTTTATATTGATCTAAATGACTCTTCTGCATATAAAATGATCAGTAAGGCAGGTATGAAATTGCCAACTTTTATCACATTTGGCCTTTTTGATTCTTGCATTAATGCTGAATCAAATTTAATTATTGAAGAACGACTTTCTGCACTCCTTACAGACATGTTTGTTTCAATTCAAAATAGTAATGCTTCATCTCTTTCTTTTAAATCACTCATTGATGACAAATCATTGAAAATAGATGCGCTTTTACAAGTCAGTGTCAAATTTGGAAAAATATTGTTACTATCATTGCCAAATGAAATAAGCTAACAATTATGCCGGGAAAAAACATCTCAATATACTTTTTTTGTATCAAGAATTCAAACAGCAGTTAACTAGCAGAGACTTGTACCAAAAATATCTATCTATCTCTATAAATTCTTACAGTGCAGAATCAAAGCCATCAAGAGCAATTAATCGACTGATTCTATTCTAAATTTTTATAAAATATTCCTAAAAATATCCATTGTAATTATGTCATTAGCATAAACTGTAATGAAAAATACTCTAGTGTCATTAGAAAAAAGATTAGAGTGGAATATTCCTGATCCAAAGTTACTAAATAATGAAGAATATAATAAGATTACTCAGCTTGTTAAGAAAAAAGTTTATAAATTATCTACAGAACTAATTAAAAATTAAGAACTTACTCTTACTTCTTTAAAAAATATTTTTTTTCCTTCAACAAGCTTTTTAATAGACTTTTGTTTTTTAGATAATTGACTACTGCCTGTTTTAAATTCTACTAAAATAATACAATCTTCTTCGAATTGAATGCCATCAATAGGTGAACCGATAAATCGGAAATTTGTTGAATCCCATGGATATACATCCAATAAAGGCAGTAACTGTTCAGTCATTTTACCAAATTTAGTACTTTGACTTTGTCTTTGAAATATCAACAAATTAATTTTTTGTTTTAAGTTTAAAATTATGCTTACTGCTATTAATAACAATGTAATTAAAATAATATTTAATGAAAAATTAAAAAAATTATTAAAAAGAAAGTCCATTATTTTCCTCCTTTAATTAGTATAACTTAATTAATTTTATGTTTTGAATTTAATTAAAATTGATAAGTATATATAATGCATGTATACAATTTATGGTAAAAAAATGCAAACTAGACAACTTGATCAAAATCACATAGCTAAACAAAAAGATGTTACATCCGTATATATCAATAATAGTCATTGGTGGCAAAATGCATCATTTGCTTTGCCATTTATTATCGGCTTAATATCTATAATCATTGGCTTGATATTGGAAAATGCAGGTGCAAAAGGGTTCGGCTTTTTCCTTCTTGTCGTAACTTTAATTATGCTGCCGGTCGTACTGTTAACTTGGCATTCAACTGCAACCAGCATTTATTTAACAAAAGATAATATTGTTGCTCTCCATTTAGGAAAAGTTTTGAAAAAAATATACTGGAAAAATTTAACTGCCATTGATACAATTGAATATCTCGGTAATAAAAGATACAAACTCGTACAAAATACAGATATTTATTTAGTAATAGACAGTGAATTTACTGATGTTCCAAAATTGCTACAAGAAATTAAACAAATATCAGGAATCAAATAGCTCATTTTAATAACTATTCAATTATTATTGTATTGATTCCATGCATTATTTCTGCAGATAAAAATATTTGATTATTACTAAGTTTATAATCAATATTTTTATCATCTAATTTTTCCTGAAATTTAATTAAACTCTTTGTTTTCCAACATCCTGCATAAAAACCTTCGTTATTTTTTAATGCATTGTCTGTTATATAGTTTTGCATTTGAATAGTTGGTTTACTAGAATCAACTATTGCTAATTGTGGTTCAGTATTGCCTATTATAGAAGACTTTGAATCTAGAATATCTTCAGTCACTTTAAATGGTTGCCAATTAAATCTTTTAGAAAAATTTTTTAAGGCCAAATCTAAGTTATTCGCTAATAAAACTAAATGCGATAATTCTAATAATTTTTCACCTTCAAAACTATCTTTCAGTGGCACAATTTCCATGAATAAGCCATGGGCTGCGGAGTGATGAATCCAGTGCACTCCCGTGCCATCGCCTCGATCAATAATTCTGCCTCCATTAGACTCAACATTTTTTGCTGCAATAACAGGATCTTGAGATTGCCAAACTGAAATATAATAACCTTCTCCATATTGATTATTTTTATTAATTCTAGACTGCATAGAACGCTTAACATGTGTATCGTCATTATTTGGTTGTATCAGCTGAATAGCCTGTTCTCCTGCAAATCCCATTTGTGCCCAAGAAAAATTACCCCATGGGTTTTCGCCTTTTTCAGTCACTTCTAATCCCAGGGTTCTGTTGTAAGTATCAATCGCTTCATTCAGATTGTTAACTGCTACAGCATAATGGGACCTGTTAATTTGGATGCTCATTTTTTTCCTATCTTTTTAATCTTTTACTTTATATTTATTGCCTATAACTAATCTTTTTTCAAAGCTTGCAATTTCTCCTTCATTAAAACCTAATTCTTTCAAAATTCCATGATTGTCTTCACCTAAGGTCCCATAGGGCTTATTTAACGATGACTCAAAGTTATCAATTGACCATGATAGACCTGGATAAATTCGTGTTCCTAAAAATTGATTATCAAGGGATTGAAACCAGTTCCTAAATCCAAGTTGATCACTTGCAAGAAGATCTGCTGGCTCAGCAACTAAAGAAGCTATGACGCCCTTAGATTGCAATAATGCGCATAATTCATTTCCATTCATCTCTTTGGTAATCTCTCCAATCGCAGCATTGACTAATTCTCTATCCTGTATTCTGCCTGGAATAGATGACCATTTATGATCTAAATCGGACCATTCTTCTTTATCTAAAACCTGACACAAATTATTCCATTGAGCATCATTTTCAGCAATAATTACAACCCAATTATATTCGCCTAAAACTGGAAATGAATTATGTGGAACAATAAATTTATTTTCATTGCCCATTCTATTTAATTCTCTTTTATTTAATGACCATTCAGAATAGAGAGATACTAATTGCGTCGTTAACTGTTGCACTTGAGAAAAATCAATATAAATGCCCTTTTTATTTTCTTTTCTTGACTGCATAGCCGTTACTACAGCAAAAATAAGTGCCTGAGCAACAGTAGCATCGGAGTGAGTAGATCCTAATACCTCTTCTTCTTTTCTCCCAGGATGCCCCCTCATTATTGCATGTCCTGTGACGCAATCAAATCCAGTACCAAATGATACATATCCTTTATAAATTCCTTCCACTCCCCATCCCGGTATAGATATCAAAGAAGCTTGATCATTGATTTTTTGCAAAGATTCCCAGCCAATGCCTAGTCTATCAATAGTTCCAGCAGAAAAACTCTCAATTATAATATCTGCAGTCTTTACTAATTTATTAAAGACATCTATTCCGTCACTTGTTTTTAAATCAAGTGCTATATTTCTCTTGTTTCTATTTGCTTGTAAATGTGCCCAGGCTCGTTCATAAGGTGGACCATCACCAACAGGTGAAACTCGCCAATCATTAGAAAATAAAGGTCGTGTAGGGGAGTTACGTGGAAAAGATTCTATTTTTATAACATCTGCACCTAAGTCACCCATAAAACTGCAGGCAGTTGGGCCTGCCCAAACTTCGGCAAGTTCAATAATGCGTATATTATTTAGTAGTTCGTAAGCCATTTAAAAACCTTAATTTAATCACCTAATTGTCCCAATCTTAAATAATGCTTGTTGATCAGATAAAGAATATCCTAAATCACTGAGTACTTCTGAGCTATGCTCACCAAATTTTGGTGCAGGATGTAAAACCCATTCTTCGTCACTCATATATTCTTTAAATGGATAGGCTGGTGCTATTATTTCCCCTATTCCATCTTGTTCAAATGTAGTAAATGATTTTCTGGCAATTGCCTGCGGATCATTAATCGCTTCTTCTACTGTAAAAACTGGCGTACACAACACTTTTGCTTCTTGCATTATCTTAAAAATTTCAAGTTTTGTTCTTTTTTTCAACCATGGAATAATATGCGCAAGAAATTCTTCTCGATGTGATGGCTTTTGATTAAGATCTAAAAATCGTTCATCTTCTGCCCATTCAGGACGACCCATTGCTATACAACATCTTTCAAAAAAGGGAGAATCTGCGCCAGTAAACTGCACATGTCCGTCACTGCATTCATAAACACCAGTAGGATAGGCTGCCCTGCCGGATGCTGGAGCATAATTTAATACTCCATCTGTAAGAGCCCAAGCAACAAACGGTGTATCAACATTGCTTGCAAGTGCTTCCACGGCAGAAACTTCTGCATGATAAACATTAGGATTATTTTGATTTTT
>TARA_B110000263_G_scaffold146894_1_pt1 | contig 10836 bp, 7 predicted proteins | sample TARA_B110000263 | Tara Oceans TARA_B110000263 (sample SAMEA4397730) | marine metagenome | biome: Polar Biome; feature: [MES] marine water layer (ENVO:01000295) within the mesopelagic zone...; material: water (ENVO:00002006), including particulate matter (ENVO:01000060) such as......
GCGAATTATCGCGCTATCTGCAAATAAAATCTAGCAGGGGGACACGCCAGAGGCTGTCAGTCTTTTGACGGTTTTGTAAGGCATATGTGCTTATTGCACCCAAGAAACCGATTTTCTCTTGTTGGCTTGCTGCTTTACAGACAACCCTAAAACCACGTCTCGCCAACCATTAAACAATTCCCCCCATTGGAACCGTGTTTTAACCACCGTGCTTGTATTCAGTGGTATATTGAGCGCGGAAGTCCACAGAAATGTTAAGCTGCGTAATATTTATCATTTATCGCACGTACCCCCTAATTGAATCGCATTTCATTGATACAATCCCAGTGTCCGCCTCTCACGTTTAATTCGGTTTTACCGATAACAAAGAAATGCGATAGCTTTTGTTTTGTCACGTTGGCGCTGCACTCATAAATAAATTACTGCGAGAATATTTACGCCAACGTAGGGGTTAAACCAACATTTGTAATTAAAACCCTAAACGGAATTAGGGAATAACAATTGCTTGGAATCCGCTAACACTTTTTATCTACAATACTACTAATACACGACTAACTCTTCTGGCTGCCAATTTAGACTTACTTGCACGTCCAAGAAGAATCGTCAAAAACCGCGAAACCTGAGGGAACTGCACCGTGGCAAAATCGATCTGCTTGAAACTGTTAATACTGCTCGCTATCTTTACTTCTACTACGGCGACCTGCACGGCTGCACCCGCTGCAGATCAATTGTTACCCAACACCACCAAAGCTTTTGTGTCCATTCCAAATTTACAGGACCTGCAACAACGCTTTGAAAGAACGCAGATCTACCAACTATTGAACGACCCAGTGGTGAAGCCATTTGCAGACGATCTCAAGCGACAACTGCAAGCACGATTCGATCAGACACAAGCTAGACTTGGCATCAGTTTTGAAGGACTTGAAGACCTCGGAACAGGGGAAGCCTCGTCCGCAGTGCTCGCTCCCGATGATGAAACACAACCACACGCAGTAGCCGTCATCGTCGACGCTACCGGAGCCGTCGAGCAAGCTCAAGAGCTTGTTGACCGAATCGGCAAACAACTGGTAGAAGATGGAGCTGAACGGTCCGAAATCAAGATCGATGATCATGATGTGGTGGTGTATACGATCACCGACGAACAAGACGCAGAAAAAACTTACATGGTTTACTATCGCATCCATGAAGAACATATCGTCAGCACCGATCACCGTGCGGTGATGCAGGACATTCTAAATCGATTTAAAAATCCTGGCGATGACAATATCGCTGGCATCGCTGCCTACCAATCGGCCATGAAACACTGTCAACAAGCGGCCGGTGATACCGAACCTCAGATACGCTGGTTTGTGGAACCATTTGGTTATGCAAAAACAATTCAAGCTGCGGCTGGAGTAAACCCGCAAGGCAAGAACTTTCACGAACTGCTCATAGGTCAAGGTTTCGGCGCTCTCACGGGTGCCGGAGGCTGGGTCCATGTTGCCGAAGGCCCTCATGAATTCCGTCACCACACATGGGTATCAGCTCCTCGAACAACGGATGCGATTATTGCGCAAATTGCTAAAGAAACCACAGCGGCAAACGCTGGGATCGAACGGGATCCACGCATCGCGGCTAAAGAATCTGACAAATACGTTTTGGCCATGCGAATGCTCGATTTCCCTAACAGTGAAAATCAAAAACCACAAGAGTGGATTCCCAATTCTGTTAGCACGTACTCGACAATCAATTGGAACATGAAAGAGGCTTTCGAATTTGCGAAAACTCTCGTCAATGAATACCTTGATTCCGAAGAAGGCCAGGACCTTTTCGAAGAAATCCTCAAAGGGATCGCTCATGATGTAAACGGACCTCAACTCGATATCCGAGATGAATTCGTTGCTTACCTCGCAGGACGGATGTCTGTGATTACCGACTTCCGTGAACCCATTGATGTCGATAGTAATCAATGGATGGCTATTATCGAAGTTACGGATGCCGAAGCTATCGAAAAAGCTGTCGCGAAATTCATGGCGGCAGAGCCCAATAAACACGAGCGAGATTTTCAGGGGCAACTTATTTGGGAAATTCTCAATGAAGAAGAAGATATTGAAATTGAATTAGACATCGATTTCGGTGAAGAGGGTTTTGGAGCGTTTGGTGATGAAGGGTTTGGTGATCTCGGTGAAGACGAAGAGTCGGAGACAGAAGCCATTGGCGAACAACCTCTTATCAGCACTTGGGCTATTACTGTATCAGCCGACGGTCATGTGCTGATCGCCTCAAGTGCAGACTTTATCGAAGACATCATCAAACAGCAAGACGATGCAAATCTTCTCTCAGCAGAAGACTATGTCCGAATAGAAACAGAACTAAATAAAATGGGCGCAGCCAGCACCAGCATGCGAATGTTCACGCGTTTGGATGACAAGCACCATCCGAACTACGAGTTGATCCGCATGGGCAAACTCGAACACTCGCAAACGATGATGGGCAAAATTTTATCGCGTTTGATGGGTTCTAGTGACGGTGATAAAACTGTCGAGAAAATCGATGTCTCAAAAATGCCCGAATTCGCTGCTGTCGCTAAATACCTCGGGCCCTCGGGGACCTTTGTCCGCACCGATGATGGTGGCTGGTTCGCCTCAGGTGTCGTGCTTCGCAAAGCAGCAGCTGCAGAATAACACCGCGCAGTTCTCTGTGATTTAAGACGGGCGTGGATTATCGAAAATAAACACGGATGTCACGTTGTGTATTTACCACTTCGAGTGACCAACGATAGCGGTGATCGCTAAGCAGTTTAGCCGGTAGTTCAAAATAGATGCCTAGTTCATCTAAGTGTTGCTTTTGAGTCTCGATCTCTTCGGGCTGTGGGTTTTCGACAGCCGCTTGATTAGCGGAAATAACGAGCATGTAATACCGCCCCAAGTTGATCTCCGTGGTGAATTTCCCTTTATCGTCTGTCACGGCAAACTGACCCCCGAGTCGCCGAATTTCTTCGATCGTTGCTAAAGTGTCCGGCACATCATCGCCAGGTACAAGATCAGTAATTGAAAACTTTTCGCTCGGCAATGATCCTTCCGGTAAAAAGAAAACCAAGGCTTGAGCATCCAACGCCTCTGGGTCATCCGTAGTGCGATACGTTACTCGTCCTTCACAAGGCACCAATCCCATGCCAAAACCTTGCAAATCCATCGTTGATTCGTCGGCGGGGCCGATCATCATTCCGATCCAACAACTGGTCAGCGCCACAAAACCGATGAGCGCTACAAAACCATAAATCGTCGCACGGCTCACTCCCACCAACGCGTGATCACGCGTGTGCCGGTGAATTTTGTCTGTATGGCTATTGGTTTGTTGACCTCGATTCACTTGCTCCTCAAGGTCATCAAAGTGCTTGTTCGATACCTCTACTCGCTTGCCGCCACTATCGATCAACTCTTCGTTGGTTTCCTGCGGGGATGCTTCCTCACCACCTTCATGGCCTTGAGTATCTGAGGATTCATTGGGGACTTCCATATCGCCACCATTGGGCTCCGTAGTATCGTTAACGACAGCAGGGGCTTCTGAGATATCAGGTTCCGTCTCCTGAATGACTGGTGGAGCCGATGGCATGTCTGCCGCACCATTAGCGTTGCTCACGATGGGTGGAATTCGTACTGGTTTACGACATCCAGGGCAGACTGCCTCAGTGTCTGCGCGCGTCTCCGGGACATTCAACGTTTCGTGACAATGTGGACATTCGAATTGAATCATAGAGGCTATTACTTGGAATGCGTTGATTCAATTGCTTATATTGGATCAAACGTGCCAGATGCTTGTGTTGCTTGAGTCACACTACTCGAGATCGTCGAGACCATTGAATATTAGGTAATTACACCTCGAGTGATGATCTTACTCCACGTCCCGCTGGCGTTCAGCAGAACCTTCATCGGTACGATCAACGTGACTAATAGCCATTGTAAGAACTAATAAACACAAATCCACTGCAGAGACAAATAAACCGGCAATCGCGATGGTCTTAAAAAAACCAGCTGCACCGCTATCACTTAACCCGCCAGCAAGAAATATTGCTCCCAACGCAACCAAACTCGTCGCAGCAGCGGAAATTAATATCAGAGTTAATACTAGTATGATTCGACGTAACATTTAACCAAATCCTAATTTGCGTAACTTAGGCATTTTAAGCAAACCGACAGCGATGTCAAGCTTACAGGCGATTCACGGCAACTACGGCTGTTGTTCAAAAACCGTTTCGAGTTATGACCATTATTGCCATTCTAGGTGGTCAAACTATACCAAGTTCTCAATAATAATATCAGCACTTTGAAATAATAACATCCGATATAAGTTAATGCGTTATGCAACTGCTCACCATGTCTGGATATTAATGAAGAAACGAACCACGCTATTACGAACGAGCATTTTCCGCTCCCACCGCAGAGTGGTCGTTGTGGCATGTCTTGCCCTGGCGATGATCAGCACATTACCAGCGGCGATCTACACGCTTAAGAACAATGTCCAAGTTGAAGGTTCTCCTGGGAAGATTGGTGGAATTGGTGAAACACCCTTAGCAGCGAACCAAACGGGAGAAGTTGGAACGAAGCTTGTTCATTTTGCTGATGACGGTATTCGCCGCACATTTTTTTCAGAATATCAAGTCCTCAATTTCGTAAACTCCCCACCAGAAAATCTTGAACGCATCTCGCTCAACCAACGGGTCGCTACCATCGGTAAACGCTTAGCCGCTGTAGGCCCCATTCTCAACATTACACCTCTTGATGAATTCGGTAGACGACTGGTCAGCATGCAATCGTCGCGTGGGGCGCTGCACATCGTCCAAGGTTTGACCGAAGTTAATCCGCGATATGCAACATTAGAAAGCGTCGTCACCAACAATTCCATAATCTGGAAAACTCGAATTGCCACGAGCTCAATTCCAACATCCGTCCTCAGCCGCATTTTAAAAAACCACCTCGATATGAAAAATCCGGACGACCGTTTAAAGATCGTCCGCCTGTATATGCAATGCGAACGCTACCAAGACGCTATGTTCGAGTTGCAATCCGCAATTGAACAATTCCCAGAACTCGCCAATCTCAAACAGCAAATAGTGCAATTGCGGCAAGCACTTGCAGAACGACTGATCTCCGAAATTGAAAGCCGACAAACCGCTGGACAACATGCACGCGTCTACAAATGGTTGTCGAACTTTCCCACCGAGGGCGTGGCAGTCGAGACGCTATTACGAGCTCGAGATCTGCTAAAGGACTATGACGATCAGGCGACGATGCGTGACAATATCCTACTTGACTTTGACCGCCTGCTAGGAGAACTCGATGATGAAGCAACACGGCAAAGCATACAGCCAATACGAGAAGAAATCCGTGGACAGTTAAACATCAACACAATAGCTCGCCTGGCCGACTTCAACCGACTCGCTGACGATACCGACCTCGGGCCCGACTCAAGAATCGCCTTGGCAATTAGCGGTTGGCTGATGGGGCAGGGCGAAGTCACTGAAAATCTTGCGGTCGCAATCTCGTTGTTTGATGTCCGCAATGAAGTTCGGAATTACCTGCAAAGCGCCAATGCGGCGGAGCGAGTGGAAATCTTGAAACACCTCAACGAACTCGAAGGAAGCACACCCGCAAACGTTGCTAAACTAATAGCGGCCATGAAGCCAACACTCATCACCGCACCAAACCAACCCGCAGAGTCCGAGGAAGGTGATCCGGAAAATGAGCAGGGTCAACAATTGGACCCGCTGCATCACGTATTTGAAATCAATGGTCCAGCAGGTGCTCCCTTTAAATTTCATGTGCAGTTGCCTCCCGACTATGATCCTTACCGAAAATATCCGTGCATCGTGAGCTTGCACGGGGCAGGGGGGACTCCGGAGAAACAAATCGACTGGTGGGCCGGAACCTATAACAAACAAACTGACCTCAGGCTCGGACAGGCATCACGGCACGGATACATCGTCATCGCGCCGGCTTGGACAAAACCCTATCAAAACAAATACGAATATTCGGCTCAAGAACACGGCAAAGTTCTGTATGCTCTGCAAAATACATTTAAGCGATTCTCCATCGATACCGACCGAGTATTTCTTTCTGGGCATTCCATCGGCGGCGATGCGGTTTGGGACATTGCCTTAGCCCACCCCGACCTGTGGGCTGGAGTCCTGCCAATCGCAGCGACCGCTGGAAAATATGTCGGGCGTTATTGGCAGAATGCAAAACATGTTTCGTTCTATTTTGTCGGTGGGGAAATGGACGGAAATCGTGTCGCTCAAAACATGCAGGATTTTAATCGCTACCTCACTAAGTTTGGATACGACACAATGGTTGTCGAATACAAAGGTCGCGGTCATGACCATTTCCAAGATGATATTCACTTCATGTTTGATTGGATGCGTACGCACCGCAGAAGTTTTTCACCCAAGACCATCAAATGCACGATGATGAGACCGTGGGATAATTTCTTTTGGTGGGTCGAACTCGACGGTATGCCCTCAACCTTTATTACATTGCCGCTGCAGTGGCCCCGCAAAGCAGCCCGTGATGCATTGCTCGAAGCGGAAATTGGAATCAACAATCGCATTCGAGTAAAATCACCGGCGAAGATCATCACCGTCTATCTCAATCCGGATATCGTTGATTTCCAAGAAAACGTGTCGCTTAACCTCTCCGGTAAAACTCAAAACGAACCGATCGTACCCAATCTTGAAGTCATGCTCGAAGACGTTCGCACCCGTGGTGATCGACTCAACCCCTTCTGGGCCAAAGTCACCATCTCTCGGTAGAAGTCTCTCTAAATTCGGTTCGTGACCCTATCTTTTCACTGCTTGGATTTTCACGTCGTCGATTGAAAAATCGCCAATACCCCCGAACAGTCCAACTCGTAAAATCGATTCCCGCGCTTGCACGGGAACTCGAATTAACTTCTGCGTCGGACTCCACGGTTGTGACCCAATAAAAGGCCCCACCACACCGGTACCTACCTCTTTGCGATTTTCATCGTAGAACACAAACAGAAACAACGGCACCTTATCTCGCGAATTACCTGGACGGACATCTCGCAACTTAATCTGAGCGGCAAAACGCAATGCACCTACTTCACGTCCGTCAATTGGAAATCCTTGCAGCATATGTGCCGACTTGCCAAGTTCATCGTTGCTAAACATCGCGTGTCGCTTTCCCTGTGCCGCTGTATCGTCATCAACCGGCTCGACGTTCCGCTGGTAGTACCACCCGATCACAAACGGGTAGTCTTCCTTGGTTAACTCAAAATCGCCGTTGAACAACGCTGGTTTGAGTGGATCCGGTTTAACCTGGCGATTGTCTTCCGCGTTACCCGTCATCGGAACAAACAGCGTCGGTCGCAGCGCCTCAGCTTGCATCTTGCCGTTTTTCTTGCGCAAGACATACATCGTCTGCTGGTATCGTTCGCCTACGGGGATCACCATCAATCCTCCCTCACGTAACTGGTCCACTAATGGTTGCGGCACTCGCTCCGGAGAACAAGTGACAATGATTTTGTCAAACGGTGCATACTGGGGCCAACCCTTGAAACCATCACCGACCTTCGCCAATACATTATCGTATTTCAATCGCTTTAACGTCGCCCGCGCGCGGTTTCCCAACGATTCAACGATTTCGATCGTAAACACATGTTTGACCAGCGGTGACAACACCGCTGCTTGGTAACCGCTACCCGTTCCGATTTCAAGAACTTTGTCCGTCGATTGCGGGTCCAATGCTTCCGTCATAAACGAAACGATAAATGGCGCCGAAATCGTCTGCTGGTCGCCAATCGGTAGCGACATGTCAAAATATGCTTTGTTGCGTATATTAACCGGCACGAATTCATGTCGCGGAGTCGCGGCCATCGAGGCGATCACGCGTTCATTGGTTATCCCTGAACCGACGACCGCCTGTTGCACCATTTTCCTGCGGGGCACAACATAGGGATCTCGAGTCTGTGCACTGACTGTGCCAACAAACACTTGCAACGCAAGGAGCACCATACAACTCCACCATCGAGCACTTAAACGCGATTGATCAGTTGGTCCCATCAGAATATTGACTAGCGTCTTTGAGATTTTCAAGTTCATGATGATCGTCTGTCTGCCTCCACATATCCGTCGTTTGCTGCAAAACAAAACCTTGTGAGCACGTAACCCTCCAGCCAACTGTTACTGTCCGCGCACAAGCCGCTGACATAAATTAGCCCGCGGGGACTTGAGAACATGAGTATAGTCTGGAAGACTAGTAGTATACCTAACACGACAACTTTGTGCGGCTAGTAAAAAAGGACAAACGATGAGAACCAACCCAGTTAAGGAAAAACTACGCAACGGCCAGCCCTCTTTTGGAACATGGCTCTCTTTAGGTAATCTACACGCTACTCGAGTTATCGCTCGTTTAGGCTTTGACTGGCTAACACTAGACATCGAACATATGGCTTTTGATTGGTCCCAAGCTGAATCCATTTTTGGCGCTGTTGCCGATGCTGGTGGAGTTCCCTTGGCTCGCGTCCCAGACGGCAGCCACCACTATATTAAACGAGTACTCGACGCTGGTGCTTGGGGAATCGTCGTGCCTATGGTCGATACCGTGGAACAAGCAAAAACTGCTATCGCCGCGGCAAAGTTTCCTCCCACAGGAAATCGCAGTGTCGGCGGTGGTAGTGGTGCCATGAACTTCGCGGCGGAAGTTGGTGATTACCGCTTGCAAGCCAATGACGAAATCCTTGTCATCCTTCAAACAGAAAGCCCCGCAGGCATCGCCAATGCGGAAGAAATCTACAGTCTGCCTGGGTGCGATGCGATTTTCATTGGCCCCAATGACTTGCAATTCCAAATGCGGCAGGAAGACGGTACTTTTCCGACTCCCGCAGCTCACGAAGCAGCGATTCAAGAAGTCATCCAAATCGGAAAGAAAACAAACTGTCCCACCGGTATTCACTGTATGGATCCCGAAAGTGCTCTGCAAAGGGCGGAACAGGGGATGCAGTTTATCGCGGTGGAAAGTGACCTCAAATTTCTTACGTCACAAGCAACCGCCGCCCTTAAAATTGTCTACCCAGACCACGACGCCGGCGACGTTGTAAGATATTAAGCGGCCGATCTTACAGTTACCAGTGTTGGCAACTTGCATTGGGCATCGCCTAATTCCATTGCTTCCAGTTCGCCACTGTGTTAAACTAGGTAAAGGCATTAAACACGTCAACAAATCCGGAAACCGTTTCGGATTAATTGCCCAAACAAGTATTACGGAGCCACTCACCATGCGACAATCCATTTTCGCCACCATCGTCGTTGCAATACTTTTTACAGCATCTCATGCCAACGCAGGAAATGTCATAAACCCTTGTTGTTCACGGGTAGTTGTCTGCTGTGGCCCTTCTGTCGTGTACCGCCCAATTCTACGTAATGCCATTTACGAAACACGTTTAGCTTTGCACTACCACGCAAACTATCGCTATTATCGAGCACCATTGTTTGGTCCCTTACTAGCTCCACGAATTTATTCACGCGTTTATTACGGTTCAGCTGTTAACATATCTGAGGCGAAACCCACGGTCGCGAAATCGACGACAAAACCCGGTTCTCAAGAATACATTGACCAACCCAAAGGCGACGCTGAGTCGCGGCTTGTACCAATTCAGCCCGCAACCCCTGCCGACGAGCCCGTTGCTCCAATTCCTGCGGCCGACGAACCAAAACTAGAACAACCTGGAACTGAAGAAGCAGACGATGGAGAACTTCCGCAACCAGCAGTCAAAATAAACCCGACCGCTACCACGTTGCACCTCCAAGTCCCACACGATGCTCAAGTGACCATCAACGGCTTTCGTACTAAGACAACGGGAACTCGCCGAGATTACATTTCCAGTAACCTAGATCCCGCTAAGACCTATCAATACGACATTGAAATCGTTTGGCACACGGCAACCGGAGTCCAACGCCAACTCAGATCCACTGAAATGATGCCCGGAAACATTAGTTCCTTCAGCATCTTAGAAACGCCTTCTTCACTCGTAAAAAAATAGCATCGCATTAGCCGTTGCCCAAACGGTAATGCTCGAACATACTTAAAAGCTCTTCAAGTAATCCACCTATTACTTGAAGAGCTTTTTAATTTTTGGTGGATCGGTCAAGTTAAACAAAGGATTTGTCGTCGTGTTTGAAAACATTGCCCTCGTGGGTGCAACCGGAGCTGTTGGGACCATTGTTCGTCAATTACTACAAGAACGTAACTTCCCCTATAAAAATATTCGTTTTATTGCATCCGCACGATCGGCCGGCACGACCATCTCCTTTAACGGTACTGACCACACGGTTGTCGAACTCGGCCCCACAGTATTCGAGGGAATTGACCTTGTCATCGCCAGCACACCAGACGAAGTGGCCGCTGAATTAGTTCCCTGGGCCAAGCAAGCTGGCGCAGTAGTCGTCGACGAAAGTGGATATTTCCGTATGCACGACGATGTACCGTTAATCGTACCGGAAGTTAATCCGGCAGCAATTGCAGACCACAATGGCGTTATCGCCAGTCCCAATTGTTCTACCACTCAGATGGTCGTTGCCATGCATCCGCTACACGTTGCCGCTCGAATTAAGCGAGTCATCGTCAGCACCTATCAGGCCACAAGCGGCGCGGGCGCTGCCGGACAGCTAGAACTAGAGCAGGGGACTGAGGCCGCAATTTCGGGCACGCCATTCCAACCGCAAACTTTCTCGCACCCAATCGCTTTCAACCTGATCCCTCAAATCGGTTCAGAAAAACACATGGGCTATACATCCGAAGAGATGAAAATGGTGTGGGAGACTCAAAAAATATTTCAAGA
>TARA_B110000263_G_C15312046_1_pt1 | contig 10727 bp, 10 predicted proteins | sample TARA_B110000263 | Tara Oceans TARA_B110000263 (sample SAMEA4397730) | marine metagenome | biome: Polar Biome; feature: [MES] marine water layer (ENVO:01000295) within the mesopelagic zone...; material: water (ENVO:00002006), including particulate matter (ENVO:01000060) such as......
AAAATACTTAAAAGCAAAGAAGTTTTTTATATATCTATTAGCTTAATACTAATTTTAATTATATATTTAATAATAAAATGGACATAAAACAACACATTAGAGATGTTCCTAATTTCCCAAGAGAAGGAATAATATACAAAGATATTACGCCTCTTCTTAAAGACCACCAAGCGTTCGCGTTTGTGGTGAACGAAATATCTAAAAATATACCGAAAGATGTAACGACAATCGTCGCACCAGAATCCAGAGGATTCATATTTGCTTCAGCTATTTCTTACAATTTAAAGAAGAACCTAGTTCTGGTTAGAAAGAAAGGGAAGCTTCCCTATAAGACCTTTGAAATTGATTATGAGCTAGAATACGGAACAGACAGTTTTGAAATTCATACAGATTCGATCGAGCCTGGTGACAAAATAGCAATAGTCGACGATTTATTGGCAACTGGTGGCACAGTCGAAGCAATCGAAAAACTAGTAAAGAACTTTAATTGCACTATAAGCTCTATTTCATTTGTTATTGAACTAAAAAGCCTAAAAGGAAGAGAAAAGCTTAGATGTGATAATATTTCATCTTTGATTAATTACTAATAAAATGAAAGTAATTCATAAGGAAACTGTAAGCTCATATAGGATTACTTTTAGTAACAAAATACAGGATTTTATTTTAAAGCAAAAAAGAAAGTATAATAAAATTACCATAGTAACGGATACAAATGTCTATAATCACTATAAAAGCTTTCTACAAGATAAAGACATATTAAACATTAAAATAAAACCTGGCGAGAGAAGCAAGTCAATAACGGTAAAGAACCATATAGAAGAACAACTTCTTAAAAATAATTTTAATAGGAAGAGCTTAGTTATTGCTCTTGGAGGTGGAGTAATCGGTGACTTAGCAGGGTTCACTGCCTCAACATTTATGAGAGGTATTGATTTGATTCACATACCTACTTCTTTAGTAGCAGTTGTTGACAGCTCGATAGGTGGGAAGACCGCAATTGATAATGAATATGGAAAGAATCTGATAGGAACTTTTTATAATCCAAAAGAAATAATTATTAACTTAGACTTTCTTAATACCCTTCCTGAAGATGAAGTCAGACAAGGCATTGCCGAGATAATTAAATACAGTATCATAGAAGACAGAAAACTATTTTTAGTCCTTCAATCAATGAAATCAAAATTCCTTAATAATCCAAAAAGAATGGTGGAGCAAATAATAAAGAAGTGTATAGAAATAAAAGTTAAAACCATTCAAGATGACTTTAAAGAAGGCGACAAAAGGATGATTTTGAACTTTGGTCATACCGTAGGGCATGCTCTTGAGAAATTCCATAGATATACAAGATCGCATGGAGACTGTATTGCTTTAGGTATGCTTATTGAAGCAAGGATATCTTTTAATATGAGGAAACTCCCTGAACGTGACTATTCTGACATTAAAAAAGTTCTGAGAAAATATGCACTTTTAAGCTTAAAAATTAGAAAATCTGATGTTAGTAAACTAATAGACTATATGAGGCTAGATAAGAAGAATAGCGGTGGTAAGATTACATTCTCCTTACCTAAGAATATTGGCGAGATACATAAAACTCGAGGAAAACATTCTATTCAGATAGAAGATAAAATTATCACAGATGCTATAAGTAATGTTATAGATGAAATTAAAAATTAAAGAATTCTCAAATTATTTGGTTGATTTCTCTGTAGTTAACTTCCAAAAGTCTCTTGGTAACAAGGTCATAATCTTAGATGTTGGATGTGGAGAAGGAGAGTTTATTGTGGAACTTGCATCTCGTCATCCTGGCAAAGAATTTTTAGGAGTAGAAATTAAATACGGAAGAATCATAAAATGTTTAAGAAGAACGAAGCTAAATGGTTTAAGTAACTTAAAATTTGCTCTATGCGATGCCACTATTTTTATAGAGAAAATATTACCATCCAACTCCCTCAATAAAGTTTTCATTAATAATCCAGACCCCTGGCCAAAAGAAAAGCATCAAAAAAATAAATTAATTAGAGCTAGCTTCCTTAAGGCACTATACAGTAAGATGAAAAGAAAAGGCGCTCTTTATATAAAAACAGACAGTAGAGAGTACTTTGAAAAAATTAAAGAAGATATTAAAAAAACAAAATTCTCAATTGATAGGACTAAAAATAATTTTGACTCTTCTCTAACTTTAACTAAATTCCAAGAACTATATAAGAAAGGGGATAGAAAAATCCTTGGTGTAAAACTTATAAAAAAATAAGTTAAAGATTTTCCTGAAAAATTTTAGAAGTATCAAGTCTTAGTTTTTCAATCCCTTCTTTATTAGAGGAATAGTCAGAAACTTGAATTTCCTTTAGAAACTTAATAGTAATTAAACCAGAATTAATATTCATTGAACCTTTATCGAGAATGCTACCAGCACCATCAATGATCATTGGAAGAATATTAGTATCAGTCTTTCTTGCTATAAAGAACCCGCCAGTTTTAAAATCTAATAGGCCAGGATCTGGATTTCTTGTACCTTCAGGAGCAATAAAAACAATTCTTCCATTCTTAATTTTTTTTAACATTCTAACGACTTCTCTTCTGTCCTCAAACGATCCATCTCTAGCTACAAAGTAATGCCCCATTATTTTAACAGCCTGACCAAAAACTGGGAAATTTAAGAGTTCTTTTTTCATCATTGCTCTCCAATCATACGGCATGAAAGAGCTGAAACAAAAAATATCAAAAAAACTTTTGTGATTATACATTACGATCAAAGGCTTATCTGATAAATTATCAATACCCTCTACTTTTAATCTTATATTGCAAAAAAATAGAATTAGTTTCCCCCACAACTTCACACTAGTAAGACAAGCAAATTTAGGAGAGACCAATGAAATTGCTATAGTTAGGGTCCCACAGAGAAGTGTGAGAAGGGCGATGATAATCCACTTTAATAAAGATATTGAGTTTTTTAAAATATTAATCAGCATAATTTTTTCTAATAAATTTGATAAAGATTCTTTTTTCCATAAAATACTATATAGCATCGGAGGTTTTTATGATAGTTGTTTTGAAAAGTTCATCTTCTAATAAAGATTTAGAAAAAATTATAGCGGCAGTGAAGGACTACGGGTACACGGCTGAGGTAGTTAAAGGAAAGTCTAAGACAATAATTGGCGCTGTTGGAGATCAGAAAGAGAAGCAACAACATATGAATCTTCTTGGACAACTACCTGGAGTAGAGGCTGTCGTTCCTATTATGCAACCTCACAAGCTAGGAAGTAGAGAATTTAGAAATGAAGACTCGTCATTTAAAGTTGGTAATACAATAGTTGGTGGGAATTCCCTCACACTCATAGCTGGTCCTTGCTCAATAGAGTCGGAAGAACAAATATTTGAAATAGCAAAAGCAGTGAAATCTAGCGGTGCGACAATTCTTAGAGGTGGAGCATTTAAACCAAGAACTTCTCCTTATACTTTCCAGGGGATGGGAGAAGAGGGTCTGATCCTACTTAGAAAGGCAGGAGATGAGGCTGAGCTTCCAGTTGTAACAGAAGTTCTGGATGTTAAGGATTTAGATTTGGTTTGTAAATATGCTGACATGATTCAAATAGGTGCAAGGAACTGTCAAAACTACGCACTACTTAAGGCTGTTGGTAAGACTAAGAAGCCTGTTTTATTAAAAAGAGGTATGTCAACTACGATAAATGAATTCCTGTTGTGTGCTGAATATCTTCTAGCAGAAGGAAATATGAGTGTAGCTCTATGCGAAAGAGGAATTAGAACTTTTGAGACAGCTACCCGAAATACCTTTGATATAAACGCAATACCGGTTTTAAAAGAAAAAACTCATTTGCCCGTTATTGGAGATCCTGCACATGGTACCGGGTATTGGCAATACGTATCGCCAATCGCATATGCAGCTATTGCTGCTGGAGCTGACGGCTTAGCTGTAGAGGTTCACAACAAACCAGAAATAGCTTTAAGTGACGGCGGACAATCTCTTAAACCAAAAAAATTCACTGAGATGGTAAAAAAAGCAAGGGTAATAGCAAAAGCTATTGGGAAAAATATTTAGGTTTTAATTGTAACTCTTCTGCCTTCAAGGACACATTTGTCTTCTGATATTAATTTAATTGCCTTAGGTAGAATTTCATGTTCTTTTAAATGTATTTTCTCAATTAATGTTTCTTCAGTATCATTATCATGAATTTCAACTAAACCTTGAGTAATAATTGGACCGGTATCAATACCCTCATCAACATAATGAACTGTACATCCACTAAACTTGGCACCATAATCTACAGCTTGCCTTGGAGCATGAAGACCTGTAAAGGCGGGAAGTAAAGATGGATGAAGGTTTATGACTTTCTTTTCATAGTGAGATGTAAAAAAGGGAGATAATATTCTTTTAAAACCGGCCAAAACAATTAGCTCGATATCATAATCTTTCATTTGTGAGATTATCTCTACTTCAAAAGCTTTCCTGGAGTCAAAATCTTTATGAGATATGAATATAGTTTCTATAGATAAGTTTTTAGCTCTCTCTATAACATAAGCATCTTTTACGTTACACAATAGGAATGAAACTTCGACATTAGGTATTTGGGCTTTAACGATTGCTTCAAAATTTGAACCATTACCTGAAGAAAAGATAGCTATTTTAAATTTATCAGACATAAGAAAAATAACTAGGCAGCTACCTACTTTCCCAAAACCAACGGGTCTCAGTATCATCGGCCTCTGAGGACTTAACTTCCGGGTTCGGAATGGAACCGGGTGTACCCCCTCCAGTGTGGCCGCCTAGAATCTAAAATATTATACAAAAAAAGATTTAAGTCAATATTAAAATTAACTTTAATCTAAATAGCTTAATACTGGGGATTTGCGTAGCTTCTTTAACTTCTTTAATGCTTTCAATTCTATTTGTCTAATCCTCTCTCTTGTAACATTGAACTGTTTCCCAATTTCTTCTAAGGTAAAAGCTTGCTCTTCATCTATCCCAAACCTTTTCTTTATAACTTCCTTCTCTCTTTCATTAAGAACCTTATGCAGAGACTCGTTTATCAAGTCCCTTAGTTCATTATTTTTAAAGGAATCATACTGTGAAGGAGTTTTGTCATCTCCAACAGTATCCATAAGCGTTTGCGAAGATTCATCATCGTTTATTGGAGAATCAAGCGCAATAGGATCCTTCGTGACTCTTAGTATCTTCTCTACCTTATTTAAATCATAGCTAGATTCTGTCGCCAACTCAGCTGAAGTGGGCTCTCTGCCAAGCTTTTGTACTAGAAATCTAGAAGCTGAAGATATCCGATTAATTTGTTCTGTCATGTGAACAGGTATTCTTATAATTCTTGCCTGATCTGCCAAAGCCCTAGTTATAGCCTGACGAATCCACCAAGTAGCATACGTTGAAAATTTATAACCTCTTTGGTATTCAAATTTCTCTACAGCCCTGATAAGCCCGATGTTCCCCTCCTGAATAAGATCAAGGAAAGGTAAGCCTTTGTTCATATATCTTCTTGCTATACTTACAACCAGTCTTAGATTCGACTCAACTAACTTCTTCTTCGATACAACATAGTTTAACTTAGCTTTTTTTATTCCATCTAAAAATTCACTCGGATAGTTATTCTTTTTAATAAATTCAATCAATGCCTTAAGAAATTCAGAAGAAAACTCGATCTTAAGAAGTTCTTCCTTCAAGGACTTCTTGTCTTTATTAATTAACTTCTTCTTGGACAATGCTGACTCTATGAAATCGAAGACATTAACTATTCTTCTATTAAGACTTTCAGTGTTAGCATTATGAACTCCAAAGTCATCACTCTCATAGTCATAAGGATCAGAGCTAAATGAACTTGCTAAGTAGTTCTCCGACACGAATCTTAGAAGCAATAAATCTGAGACCAAAGTATCACACAAAAAATTCTTAGCAATGCTGAGCTTTGAGGCAACATCTGTTTCTTCTGATTTTTTTAGCAAAGAGTGAATGGCAATCATATTAAGATAACTCTTAACGGGGTCATCAGAAGGTTCTACAGACTTAATTGGAGCCCGAATTAAAAGCTCTTTGTTGGGCTTCTTGTCTAATTTAATCTTAGGTAAGACTTTCTTTATAAACTGGGGAAGAAAATTAAGCGCTTTAGAAAGTATATTATTATTTAAATTAACCATTAGTGAATATAATAACTAAATAATAAAATAAATAAAAATATATCTTAACTGTTCATTCATCTAAGTCAGAGCTTTTTCTTCCTCTATCAGATTCTTTAAATCATTCAGTAATTCTATCTCTTCCTCGTCTGAAATTTGAACATCCTTACTAAGTTTTAGATTGATTAAGCGTTTTGAGTCTTTAATTAAGTTAAGTTCAATTTTCCTTATGCAATCTTTAATTAGCTTGACTCTAGCAGAAAGTTCCACGGGTACATCAAAAGGTATAAAAATTAAGTCTGAAAACATTGCATTCATTCCACTGTCCTGAATCTTACCAATAATTAAAGAGGCTTCATCTTCAATGTTCTCCAATAGAATCTTGGACATTTCTTTATAGAAACCTGGGGATATGATACTAATATATTTATTTATCGATTTTGAATCCCTAGAATCCGGGAACTCAACAAAGACCTTCAGAATAATATCTTCTGGGCTTAAAATCCGATTCGTAGGTATCGACTGTTTGGGAGAGTCAGCTCTTATAAACTCTTTATTTATAATACTCTCTATCTTTACTTTAGATATTGAGAAGGATGCTGCAAATTTGTTTATAAACTTATCTCTCTGAATATAATCTTGAACATACCTAATCTTAGAAACGAAACTATCTAGTGCTTCATTTATTGATATCTCTTTTTCTATTAACTTATCTTTTAAATAATCCATATATTCATCAATGATAGAACTAGACTTCTTTGCTAAATCAATAAACTTTTCCCTTCCATGTCTCTCTAAATAGGAACATGGATCCAGCCCAGAATCTAATCGTAAGCTAAAAATTTCTATTCCAAACTGATACAAAGGCTCAATATTCTTAAAGGATGAATCTATACCAGCGGTATCTGAGTCATAACAAAGGATAACCTTGTTGCTAATTTTTTTTACTTCACTTGCATGCTCTAAAGTTAAAGACGTCCCCATCGTTGCCACAACGTTATACAGACCGTATTTGTTCATCATTAAAACATCTGTATAGCCTTCGACTATAAACACATACTTAGGCTTTTTCCCGTTTAGCTTATTAAAATTATTTAAACCATATAGAACTCTTCGCTTAGAGAAGATTTCAGATTCTTTGGAGTTGATATACTTAACCTTGTCTTTGTCAATTGTCCTTCCAGCAAAAGCTAAAATATTCCCTTGTCTATTCTTAATTGGAAAGATAATTCTATTTCTAAAAAAATCATAAAAGCTCTTTTGACCTTCTTTTTTTGTGATAAGACCCAAGCTTAGAGCGACACTTGAGGCATCTTTTTTCTTGTACAACAAGGAGGTGATTGAATCCCAGCTATCGGGAGCAAATCCTAGAGAATTTCCCTCAATGTCCTCGCGACTAAAACCCCTACTTTTCAAATAATCCATTGGTTTGGAATTTCTTTCCTCGTCAAGTAAGCATCTTGAGAAAAACTGAGAAACCTTATTGTTAAAATCATACATCTTCTTTTGAAGACCAAGGTCCTCATTAGGTTTATAGTTACTCTTTGGAATTTTTATATTAAAGAAATTCGATATTTCCTCTAAGGTTTCAGGATAGGTTAAATTCTTAAATTCTTTAATAAATTGAACTAGATTTCCACCGGCTTTACAAACAAAACAATGATACAAACCCTTGTCTTCACTTATATGCATAGAGGGTGACTTATCATCATGGAATGGGCACAAAACTTTATATCCACTTCCAGACTTCTTGGATACAGACCAATTCTTGTCTATGTACTCTTTAATTGAAGTTTTTTGAAGTATGTCGTCTTTATTTAAGTTTTGTTCATTGGGTGACATTTAATTACTTTAGTATCTTGGCTTTCTAGCTTTCTTATTCATCCTTTTCTTTGCAGCAAAGAGGGCCTTCTTCTTTGTTTCACTTGGTTTTTCAAAATGCTCTTTCTTTCTTGCATCAGACAGAATACCGCCCTTCTCAACTTGCCTTTTGAATCTCCTAAGTGCATTCTCTAAATTTTCATTGCTTCCAATATATATACCAGGCATAAAACTCTCCAATAAGTAGAAAAAGTTATATCAGTATCAAATTAATGTCAAGGAATTAATCCTTAAAGAAGCTTCAGAGCTTTCTTAAGAAGCTCTTTCTTGTTAATCCTAAAATGATCATATAGATCATCCTTAGGTGCACTCGCACCAAAAGTCTCAATTGACACAACATTTGAGTAATCATCGAAAAAGGTTTTCCATCCAAGAGACAATCCAGCTTCTATTGATACAATAGGAGAATCCCCTAGGATTTTTCTTCTTACTCTTTGAGGCTGACTTAAGAATTTATCTAAGCAATTTATTGAAACAACGGTTGCCCTTTTACCCTTTTTAGCAAGATCTTCTGCTGTAGAGCAAGCTATCTCAACTTCTGAGCCTGAGGAAACAAATGTTATATCCCTTTCTAATTTTGATCCGTATATTATTTGGGCACCAACAGCAATCAGATTTTCATCTAGGCTTTCAGGAAATTTAGTTAAAAATTTCAAATCCTGTCTACTTAGAGCAATTAAAGAAGGATTATCAGACGTAATTGCATCCACCCAAGCATGAAAAGTTTCATTGATATCACAAGGTCTATAGACATTAAGATTAGGTATAGCCCTAAGACTAGCCAAATGTTCTACAGGTTGATGAGTAGGACCATCCTCCCCTAAGCCTATAGAGTCATGAGTCATGACATATATTACTTTAATTCCCATCATGGCAGATAATCTAATAGAAGGCCTACAGTAATCTGAAAAAACAAGAAAAGTTCCACCATAAGGTATTATTCCTTTGTGCAAAGAGAGTCCATTCATAATAGACGCCATTCCATGCTCTCTAATTCCATAACGAATATAATCGCCTGAATATCTCTTAGCAGAAAGGTCTGTCATAGATTTAACCCTAGTATTATTTGAAGGTGTTAGATCTGCTGAACCACCAATCAATTCAGGAATATACTCCTTTAAAATCTCAAGAACTCTTTCGCTAGACTTTCTTGTGGAAATTTTCTTCACATCTAAATTCTCTTTTTTAAATTTTTTGTAAATATCCTGCAGCAAAGTGTTTGAGAATTTTGAAGACAAGCTTTTGTTGAACTCTTTACGAAAATTGCTGCTCTTTAAGGATACTTCCCATTTTAGTCTATCTTTTTGTGACCTTACACCAGCCTTCCTCCATATATTAAGAATAGATTTAGGTATATCAAAAGGTTTATAGTTCCAATTTAAATTTGCTCTGGTATTTGCTACTTCTTTGGCTCCCAATGCCGCCCCATGACTTTTTTCTGAACCCTCTTTGTTCGGAGAACCAAAGCCAATCTTAGTTGAACAGGCAATCATGGTCGGTTTCTTAGATTTTTTAGCTCTATCAATGGATCTACGAATCTCAGAGTGGTTATGTCCATCAATTTTAATATAATTCCAATTATAAGACAAAATTCTCATCTTTGTGTCATCAGAAGTTGAAAGACTAGTTGGTCCATCTATAGAAATATTATTATCATCGAAGAAAACAATTAATTTATTTAATTTCAAATGTCCTGCAAGACTTAGGACCTCGTGACTAAGACCTTCCATGAGGCATCCATCACCCACAAAGGCATAAGTAAAATGATCTACAAGATCATCTCCAAATCTGCTATTTTGAATTCTTTCGGCTAAAGCCATTCCAACCGCATTACCTAGGCCTTGAGCTAGAGGACCAGTTGTTGTTTCAATTCCAATAGTATGCTTATATTCAGGATGGCCTGGAGCCTTAGAGCCTAATTGTCTAAAATTTTTAATTTCTTTTAAAGAGGGCTCAGCATAACCCAATAGGTACTGAAGAGAATAAAGCAACATTGAACCATGGCCGTTAGAAAGGATAAATCTATCTCTATCTGGCCAACTGGGTTTTGAAGAATCAAACTTCATATATTCATGAAATAGAACTGTTGCAACGTCAGACATACCCATAGGCATACCTGGATGTCCAGAGTTTGCTTTTTCAACTGCATCAATAGATAAAAACCTTAACGAATTAGGAATTCTTACGTCCATAATTTAAAATACAGTATCTTAATACAACATGATTTCAAATTTTTTTACATCTTTTGTTGAAAAAAGAATCTAGTGATATAAAATTGAAATACTTAAACAAATGGCTAAAGTAACTTATTTAAAAGGTAGACAAATTTTAGATTCCCGTGGTATGCCAACCGTGGAAGTCGATATGTCAATTGATAATAAAGAGATTTGTCGTGGTTCTGTTCCATCTGGAGCATCCACAGGGTCTCATGAAGCTATAGAACTAAGAGACGCAAATCCAAAAGAATACAATGGCAAAAGTGTAAAACTTGCTGTTCAGAACATAAACACAACAATTAAAAAGAGTGTAATAGGTAATAATTTTAATTCTTTAGAAGAGTTTGATGACGTACTGTTAGAACTTGATGGAACACCTAATAAATCTAAACTTGGAGCTAATGCAATGTTGGCATGCTCGATGACCTTTCTAAAATGTCTTTCTAAAAATAGCAATAAAGAGATATACCAGTTCTTAAGCAACAACAAAGG
>TARA_B110000263_G_scaffold84955_2_pt1 | contig 10703 bp, 8 predicted proteins | sample TARA_B110000263 | Tara Oceans TARA_B110000263 (sample SAMEA4397730) | marine metagenome | biome: Polar Biome; feature: [MES] marine water layer (ENVO:01000295) within the mesopelagic zone...; material: water (ENVO:00002006), including particulate matter (ENVO:01000060) such as......
CGATGTTTTTTATGTCTTCGAGCTTAAATTGACGCGTAACGGTATCAGAATCGTCAGAGTTAATATCTTCTAGAATCGAAGTTTCTAGCCAGCTGGCAATACTATCATCATCAGAGGTACTGACTTCCAGATTGCGCGAAGCACTGCGCTGTGCAACGTCTTCAACACCCTGAACCTTCGGTTGTTTTGTTCCACCAAGACTATAATCGAGTACGAGTTTAAATGAGAGAGGGCCAACGACTACCTTGTCCCCATTGTTAAGGATGGCAATATTTTCCACTCGTTGGTCGTTAACAAATGTACCGTTTTTACTACCAAAATCGCGGATTGCAATTTGAGAATCAGTAATAATGATTGCGCAATGATGACGGCTGATGGCATCACTTTTCGGCCGCAAATGACAATCCTCGCCGCGTCCAATGAAAAACTTGGAAACGGGAATTGTAATCTCTTTGCCTTCACTAGGTCCTTTTAAGACGCAAAGTTTAGCTTTCATACAACCAACGATCACTTTTAGGTTTGACGACACAACAATAATATAAGAACAATTAGACGTCAATCAAACTTTAGGTCACACTGGGAAGTCGTTGGTATTATTCCAAAATGCAACCCAAAAGGAAATACTTTTATTGTCTTCCCACGGGAAAAATAAAATGTGGCAAGCTGGTTGTGAACTGGTGTATTGGAGCAATACGTGACAAGTGTTTATTCGTATTACAAAATACTAGCAATAAATCGTAGGGGCGTCAATCGCACCACCCCCCCCTAAATAGCGGTAAATACTATTGTTTCATGTTCCAAGTATCGGCGTCAAATTTTGATACTTGGATCGTAGTGACAACGCGTTTTTCATCGTCTGTTAAGGGCTTTTCGACAAAAACAGTGTTAAATAGTTTCTGTAGATATGGCACCCAAGCTGACTGCAATATATTTGCGTTCATATCTGAACTGCTCAATTCGTGGATGCCTGGTAATTCAGGCGCAAATACTGATTGTCCTGTCAGTACACTGCCATGTTGCAGTACGTAATCGCGATTCCTTCGTTGCGCGCTACCGGCTATCTTGAAATCGTTCAGCAATACGTCACACTCGCAACGTCGTTTAAAGCACAGGAACGAGTCTTGTTGTTTGTTCGGCGTCTGTGTTGCATTTGCGGTTATTGCTTGAATGCTGAACTGCTTCAAAGTGTCGATCAATGATTTGTGCACAAGATCATAGACGTCCGCGATTTGTTGCGACGCAAGATTATGACTGGGAAAAACGAGGCTATACGTAAGCTCTTGGTCGTGCAGCAAGGCTCCACCACCGGTTGAGCGCCTGAGCCAAGGAAGTTGCTGGGACCATTCGTATGTTTGAGCTTCTTTATAGGATTGAAAATAGCCCAGCGACAGCGTAGCGGGATTCCATTGATACAGCCGCAGGACTGCTTGTTTGTTGACTTGAGCAGCGAGCAACAGCATTTCATCGACAGCCATATTCCAGCTACCGGATTGAGGTGGATCTAGAATCAACCGCATCTCTGGGAATGTTAATCCTGCTTGGGCGTCCATTTCATTATGGGCTTTCGAGCGGCTTGCACTTCATCGGGGCGACTGATGATGGTTGAATGAGGAGCCGTGGCCAGCTCTTCGGGAGACTCTTGGACAATGGCTGCGAGCGTATTGGCAAATGCATCGAGCGTTTGTTTGCTTTCCGTTTCGGTAGGTTCCATCATCATTGCTTCATGTACGGTCAATGGAAAATAGACAGTCGGCGGATGGTATCCATAATCGAGTAATCGTTTAGCGATATCCATGGCGGGTTGTTTGAGGCCATTCTGTTTACCAATCGATTCAGCACTAGCGACAAATTCGTGCATGCAGCGATTTCCCAGTGGGACATCAAGAAACCCTTTAACTTGACTCAGCAAGTAATTCGCATTCAGTACAGCATTTTCAGCGATCCGTTTTAGACCGACTGGGCCGTGCGACAAGATATAGCTATACGCTCTAACCAATACCCCGACGTTGCCGAAAAAACTGCGAACTCGGCCAATAGATTTCGGACGATTGTTATCTAGGAAATAAGTTTGTGAACTGTCATCGAATCCAACGAGTGGCTTGGGTAAATAGGGCCCTAGTTCATCGGTTACACAAATCGGACCAGCTCCCGGACCTCCACCGCCATGTGGTCCACTAAATGTTTTATGTGGATTGAAGTGCATCATATCCGCTCCGAAATCCCCAGGTCGAGTGATCCCCAAGATGGCGTTCATATTCGCCCCGTCGAGATAGATGAGCCCTCCGGACTGGTGTACCAAGTCAGAAATCTCTTGGACTTGATCATCAAACAGCCCCAACGTACTTGGGTTAGTGATCATAAATACTGCGGTTTGGTCATTCAAATGTTCTTTGAGTTTTTCGATATCGACTCGGCCATCGCTGCAACTCGGAATCGTCTCAAAATCAAATCCCGCCATACGAGCGCTCGCAGGGTTTGTACCATGAGCGCTATCGGGTGCGAGGACGGTTGTGCGTTTTTCACCGCGCTCGCGATAATAGGCCGCCGCCAACATCAGTGCAGTCAACTCCCCATGTGCTCCAGCAGCAGGTTGCAGCGAGACGACGGGCAAGCCCGAGATTTCGGCGAGCATATCTTGTAGGCTATAGAGCAGTTGCAGCATTCCTTGCACAGTCTCATCAGGTTGATAGGGGTGGATTTGCGCCAGTCCATCAAACGCTGCGATTCGCTCGTTGCGTTTGGGGTTGTATTTCATGGTGCAGGACCCGAGTGGGTAAAAATGCGTGTCGATACTCATGTTGAGGGTAGAAAGGTTGGTAAAGTGCCGGACAACATCCGGCTCGGTAAGTTCCGGCAGCGGAGGTGCACTTGCTGCGAGCGCACCTGCTGGAAACCATTTTGCAGGATCCTGTTGCGGTACATCGCTTGCTGCGATACAAACCCCGCTACGGCCGGGTTGAGAAAGTTCAAAGATCAGCTTGGTGGCTTGAGTATTACGCATGATTGTATTTGTTTTTGGTTATCGGATTGTCAGTGACTTCAATGACTGATGTGCGTTAACAACTGTATGGGCGTTTGACTTACTGAGTAAGAACATTGACGAGATTATCGATTTCTTGCTTTGTTCGTTTTTCAGTGATGGTAATCAACAAACAATCTTCCAATTCGTCGTACCATTGACCTAATGGAAGACCGGCAAGGATGCTGTTCTCGCAAGCTTGCTGCAGCAGTTGTTGCACGTCGTTTTGAGTATCTCGTACCACGAACTCCTTAAAAAACCCGTTACTGAATGCTAGTTCAAATCGGTCATGTTGTATTAACTGTTCGGCGGCATAATGCGCTTTCTGAGTGCAGAGGTTTGCCACGTCTTGCATGCCTTGTGGCCCCATCACGGACAGATAAATGGCTGCTCGCAGCGCAAACAACCCTTGGTTTGTACAAATATTACTAGTTGCGTTCTCTCGACGAATGTGTTGTTCTCGAGTTTGCAACGTTAACACCCAGCATTGTTTACCGTTACGGTCAACGGTTTCGCCGGCGATTCGCCCCGGAAGTCGTCGAACGAATGATTCACGACAGGCCATGATGCCTAAATAGGGGCCGCCATAGAGCAGGGGAGTTCCCAGTGATTGCCCTTCGGCCACGACGATATCCACGCCAGCATCTCCGGGCCGCTGCAAAATACCCAAGCTGATGGGGTCAACACTACACACGAGCAGTGCGCCCTGTGCATGTGCTATTTCCGAGATCTGCGCGATATCTTCGACGTTACCAAAAAAATTCGGATTTTGGATCAAAACAGCTGCGGTTTCTTCATCGACCACTTGGGCAACGGCAGCCGCGGGCGTTGTTCCAATACTGCAGTCGACGACGACCATCTCGGCACCAATACATGCGAAATAGGTTTCTAAAATTTGTCGGTACTCGGGATGAACGCTACTGGCGACGACAACTTTTTTGTTGCGGCGAGTGACCCTCATTGCCATCAGCATCGCTTCGGTGGCGGCCGTTCCGCCGTCATACAAACTGGCGTTGGAGACGTCCATTCCCGTTAGCTGGCATATCAGGGTTTGATATTCAAACATGACTTGCAGGTTGCCTTGACTCACTTCTGGTTGATAAGGAGTGTAGGACGTATAGAACTCACCGCGGGAAGCCAAAGCATCAACAACAGCGGGCACAAAATGGTCGTAACTACCACCACCCAAAAAGCAGGTTTGCTCATTGACGCTCTTATTTTGTACCGACAGCGCCTGCATATGAGCAGTCAGTTCCATTTCTCCAAGGCCAGCGGGAATATTCAGCGCTCGCTTTAATTGCATATCTTGTGGGATGCAGTCGAACAGTTCGTCGATGGATGCAGCGCCGATTGCTGCGAGCATTTCGGCTTGTTCATCAACAGTATTAAAGACGTACGGCATATCTGTGTTTCTATGTATAGCTGGTGGTCGTATTGTTAGGCGAGGGTTTTAAGAAGACTCGGCACACTGTTTCTGATAAGCCGCGAAATCGAGTAGGTTATCTGGTAAAGCTCCAGAAAGTTTGACCTTCATAATCCAACCGGCAGTGTAGGGATCGTCATTGAGCGTTTCGAGCTGATCCGTCAACTCGGTATTGACTGCGATCACTTCCCCGGAAACGGGGCTGTACAAAGGACTCACAGCTTTGACCGATTCCACTTCACCGAATTCTTGTCCGGCTGCTACTTGATTGCCGGCACTCGGTAATTTCATATAAACGAGATCTGTAAGTTGTTCTACTGCAAACGCAGAGATACCAACGGTAGCAATCTTTTCGCCGTTTTCTTCAGTGGTACTGACCCATTCATGAGTTGGGCAATACATTAGATCTTCAGCATTCATTTAATCGTCCCTTATGTTGTGTTAACATCAACGGCCAAGTGTGTGACCGAGCACATTGTAAGTTGGTTTTTGATTCAATTAAGCACGTTTATAAAACGGGAGTTGGCAGATGGTTGCGGGTAGTATATTGCCGCGAACATCGATTTCAAGTGCGGATCCGAGTGGCAGGTCGAGTTGGTTCACATAGCCCATGGCGATGGGGTGTTGTAGTGTTGGTGAATAGGAACCACTGGTGACTTCACCAATTGCTTGTCCATCACAATAAATAGCATAACCTTCACGAGCGGCTCGCTTTCCATCTAGCTGGAGTCCGATGCGAGTGCGCTTCACGCCGTCCGTCTTTGTTTGTCGAATTGCTTGGCAGCCGATAAAGTCACGATCGTTACCCTCTTGGTCTTGAAAACTAACAGCAAACCCTAATCCAGCTTCGAGTGGGTTGAGTTGTTCATTGAGTTCGTGCCCATAGAGCGGCATGGCAGATTCCATTCTCAAGGTATCACGCGCTCCGAGTCCCGCGGGGGAGATATCATGCGCTCGACCAGCCGCAAAGATGTTTTGCTTCACGTGCAGCGCTTGGTCTGCCTTCAGAATCAATTCGAATCCATCCTCGCCGGTATAACCGGTGCGGCTTAGGATACAGGGCTTTTGCATTTGGTTGGTAACTTTGGCGCGAAAGTACTTCATGGCTGAAATATCGAAATCAAACAATGGTTGTAACGTCTCCAGTGCCCGCGGACCTTGGACTGCCAGCATGGCGGTATCAACGGTGCGGTCCTGCATTTCCACAACAGATTCATCAGGCCATTGAGCAGTAATCCATTCAACGATTTTTTGACGGTTCGACGCATTGACGACTAGCAAAAAATACTGCGCACCGGTGGGTGATTCCAAGTGGTAGACCAAGACGTCATCGAGAATTCCGCCTTCGTGATTGCAGATCAGCGAATAACGGACTTGCCCGAGTTGCATATCGAGAACGCTGCGTGTTAACAAGCGATCGAGTAATTCGCCACCGCCAGGGCCGTCAAAACGGATTCTGCCCATGTGCGAGACATCGAACATGGTGACGGCACTACGGGTCGCTTGGTGTTCTTGCACAATCGATTGATACTGTACTGGCATCGACCAATTTGCAAAATCGACCATCCGTGCACCTTGGTCAACGTGCCATTGATATAGTGGTGTTTGAAGTAGTTGATTGTCCATAACAAGAATTCTATCAAACGCGATAAAGTTAACGATGTGGGTGACGTCGAAAAAAATGACGCCTGTATTCTATCGCAAACCTGTCAAAAAAAAAGCGGGTTAGGCCGGTTGTTTGGTGCATCCCAAAAACCTGTCGGGGTTAGCCACGGGTGACGTTCAGTTTTGACAGAATTCGAATATGATCAACCTCGTATTTACACGAATGTGTGACCAGGTCAATTTTCAAACGCTGATAATACGCGTACGGGAATGTTTTGCTTAACGACGCCGTTTGCCACGTGGGCTGCCTCGTTTTTTTCCGCCGCGGCGAACCGAGCCTTTGCGTTTTCCTGATTTCCCTTTTTCCTTACTGTTGGAAGTCCGTGAGGGTTCCAGTGGTTGGGAGTCATCATTGCCGTCGGCTGAGGCGATCTTTTTCAAAAATATGAAATTTGCTTCCCGTTTTTCATGATCGATGTGGCCGATACGAATGCTCAGCGTGTCACCCAAACGGAACGAATTGCCGCTGCGAAAACCAACAAGCACGTGCGTACCCTGTTCCAATGAATAGTGGTCATCTCGTAACGTAGCGACATGGATCAAACCACTCGCCGGGACTTGTACTCCTTGTACAAAAAGTCCAAACTTCTCTACTCCGGTAACTAGCACCACCATCTCTTCGCCTTTGCGAGCATCCAAGTAGTTCAAAAGTTTTAATTTTTTGAGCTCTCGTTCCGCCCGCTCAGCATTCACTTCTCGGTCGGAACAATGGTCACCGAGTTCCGTGATTTTAGGGATGTCCTGAACGATTGGTTTAGCAGCGATGACTTGATTTAATAGTCGGTGAATTGTCAGGTCCGGATAACGCCGAATGGGAGAAGTGAAGTGACAGTAATGGGTGAAGTTCAGTGCATAATGTCGCTCTTCTTCGCAGCCGTAAATGGCCTTTTGCAAACTACGCAAGACAGTCAATCCAACGGCTTGTTCGTATGGTTTGCCGATAGATTGATTAATGACGTGTTGGATTTGGAATCGACTGGTGATATCGTCTGTTTTGATTCCGATCTCGCGCGAGAATTTGGTGAGGTTAACGAGTTTTCGTTTAGTTGGGTCGGGATGAATCCGCCGCAAGAACTTTAACTCGCGGTCATGTAACAATGTCGCCACGGCTTGGTTGGCGGCGAGCATGAATTCTTCGATGATTTGATGACTCTCAGTATTTACGGTTCGATGAGCGCCGGCAACTTCTCCGTTGCCATCTAAGTCGATCTTGATTTCGGGTAGCCCAACTTCCAATGAACCATGTTCCAAGCGTCTGCCACGCAAAAGCATCGCTAATTCATGCATGCGCTCGAGTAGGACGTAAACGTCTTTGTCGAGAGTCTCTTGCCACTTGCTGCGGTTATCTAGGAAGTCATCAATTTCTTCGTACGTAAACCGTCGGCAACTACGGATGACCGTCTTTTTGACGTCGGTTGCGATCGGGATTCCTTCTGCATTGAATTCGATAATTGCTGTGGTTGCATAGCGTTTACGGTCGGGTTGCAAACTGGCTAAGTTGTTGGAGATGATCTCTGGTAACATTGGAACGACGAGATCGGGAAGGTAGACACTTGTTGCTCGAAGCTTAGCTTCCACATCGAGCTTGCTACCGACGGGGACAAAGTGTGCCACATCGGCGATGTGTACGCCTAGACGCCAGTGCCCATTCTCGATTTGTTCGAGCGAAATTGCATCGTCAAAATCTCGTGCATCGACGGGGTCAATGGTGATGATCGTATCGGCAGTCAGATCGTCGCGGTCGGTGAGATCATTTTCATCAAACTGGCTGGCTTGATCACGTGCGTCGTCAAGGACTTCTGCTGGAAACTCTTGTCGTATCATGAACTCGTGTAAGATCATCTGAGTGTCAACGCCGGGTTCTCCGCGGGTCCCGAGTACTTCAGTCAGCACTGCTTCGCCGCTGTCATGACCACTGGGAAATCGGACCATTTCAATGACAACTTTGTCACCGATGGCGGCTCGTTTGGCACCAGCATCACCGACGGGGATCGGACGTTCGAATTGGTTTCCATCGACACTTACAGTACCTCGTTTGGCTTTTTCGCGGTAAGTTCCCACAAATTGATTGCGCACTCGCGTGACGATCTCGATGACCCGGCCACGGGTTTGGTTGTGACCCTGTGAGCCTCCGTGGCTTTTTCCTGGACGACCGACTTGAATGCGGACAGTATCGCCTTGGCAGGCGGCGAGCGAATCATGAGCGGCGATAAAAATATCATGATCTCGACCGGCCGCTCGGTCTGTACCCGCGGGGCGCACAAAACCAAATCCACCACCAGCCCGAGAAAATGTACCGAGCATCGTGTTTTCAGCGTGCTGTTCGGAAGATGTAGATTCTGTATCTTCTACTGATTCTTTGGTTTTCTCGGTATCGCGTGGGGTAGACAGTACAACTGGCACGGCGCTTTCGGGACTGTCATTCTGACTGTCAACGGGGGCGCTCCCTTGAGTAACTGCCTCACGTTCCTTGGCGGATTGTTGTACAGGTAAGACGAGATGTCGGGGGCCGTATTTTAGTTTTTTCTTTTTAACCAAGCGTTTGACCGTTACACGAACGGTTTTTTGTTCTTCAGCTGAAAGACGCAACTTACGACCGATGGCCGTAGGCTTGACTGCTTTGTAATTGGCTTGGTATACGTGCTGGAGTATTCGTTGTTCCAGATCCTGTGATTCCACGTTCGATCCTCAGATTGTTTCAATTAGGGTAATTGTTTTATTTGGCTTGATGATAGGCTTATAGCTGCGAATTCGCAGTGATCTGTATTCGTTGTAATTTCTATTTATCCGTTTTATGCTTATTTAAGTATTTCATCTATGGCTAATACGTTTAAATGTACCCAATGTGGAAAATCTTACAGGTTTGATGACTCATTGGTGTGTAATCTCGCTAAATGTTCTTGTGACACCGAGATGACAGCGTTTGCACTAGAAAAATTCAACTGGCTCCTGTGGAATCGATTTCAAGCGAATTATTATGTTTTTTAATGGTTCTTTATGATAAGCTTAGAGCTATGGAATTATTTTGATTTATTGCTTTTGTTTTATCTATCTACATCCGTGTTTTTATTATTAAAGTGTTTTATTTATGGCTATTACGTTTAATTGTGCTCAATGTGGCAAATCTTATACGCTTGACGACTCTTTAGCGGGTAAACAAGCAAAATGTTCATGTGGCATTGAGATGACAGTGCCTGCACCAAGTGCTGCACCTGTACCACCACCGATAGCTCCCGCTGCACCGGCATCACCTTTTGCAGCAGGCCAACTCCCACCGGCCGCGCCCATGCCAGGGCAACCTATGCCAGGACAACCTATGCCAGGACAACCGATGCCAGGGCAACCGATGCCAGGGCAACCGATGCCAGGGCAACCTATGCCAGGACAACCTATGCCTGGGCAACCGATGCCAGGGCAACCTATGCCTGGACAACCTATGCAAGGACAACCTATGCAAGGACAACCTATGCAAGGACAACCTATGCAAGGACAACCTATGCCTGGGTCGCCGTATGCATCGCCAGGATATGCATCACAGGGAGGCGGTACTGCTGATGGGGCACAACTAGCAGCACTGTTCAAATGGTATTGGATTCACTTGCTCTGGGGTTTCCTCACATCATGCATTATTGTAGGTATCATCGGCGTTATTGTATCGACGGTTTACCAGTGTATGCTGATCTATAAGCTATGGTCGCTAATTCCACGAGAAAGAGCAGAGACGACGCCTGGGAAGGCGATTGGATTTTTGTTCATACCATTTTTTAATCTGTATTGGGCGTTTGTAGCAATCCATGGGCTCGCCAAGGGTTTGAACAATGAATTAAGATCGGTTGCACCTGGCAAACAAGTTAGCGAAGGTCTTAGTTTGACTTGTTGTATTCTTTTGATTGTGAGCATAATTCCCTATGTAAATTTTATAACAGGAATAGTGAACATTGTGATATTCATTATCTTGATGAAACAATTTACTGACGCTGGAGTCGCGTTAGCAAATAGTCGCGGACGGTAGCGCGGTATTATTCAGATATTAACCGTTGGAGGATGTGGAATCTGGGCGATTGTCGACCTAGTCCTGATCCTCACTGGGGGCTTGAACGATTCTGACGGTAGAGAATTGAGCTAGCTGCGAGAGTTTTTATAGAGCCTGCGGCCGATGGAGGCAATGTATGGCGTCCATTGGCTGTCGGGGTTGGCTTCTGAGGACATCGCTTGGCTAAACTGAAATAGTTTGGCGTCCATGTTGTCCAAAAAATGCAGCATGACCGCCTCGAGCGTCATTGGCAGCTTTGGGCTTCCATATTCATACTCGCCATGATGGCTAACAATCAAATGCTTGAGTTGAATGGCTAAATCTTTAGGGAACACATCGCTGTTAGCAGCTTCCCAATCACGGATCATTTGTCCTAGCAATTCAACACCCATCACTAGATGTCCCACGAGTTGCCCCTCATCCGTATACTCAAACCCTTTTTCATAAGACAGCTCATCGATTTTTGACAAGTCATGCAGCAGTACTCCGATCAAGACTAGGTCGCGATCAACATCCGGATATTTTGGCGCAACCACATCGACTAATTCCATCAAAGACACGAC
>TARA_B110000263_G_scaffold242603_1_pt1 | contig 10651 bp, 10 predicted proteins | sample TARA_B110000263 | Tara Oceans TARA_B110000263 (sample SAMEA4397730) | marine metagenome | biome: Polar Biome; feature: [MES] marine water layer (ENVO:01000295) within the mesopelagic zone...; material: water (ENVO:00002006), including particulate matter (ENVO:01000060) such...
ATAACTAATAACTAATAACTAATAACTAATAACTAATAACTAATAACATTAATTTGACTCAATTTTTACTCCTTCTAATAAAAAAATAACCATAAATGTCCATACTAGATGCGCAATCAATAAATGTACTATTTGTAAAAAAATTGGAACTAATAATAAAACATTCAAGATGCCAATGCAAAATTCAATAATAAATGAAAATATTAGATAATTGTATAATCTTTTCATAATTTTATTTTTATAGATAAGGTTAATATTTTTTGAACAATATGTAATCCAGAAAACTGTACAAATAGCAATAATAGGATGAAAAATCCTTATCCTTGATAAGATATGGGCATTTCCAGAAATATCTGATAATAATTCTGATTTCAAATCAATTGCTTCAAACAGTGTGTCAGCTAAAGCACTTGTAGCTCCGCTAGTACTTAATAGAAAAAATAATAAAAAACCAAATAAAAACTTCTTCCAATGACTTAAGGATAGGATTTTAAAATTTAGGTTTAATCTATTATTTTGAAATAAAATCCATGTTGTTGCGATCAAAAAAAACATAAGAAAAAAAGTATTTACCAAATGAAAAGGGACGACAATTGCCCTGCCCATAGATGAATTATCTGCAACCCATTGATAAAAAACAATAAATGCACCTATGCCTGCTTCTATAAAAATAAAACATACAGAAAGAGCAGAAAATAAAACAGCATTATGATTATTGCGTAAAAATTTTATGATAATTAAAAATAAAAGTATAACTAGTAATAGATTAATTCCGCTAGACAATCTATGAATATACTCAATTAATTCTGATTGCACAGAGCCTGATATAAAAATTGCACCATTGCAACTAGGCCATGAAACACCACATCCGGCTCCTGATCCTGTAGAGCGAACTACAACACCGATAAGAATATTAATTAATGTGTAAACAACTACAAAAATTGAAAAATAATTTATCTTTAAAAGATTCATGACCAAACTTTAAACTTAAAAATATTTCAATTCAAAGATACTACACAAATATTTTAACTGCATATTTTAAAATATGTAAATATACTTGACAATAATTATCAAATTAGTCAATAATAGATAATATTGTTATGGCAAATTAAAATATGTTAAAGGAAAATCTATGGATAATAAAAAATTACTTGATGTAAGAGGTGAAATATGCCCTTACCCAATGATTAAAACTAACCAATTTTTAGATCAAAATATTGAAAATATTCAACAAGTTGAAGTAATAACTGATCATCCGCCAGCATTGTCAACAATACCTCCTGAAGCCATTAAGAGAGGATTTGCTTGTGAAATTAATGAAACAAAAAATGGTGAGTGGGCGATTTTATTAACAAAAATTTAGTAAATAACATTTAGGAGAATAATTATGTTAAGTAGTAAAATTAATATTCATACAAAAATATTTATAAAATTAGGAATAATTTTATTCTTATTTAGTGCATTGCTATTATCAGCATGTAGCAGTAATGCTAGTGTTTCAAATGATACAGAACTTGATGACAGAGCTTATAAATCAACTAAGCACTTAGTATCAGCAAGTTGGTTAAATCAAAACATTTCAGATGACAACATAGTCATTATCGATATTAGATCAGAAGAAGATTATCTTATTGGTCATATCCCTGGTGCTGTTCACATTAATCCAAAAACAACATTCCAGCAAGAGAATGCTGCAGGAGTAGCAGGTATGTTGCCACCTAAAGCACATATTGAAGATGTGCTATCTAGCATTGGAGCAAAGCCAAATAATAAAATTGTCATTTATGATAGTAGTAGCAATTTATGGGCTTCTCGTGGACTATGGGCACTAGAGGTTTATGGGCATGAGAAAACTGTCATTTTAGATGGATCATGGTCATTATGGAAAACCAAAGAATTGCCAATTGAAACAACAATACCTTCAATAGTTGGAAGTCAATATGTTTTTTCAGGAAAAGCTAATAGCAATATCATAGCAGGCGCTGATGAGGTACTTGCTTCAATTGATAATCCAGAAAAATTAGTTTGTGATACAAGATCACCTGAAGAATATGCTGGAAAAGATATACGAGCTGAGCGAGGCGGGCATATAGAAGGATCCTCTAACGTAAACTGGGTATCTAATATTAATGCCGATAAAGAGTTTCTATCATATGAGCAATTAAATAAAATATATACTGATGCAGGCTTTAGTTCCGATCAAACAATATATACATTATGTCAAACTGCCGTAAGAGCAACTCATACTTGGTTTGTGCTAACCGATCTACTAGGTTATCCAAATGTAAAAGTCTATGATGGCTCATGGGTTGAATGGGGTAACCGATCTGACTTGCCCATTAAAAAATAGATATCTATAATTGATCTCGTAAGTAATTTTCCCAGATTATTCTTACGAGATCAATTATATAGGTGCAAATATGTCAACTGAAAACATTTCTTTCCAGGCTGAAGTAGGAAAAATACTAAAGCTCGTTACTCATTCGTTATATAAAGACAAAAAAATATTTTTAAGAGAACTAATTTCAAATGCATCTGATGCATGCGATAAACTAAGATATTCAGCATTAACAAATTCAAAACTTTTAGATTCAGACACCGAATTAAAAGTATCCATAAAAACAGATAAAATAAATAGTCAGATTATCATTGAAGACAACGGTATTGGAATGACTAAAAAAGAATTAATTGATAATTTAGGTACGATAGCTAAGTCTGGCACTGCTAACTTCCTTGAAAAAATAACAGAAAAAAATAGCGATAGTTCGCAATTAATTGGTCAATTTGGAGTAGGATTTTATTCAGTTTTTATGGTAGCAGATAAAGTGCAAGTATACAGTACAAAAGCAGGATCAAAAACAGGCTGGTTATGGGCTTCATCTGGAGCTGAAAAATTTTCACTTAGTTCGACCAATGAATCACCTAATCGAGGAACTAAAATAGTAATTTCTCTTAATAGTGAATCTAAAGAATTTTCTACTATTGATGCTTTAAAACCAATAATACATAAATACTCTGATCATTTAAACTTACCAATCTTTTTTAATGATGGCAAAAATAGCGAACAGATTAATACAGGAATGGCTTTATGGGCAAGGCAAAAAAAAGACATCACCAATGAACAATATATAGAACTTTATCGAAATATTAGTAATCAATTTGATGAACCATTCCAAACTATTCATTTTCAAGCAGAAGGAAAATTAAGTTATATTGGTTTAATTTATATTCCTTCTACTCCTCCTTTTGACTTATTTATGCCAGATACACGTCATAAATTAAAACTACATGTAAAACGAGTTTTTATAAGCGACGATATTGAAGAACTAGTACCCAACTACTTACGCTTTCTTTATGGAATCATTGATTCAGAAGATTTAGCTCTAAATGTTAGCAGAGAAACATTACAATTTAACCCAATGATAAGTAGGATAAATAAAAGAATTGTAAATCAAATTCTTAAAGAATTATCAAAAATTGCTGAAAAAGAGCCAGATAAATATCAAACATTTTGGAAAAATTTTGGTCCAGTGCTTAAAGAAGGAATTTATACAGACAGTGATCAAAGAGATAAAATATTGAATTTAGCTCGATTCTCTTCATTAAATAACACAAAAAGCATTAGCTTGCATCAATATGTAGCAAAAATGCCTAAAAAACAGAAACATATCTATTACCTATCTGGTCAAGATATTGAAGAACTAAAAAATAGTCCACATCTAGAATCTTTAAAGATAAATAAAATGGATGTAATACTCATGACTGATCCTGTTGATGAAGTTTGGATACCAGTTGCAAGTCAATTTGAAGACTTTACGTTTAAATCCGTCACACATGGCGACATTGGATTACCAAGCAAGAATAAAAAAACACAAGAGGGCAATGAAGATGACGTAACAGAACTGATTGAATGGTTAAAAGAAAAACTAATTGAAGATGTTAAAGATGTTCGTATATCATCTCGATTATCAGATAGTCCTGCATGTATTATTTCAGATGATGGCGATTTAGATATAAACATTGCCAATATGCTTAGAGAAAGAGGCCAATTAAATCAAGAATTCCAAAGAGTGCTTGAAATTAATCCTTCACATGAATTAATTCAAAAAATGCAAAAGCAAATACAAAAAAAAACCTCTAAAAAAAATATAGATGATTTGGCTTTTTTACTTTTAGACCAAGCAAAATTAATTGAAGGAGAGAAATTATCTAACCTAGGTAATTTCTCAAAACGAATAGTGAATTTAATGAATGATGCTTTGTAACAAAGCATCAATAATATCAAAGCAAATAAAATCATTCCTTTTAATAATAAGTTTATCGCTTACCATTACTAGCGGATTAATTAGTTGCAATAATAACAGTCAAAATTTTGGAAAAATAGAACAGAAAAATCATAACCTACAAGGCAGGCTTCTCCAAAAGCCATTAATAAAAAATAACGTAGAACTTTTTGATAGCAAAGGAAATATCTTTTCTTTAGAACAAGACACTCGCAATCACCTCACTTTAATTGCTCTTGGATATACAAGTTGTCCAGACATATGCCCGCTACATATGAGCGTATTGGCAGGCGCATACAGTAATCTACCAATTGATATGCAAAGAAAAACAAAAGTAATCTTTATTTCAACAGATCCTGAAAGAGACAACAAAAAAATTACGAATTGGGCTCAAAGTTTTAATAAAGATTTTATAGGATTAACTGGTACGCCAGAAAATTTAATAAAATTTCAAAATGAATTAAACATACCCCCAGCTGTACTTGAAAAAAATGAAGACAATAACTCCAATTATGCAGTCAGTCACGCTACTTGGATAACAGTATTTACTGATGATAATATTGCACATTTTATCTATCCAATAGGCATTACTCAACGAGAGTGGGTTCAAGATTTAAAGCTTCTAAATAATAATGAATGGAAAATAAAAAAATAATTTTCATTATTTTGGAGAAAAAATGAATCTTTCATGGTGGTGCTCAGGTATCTCAGATACTAACTGGAATTGGAATCCAATCTTTTATCCTGGAATATGGATTTTAATAGCTATTGTGTCTTTTAGTTATTTTCAGAGCGTTGATAAAAATAATCGTAAAAATAAAAAAACATTATATTTTATTGCAGGAATAATTCTTTTTTGGATTTTTACTGATTGGCCTATTGGACCCATAGGTGCAGGATATTTATTGTATGTACATGTTTTACAATATCTAGTATATACATTTATTGCAGCACCTTTAATTATAATATCATTACCTGACAAGATTTATAAAAAAATATGCAATTCGAAAATTAAATTTTTATTACAAAACTCTTTTTTACCATTTTTTATCATTAATTTTTCCTTAATAATTACCCATATTCCTTATACTGCTGATATCTTAAAAAATTCACAAATTGGAACAATGATTATAGATTTCATTTGGATGAGTTCGGCACTTCTATTTTGGCTATGGATCGATCCCCAATTTAATAAAAATAATTTTATTCCATACCCACTCAGAATCTTTTATATATTTGCTTTATCAATACTCCCAGCAATACCAGGGGCATTTTTTGTCTTTAATAAATATCCTATATATGCAACCTATGAATTTGCAGTACCTATTAGTTCATTAAGTCCTTTGGCAGATCAAGAAATAGCTGGTTTAATTATGTGGGCAGGATCTACACCAATTTTATTGGCATGGCTTGGTATTATTTTCTACATTTGGCAAAAAAGTGAGGAAAAAAGTAATCAGGAAATGATAGATTAAATAAGTAAAATACAAATAAGGTTGGAATATGAAAAAATTAGAAAATAAAATTGCAATAATTACAGGAGGCAACAGAGGTATTGGATCTTCAATTGCTAAAGAATTCATTTCTCAAGGCGCACAAGTTGTTATTGCAGATATTCATACTGACAATAAAGAAAAAGAATTGCAGAATGCACTCAAAATTCAATGTGATATTTCATCACATAATGATATTAAGCGTGTGGTTAATTTAACAATTGATAAATTTAATAAAATAGATATCCTTGTAAATAATGCAGTTACTATGGGCGATGTAGCAGATATTACAGAACTTTCAGTTGAAAGCTGGAATAAAAGTATAGATGTGAACTTAAATGGAACATTCTTATTTTGCAAAACTGTAATTCCGCACATGATCAAGAATAAGCAAGGGAACATTATCAACATAGCATCTCAACTAGGACAAGTAGTCACTGCAAAATCGTTAGGATACTGTACAACAAAAGCAGCTATCATTCATTTATCAAAAGCATTAGCACTAGATCATGCAAGGCATGGAATCCGAGTAAATAGCTTGTCGCCGGGCGCAATAGAAACGCCTCTATTAGTGGATGGATATGGAAGCATTGAAGCCGCTAAAGATTTTTTGGAAAAAAAACATATTCTCAGGCGACTAGGTAGGCCAGATGAAATTGCCAAATCAGTACTATTTTTAGCATCGTCTGATGCTTCATTTATCACTGGATCAGATTTACTAGTTGATGGTGGATATACAGCAATCTAGTCTATAATCAAATGCTAATATTTTTCTATAAAATGTTTTGCCATTTTTTCTGCAATAGTAAAAACAGTTAAATTTAACATTCCTCTTGGAATTTGAGGCATAATCGATGCATCAAAAATATACATATTGTCAAAACCATGGACTAACCCTCTTTCATTGACTACAGATCCATCATCTAGCTCATTGCCCATTCTGCAAGTTCCTACCATATGATAATAATAAGACAGGTTATCATTAATCCAATTAATGATATCTTTCTTATTTGCTATATTTTGAAGGCCTGAAGATTGATCAATCCATTTTTTTATTGGTTCCTCAGAAATAAATTTTTTTGCAAATTTTAATGCAAATAGCAAACTCTCAATATCTTGTTCATTATTAAATTGAAAGTTAATAACAGGATCTATCTGATAATTAGTAGAAGCAATTTTTAAATAGCCAACACTTATTGGCTTAACAAGCCATGTAACAAACTGAATTCTGTTAGCATGACTCGCTAATTCTTCATTATTTTTTATATGGGAGCCAACAAATGAACTAAGAGTTAGATTATGACCCACGTCTTCACTTTTTTCTTTTAATCTAATCCGCATAGATTCAGATTGCCCCCAATCGATATTTTGCATTCCATATTTAGATGGCAAATATGAAAAACGAATGCCAAAGTGATCTTGTAAATTTTTACCAACCCCATCAATAATTTTTGATTCCGATGTAAGAAAGTCTAATTCTTTTAATAACTCATAAGGACCAATACCAGAACGTTGCAAAAGAGTCGGAGATCCTACTGAGCCAGAACAAAGAATTAAATGGTCAGTATTAATAACAATTCTTTTATTGTTATGTAAAGCTTCAACTGCTTGAGCCTTTTTATTTTTCCAAATGATTCGTATTACTTCACAGTTAGCAATAATCGAAAAATTCTTAAGGCCTCGTACCTGATCAAGGTACACTTTTGAAGGATGTTCACGTTTGCCATTAACAGAATTACGAGTGACGAAACCATATCCTTCTGAAGAATCTGGACCAGTTGCATCTATAAAATTATAGCCTCTATTTTTACAAGTTTCTATAAAAGACTTGAAATAAGCTCCTTCAGCTTTTTGCCTACTAACTTGAAGTTCTCCAGATGTTCCTCTACTAATATCTGAATAATTACGATCTTTCAAATTTTCAACTTTTTTAAAAAATGGAAGCATTGAATCAAAATCCCAATTAGTTAGACCCAATTTCTTCCACTCATCATAGTCATTTTTTAAGCCCCAATTGATTCCTGATGCATTTATTGCAGATGAGCCTCCGACTATCTTACCCCTCAAATATCTTATTTCTTTTGAGCCTAGCTTGGCTGTGTAACCCCAGTCAAAATCAGTTTCTTCTCCAACAAATTTGTCATCGACAATTTCTGAAGGCCATCGATTTTCTTTTTGAGGACCAAAATCTGGTCCTGCTTCTATTAAAGTAACATTGAATCCTGCTTGGGCTAATCTGGTTGCAACAACACTCCCAGAGGTTCCAGCACCAACAATTAAAATTTCACAAAATTTATTACTACTCATTTATTAATCTGCCTTTGAGATACTTTTCCTATAACCAAGTGACTCTAATTGAGGTATCACTGTTTGAGACAAAAAATCCAAATCATCTATATAGTTAAATAAACCTATTGCAAAACCGTCAATACCCAATTCATGAAGTCTTATAATTTCCTGAGTTACGAAATCTGGATCGCCAACAATGTTAGGTGCTCCATGGCCTGCAGCAGCACGTATTTTAAAAGCCTCTTGGAATTTATCAGGCAACTTATCAATGCCACGCTCTGCCATCAAATTATTAATTGCCTCATGATCAGCATTTTCAATTGCAAACTCATAATAAAAATTTTCGGCTTCTTTTTGAGTTGGTTTGCATACAATAAAAATATTTGTGCATATCCCTAAATGATTTCTGCCACTTTTTTGAGCATGTTTTTTTAGTAACCCTACATCTTTAGCAACTAATTCACTTGATAAATCACGTAAACCTAAGAAAATATAATCAGCAAATTTTACAGCAAAATCTAAGCCTCTATCTGATCTACCTGCATTCATAATTAATGGCTTAACATCTAATAATGGCTTTGGCTGTAACCCAACATTTTTTAAATTAAAAAAATCTCCAGCATAATCAAAATTATCATTAGAATCCCAAATTTTATTTACAACTGTCATCCATTCTTCTCCATGATCGTATCTTCTTGTATGATCATTAAAATCTACGCCATGCATATTAAATTCTACGGTATTCCAACCACAAACAGCATTCAATCCAAATCTTCCATTGCCAATATGATTCGCAGTTACCATAATTTTGGAAGCATAAACTGGATTAATAAGCGGAAGGTGTACTGTAGAAAAAATATTGATATTCTTAGTTGATGCTAATAAACCTGTGGCCCATGTAAATGTCTCTAAATTACTACCATGGGGATCAGTTTGACCACCAAATCCCCGCCATCTAGCAATAGAAAGTAAAAAATCAATGCCTATTTTGTCAGCTTTTTGTGCTAAAGCTAAGTTGTTTTCCCAAGATGGAACCCACCTGTCAGCTGATTTTGTTATTGTATATCCGCTCGAACAATTCTGAGCAAAAATTCCCAGTGCTAATTTATTTTTAAAACTTCTTTTTTCAGGCTTATTCATTTATTTACTTAATATTTACTTAAAAGTTTAAATATTTATTAAAAATTATACATCGATTCACAACCAAAATAGTAAAAAAATTGATAGAATATACTCAATTCATCATTATATTAAATATTTATAGGAGCTTCGAATGGATTGGAAAGATAGTGCTGATCAATCAAATTTTAGAGTTGAAGTTAAATCACTGATAAAAAAACTGCCATCAAGATACAAAGAAATGTCAAAAGGTAGGTGGACTCGCTCATACACTCAATGGGCCAGAGACAGGATTTCAAGTAATCAAGACGATATAAATGATGCAAAAAATTGGTTTAAAGAGTTTTCCGATAGATCTTGGGTTGCTCCACATTGGCCAAAAGAATATGGTGGTGGTGGATTAAGTACAATGGAACAATTTATTTTAAAACAAGAACTAGCAATGGCAAATGCACCAGGAGTGGGCAGTAATGTTGGATTAGGCATGCTTGGGCCAGCATTAATAGTTCATGGAACTGACAAACAAAAGAGTGAATTTTTACCTCCAATACTTAAAGGAGAAGTTGTATGGTGCCAAGGATTTTCTGAGCCTGGAGCCGGTTCGGATCTAGCTTCACTACAAACAAGAGCTATTAAAGATGGTGATGAGTATGTTATCAATGGACAAAAAACATGGACAACTCATGGACACTATGCAGATTGGATACTTTTACTTACAAGAACAGATACAGATGCGCCAAAGCATAGAGGAATTTCTTTCTTATTAGCTGACATTAAGTCTCCTGGAATTACAGTAAATCCAATTTATGATATGAGTTGGGGGCATGAAGTAAACGAAGATTTTTTTGAAGATGTTAGAATATCTTCTAGCCAAATAGTAGGTGAAGAAAATCGAGGTTGGTATGTAGGCATGACTTTACTAGACAATGAAAGGTCAAACATTGAAGGTGCTATCAGGCAGCAAAAAATAATCAATCGCATGATACAATTTATTGATACTGATGAGGGAAAATTAAAGTCAAGAATTAAAAATTATGATGGTATTAGACAAGATGTGGCGAGTGCTTTTGTAGATGCTAATGTTATGTTTAATTTTTCTTTAAGAATCATTAGCATGCAAAGCAATGGGCAAGTACCTAACTATGAAGCATCAATTTCAAAATTATTTGGTTCAGAAGCAACAAGACGGTTAGATAACTTAGGCACTAAAGTGTTCGGTTTATATTCTAATTTATGGAATGAAAAAGATAAAAGATCTCCTTTAAGAGCAGAATTTACTCAAGGTTGGGTTGCAGGTGTTCCAGGAACAATTGCTGGTGGTAGTTCTGAAATACAAAGAAATGTTATTGCAACACGGGGACTAGGTTTACCACGAGGATAAAAATTGTTAATTTTCAATAAATGGAATATCAATTTAAAAAAACCTAATAAGCCTTTATGGTATATATTGCCGCTATCGCTACTACT
>TARA_B110000263_G_scaffold194433_1_pt1 | contig 10639 bp, 8 predicted proteins | sample TARA_B110000263 | Tara Oceans TARA_B110000263 (sample SAMEA4397730) | marine metagenome | biome: Polar Biome; feature: [MES] marine water layer (ENVO:01000295) within the mesopelagic zone...; material: water (ENVO:00002006), including particulate matter (ENVO:01000060) such as......
ATATCTAACATGTCTTGAACTTGAACTCCACCACCTGGAAAATACATATCTGGACTTAGTGTTGCAAAAATAATAAAATCAATATCTTTTTTTTCTAAGCCAGATCTATCTATTGCTATTTTTGAAGCTTTCACAGCCATAGTCGAAGTAGTATCATCTGATTTAGGGTCAATCCACCTTCTTTCTTTAACACCTGTTCTTTCTTGAATCCAAGTATCACTTGTATCCATAAACTTTGATAAATCATCATTACTAACAATGTTTTCAGGTACATAGTGCCCCATTCCAATAATTCTTGAATTGAACATAAAAATTCGTATTGTTATTGCAATTTAAATAAAAAATAATATTAATAGACTATAGAGTAATATTTAATGTCAATTTGTCACTGCCATCGGTTTGGTATACCATTTGATTATAAAATAAAAAATAAAACTATGGCTAAAGGTAAAATTAATGTTTCGGTAGAAAATATATTCCCTCTAATTAAAAAATTTCTTTACAGTGATCATGAGATTTTTTTAAGAGAACTCATATCAAATGCAACAGATGCAACTTTAAAACTTAAACACTTGAGTAATATTGGTGAAAATAAAATAAAAATTGGCGATCCAATCATTGAAGTTAAAATTGATAAAAAAGGAAAAAAAATTCATTTAACTGACCACGGTATTGGTATGACAATGGATGAAGTTAAAAAATACATAAATCAAGTTGCTTTTTCTGGTGCTGAAGAGTTTTTAGAAAAATATAAAGATAGTGCAAAAGACAGCGGAATAATTGGTCACTTTGGGCTTGGATTCTATTCTGCATTTATGGTCGCTGAAAAAGTAGAAATAATTACTAAATCCTATAAAAAAGAACCTGCAGCTCACTGGACTTGTGATGGGTCTCCTGAATACTCACTTGTAAAAAGTGATAAAAAGGAAAGAGGAACAGAAGTAGTTTTACACATAAATAAAGATTCAAAAGAATTTTTAGAAGAATCAAGAATAAATACTTTACTTAATAAATACAATAAATTCATGCCAGTTCCGATCAAGTTTGGAACTAAAGAAGTGGCTAATAAAGTTGGAAAAGGAGATAAGGAAAAAGAAGTTAAAGAAACAGTAGATAACATAATTAACAATCCTAATCCTGCTTGGACAAAATCTCCTTCAGATCTCAACGAAGAATCATACAAAGATTTTTACAAGGAATTGTATCCAATGCAATTTGAAGAACCACTTTTTAATATTCATTTAAATGTAGATTATCCATTTAATCTAACCGGAATCCTATATTTTCCGAAAATTTCAAATGACATTAATGTTCAAAAAGATAAAATACAACTTTATCAAAATCAAGTATTTGTTACTGATAATGTTGAAGGGATTGTTCCTGAATTCTTAACTCTCTTAAGAGGGGTAATAGATTCACCTGATATCCCACTTAATGTATCAAGAAGTTATTTACAAGCTGATGGTGCAGTAAAAAAAATAAGTAACTATATAACTAAAAAAGTAGCCGATAAATTGAGTTCTCTATTCAAAAAAGATAGAAAAGGTTTTGAAAAAAAATGGAATGACATTAAGGTTATCATTGAATACGGAATGCTAAGTGAAGAGAAGTTTTTTGATAAAGCTCAAAAATTTGCTTTATATCCAACTGTAAATGAAGATTATTTTACTTTTGAAGAGTTAAAAGAAAAAGTTTCTAAAAACCAGACAGATAAAGATGGAAATTTAATCATTCTTTATGCCTCAAATAAAAATGAACAACATTCTTATATAGAAGCAGCAAAAGAAAAAGGATACGAAATTCTTATACTTGATTCACCAATCATTAGTCATCTGATTCAAAAAATAGAAACTAGCAATGAAAAGGTTAATTTTTCTAGAGTTGATGCTGATGTTATAGACAAACTAATCAAAAAAGAAAATGAAGAAATTTCAAAACTTGATGAAAAAGAAAAAGAAAAATTAAAAACAATTATTGAAGGTGTTGTGCCTAAAGAGAAATATACCGTTCAATTAGAAGCAATGGATAGTGCTGCTGCTCCATTTATAATTACTCTTCCAGAATTCATGAGAAGAATGAAAGAAATGCAACAAAGTGGTGGAAATGGCATGTTTGGTAATATGCCAGAAATGTACAATCTAATTATAAATGTAAATAATACTATTAGTTCTGAAATATTAAACTCAAAGAGCAAAGACAAAAAAGAACGTCTAATTAAGCAATCATTAGATTTAGCTAGGTTATCTCAAAATTTACTTAAAGGCGAAGAACTTACATCATTTATAAAAAGAAGTATTGATTTAATAAAATAGCAAATGATCAAAAAGTTAAATTTGTACTTATTGAGTTTAATTTATGTATTAAGCGGAGTACTCCATTTTTATATCCCCGATTCCTACTTGCCAATAATGCCAGATTTTTTTCCATTTCATTTGGAATTAATTTTAATTAGTGGAGTATTAGAATTTATTTTTGGGATTGGAGTTCTTATTGAAAAAGCAAGAAATTATTCTTTATGGGGAATAATAGGTCTTCTAATTCTTTTTATGTCAGTTCATTTAAATATGTTATTGCCTGAAAATAATTTAGGAATTTCAATCTATCTTTTAATAATTAGAGTAATATTTCAATTTGGATTAATTTACTGGGCTTGGAAAAATATTAGGTTATCTATACTTTTAAAGTAAAATAAATTTTATCATATTTACATCCATGAAAATAAAACTATTTTTAATCATCTTTTTAGTATGGGGTTGTACAAATGATAAAGATCAAATAAATGTTGATGTTTCAATAGATGGATTTAAAAAAGGCAAAGTTTATCTTCAAAAAATCATAGACTCTTCTATAGTCAACTTAGACTCTGTGTTTGTTAATAACAAAAACCGAATAATACTTAAATCAAAAATTGAGTCACCTGAAATCTTTTATATTAATTTAGATATTTCTGAAAACGAAAATAAAATAGCCTTTTTTGGCGAAAAAGGTGATATAAAAATAGTTACTAATCTTAAAAGATTTAACACAGAATTTGAAGTGACTGGATCATCTAATGACTCCATTTACAGACAATATTTAAATGTAATTAGAAAATTCAATAACAACAGATTAGATTTAATAAAACTTTCATTTGATAATTTAAAAAACAAAGACACGGTTGATATTATTCAAAAACAAATAGAAAATTTAAATAAAAGACAGTACTTATATAGCCTAAATTTTGCAGTAACTAATGGGGAATACCACGTTGCCCCATATATAGCTTTAAGTGAATTTCCTGAATCAACAAAGGTTCTTTTAGATACTATCAAAAACTCATTAAGCAATGAAGTTTCTAATTCTAAATACGGGCAAATGTTGAAAAATCTTATAAAGTCTAGATAATTTTATAATTTATTGAACGAAGCAACTAGTTCTGAAGCTTTTTTAGTTAAATCTAAACTCACATTTTTAAAGTGTTCTTTTTTATTTTTCACATCTTTTAAATGAATTTTTTTAATTATTTCATCAAAAGCATCAAAACATTGATCAACTAATTTTTCACTTTTAGCTAAATCTTTATCAGAATTTTCTAACTCCCATAAATTAATGTTTTGAATAATTTCTCCAATAATATTATTTAAGTCTTTTTTTAAATTTTTTACACTAGCCATAATTATAATTTAGTTTCCAGAATATTTAACATAGTTTCTTGGTGTTTCATAAAGGGTTACCGAAACATCTTTTTCACTCCCTATTTTATTCCTTAAAATATTCCAAATAAAAATACAAATATTTTCTGCAGTAGGTACTACCTCTTTAAAATACTTTACTTCAACATTTAAATTTTTATGATCTAATAAATCCTCGACCTCTTCGTAAATAATTTTTTTTAAATATTTTAAATCGATGACTATTCCTGTCACCGGATCAACATCTCCTTTAACATCTACAATTATCTCATAGTTATGTCCATGAAAATTAGGATTACTACATTTTCCAAATACTTTTAAATTTTTTTCATCACTCCAACTTTTAACAAACAATCTATGTGCTGCATTAAAATGAGCTTTCCTACTTACGGTTACTTTCATTTAATTTTATTATAATATTTGTTAAAAATAATTTTAAACCAGACTGTATAGTTTTCTGAATTATTCACAATATCTAGAGACAATTTATCTAAATCAATCCATTTCCAATCACATACTTCTTCATGGTTTATTATAGGTTGATCATTATATTTTCCAATTAACACATGGTCAAATTCATGTTCAGTCAAGCCATTTTCAAATTTAACTTTATAAATAAATGACAAAAATGGTTTTAATTCAGTTTTAAAACCCATCTCTTCCAATAAGCGTCTATTACCAGCATTTAAAACATTTTCATTATATCTAGGATGACTACAGCAAGTGTTAGTCCATAATCCAGGAGAATGATATTTAGTTAAAGCTCTTTTTTGTAATAATAATTCTTTAGCATCGTTTAATATAAAAACAGAAAATGCCCTATGCAACAAACCTTTTTTATGAGCTTCTATTTTCTCCATCAAACCTATTTGTAGGTCATCTTCATTTACTAGAACAACCATTTCATTTATCATTTTTTAAAGTTACAAAATTTGAAATATTTAAGATTATATATTAAAAAAACAATACTATTTTTGGTGTTTATAAAATAATGGACTTTCAAGAAGAAATTAACAAAAGAAGAACGTTTGGAATTATCTCACATCCAGATGCTGGAAAAACTACTTTAACTGAGAAGTTGTTATTATTTGGAGGCGCGATTCAAGAAGCTGGAGCAGTAAAATCTCATAAAATAAAAAAAGCTGCTACAAGTGATTTTATGGAAATTGAAAGACAGAGAGGAATTTCTGTTTCGACTTCTGTATTAGCATTTAATTATAAAGAAAAAAAAATAAACATATTAGACACTCCTGGGCATAAAGACTTTGCTGAAGACACATTTAGAACATTAACAGCAGTTGATAGCGTTATTGTAGTTATTGATGTTGCTAAAGGAGTTGAAGGGCAAACTGTGAAACTAGTGGAAGTTTGTAGAATGAGAGAAATTCCTATTATTGTTTTTATAAACAAGCTAGACAGAGAAGGAAAAGATGCTTTTGACTTATTAGATGAATTAGAACAAAAATTAAAATTTAAAGTATGCCCTTTAAGTTTTCCTATAGGAATGGGTTATGATTTTCAAGGAATATATAACATTTGGGAAAAGAATTTAATGTTATTTAATGCAGATAATAAACAAAAAATTTCTAAAACAATAAATATAAATGATCTAAATGATCCTAAACTTATTGATTACATTGGGAAAATTGCTTCAGATAAACTTAAAGAAGAAATTGAGATTATTGAGGAAGTATACCCGAATTTCAATAAAGATGATTATTTAAGTTGTAAACAACAACCGGTGTTTTTTGGATCAGCATTAAATAATTTTGGTGTCAAGGAATTATTGGAATGTTTTATCACAATCGCACCTTCTCCAACTAAAAAAGAAAGTACTATAAGGGTTATTAATCCTAATGAATCAAGATTTACAGGGTTTATATTTAAAATTCATGCAAATATGGATCCTAAGCATAGAGATCGACTTGCATTTATAAAAATAGTCTCAGGAACGTTTAAAAGAAACATGGCATATCACCATGTTAGAATGAATAAAAAATTTAAATTCAGTAGTCCTAATGCTTTTTTTGCTGAAAAAAAAGAAATTGTAAATGAATCTTACCCTGGAGATATAGTAGGGGTTCATGATTCTGGTAATTTTAAAATTGGTGATACATTTTCTGAAGGAGAAGATATTTTTTTCAAAGGCATCCCTGATTTTTCGCCAGAACACTTTAGATATATAAACAACCTAGATCCAATGAAATCTAAACAATTAGCAAAGGGAATTGTTCAATTAATGGATGAAGGTGTTGCTCAATTGTTTATTTTAGAACTCAATGGTCGTAAGGTAATTGGAACAGTTGGAGCTCTTCAATTTGAAGTTATTCAATATAGATTAGAGCATGAATATGGGGCAAAATGTTCTTACGAAAATCTTAATATCCATAAAGCATGTTGGATCGAAAATAAAGAAGGAGCTAAGGATGAATTCAATGAGTTTAAGAAGCTTAAAAACAAGTTCTTAGCTAAAGATAAAGTTGGAAAACTAGTTTTTTTATCAGACTCCTCTTTTTCTTTAGAAATGACGAAACAGAAATTTCCTTTTATAAATTTTCATTATAAATCTGAATTCTAATTAAGCTTCTCCTGTGGGGCCGAAATTTAAATTTATTGATGGTTGTTTATCAAATTCCTTAATTTGTCCATTCGATTTTTCAAATCTAGAAATGTTCTCATTCAATGCTTGAGAAAATCTTTTGGCATGTTGAGGAGTTAAAATAATTCTTGATTTAACTTTTGCCTTTGGAACACCTGGCATTATATTAACAAAATCAATAACAAACTCAGAAATAGAATGATTAATTAATGCTAGATTAGAATATGTACCTTGAGCTAGATTCTCATCTAACTCAAGATTTATATTTCCTTTTTTAGAATCAGTTTCCTTCATTATAACTTAAATTCTTACTTGCTAATAGCTCTTCATATTCATCAACATATCCAACAATAATATCATTAAACCTCCTACTACCTGTTCCTGCTGGAATTTTATGACCAACAATTACATTTTCTTTTAATCCTTGTAAATTATCAATTTTTCCATTAACAGCAGCTTCATTTAATACTTTAGTAGTTTCTTGGAAAGAAGCTGCAGAAATAAATGACTTAGTCTGTAAAGAAGCTCTAGTAATTCCTTGTAGAATAGGAGTTGCTGTAGCATTAACAGCTTCTCTAGCTAAAACTAGCTCTTTATCCTCTCTTTTAAGTAATGAATTTTCATCTCTTAGATCTCTTGCACTAATAACTTGACCAACTTTAAAGTTTTCTGAAGCTCCTACAGATTCAATAATTTTTTTATTAAACAGGTTATCGTTTTCAGAAATAAATTCATTTTTATGAATCAACTGACCTTCTAAGAAGGTAGTATCTCCAGATTCTTGAATTTTAACTTTTTGCATCATCTGTCTAATTAAAACTTCAAAATGTTTGTCATTAATTTTCACACCTTGAAGTCTATAAACTTCCTGAACTTCGTTAACAAGATATTGTTGAACAGCTGAGGGACCTTTAATATTAAGAATGTCATTTGGAGTAATTGATCCATCTGACAAAGGCATGCCCGCTTTAACAAAATCATTTTCTTGAACTAAAATTTGATTAGAAAGTTTAACTAAGTATTTTTTAATTTCCCCAGTTTTAGATTCAATTATTATCTCCCTATTTCCTCTTTTTATTTTTCCAAAATTAACTACTCCATCTATTTCACTTACAACAGCGGGGTTAGAAGGGTTCCTAGCTTCGAAAAGCTCGGTAACTCTTGGAAGTCCCCCAGTAATATCACCAGATTTAGCAGATTTTCTAGGAATTTTAACTAAAATTTTTCCCGCTTCAACTTTTTCACCATCATCTATCATTAAATGCGCACCAACTGGTAAATTATAAGTTCTAAGGTTTATTCCTTTACTATCGTTAATTAGTAAACTAGGAACTACTTTCTTATTTCTAGATTCTGAAATAACTTTTTCTTTAAATCCAGTTTGTTCATCAATTTCAACTTGGAAGCTGATACCTTTTTCAATATTTTCATACTCAATTTTACCACCAAATTCAGAAACAATTACTCCATTATATGGATCCCATTGACATACAACATCACCTTTCTTAAGAGATTGACCATCTTTAATTAAAATTGTTGAACCATAAGGAATAATGTTAGCACTTAAAACTATTCCTGTTTTCTTATCTAACATTTTAATTTCACATGTTCTAGAAATAACCACTTCAATCTTATTTCCATCAGAATTTTTTGATGACACAGTTTTTAAGTCTTCTATTTCAGCAACACCACCAAACCTAACAGATAAATTGTTTTCTTCTGAAACATTTCCAGCAATACCTCCAACGTGGAAAGTTCTTAAAGTTAACTGAGTCCCAGGCTCACCAATTGACTGAGCAGCAACAACGCCTACAGCCTCACCATTTTGAACCATTTTACCTGTAGCAAGATTTCTTCCATAACATTTAGAGCAAATACCTTTTGGAGACTCACAAGTTAATGGAGATCTTACTTCTACTTTTTCAATAGGACTATTTTCTATTAATTTAACAATCTCTTCGCTAATTTCATCACCAGAGTTAATTATAATCTCTTGATTTAATGGATTATAAATATCATGTAAAGAAACTCTACCTAATATTCTTTCTCCCAAAGATTCAACTATTTCTTCATTCTTCTTCAAAGATTCAACTGAAATTCCTCTTAAAGTATTACAGTCAACATAATTAACAATAACATCCTGAGCTACGTCAACAAGTCTTCTCGTTAAATAACCAGCATCAGCAGTTTTTAAAGCTGTATCAGCTAGTCCTTTTCTAGCACCATGCGTTGATATAAAATATTCTAAAATAGATAACCCTTCTTTAAAATTAGATAAAATCGGGTTTTCAATAATTTCACCACCACTTGAACTGGCTTTTTTAGGTTTAGCCATTAACCCCCTCATACCCGTAAGCTGGCGAATTTGTTCTTTTGAGCCCCTTGCCCCTGAATCAAGCATCATAAACACCGAATTAAATCCTTGTTTATCTTCACTTATTCTCTTCATTGATAATTCAGTCAAAGTAGCATTTGTAGAAGTCCAAACATCAATAACTTGATTATATCTTTCGTTATTTGTTATTAGACCCATATTATAATTAGATTTAATTCCATCAACTTCAACATTAGCTTTTGCAATCATCTCATGTTTTTCAGGTGGAATCATAATATCACCTAAACTAAAAGAAAGACCTCCTTCAAAAGCAAAAGAGAATCCCATAGATTTGATTTTATCTAAAAATTCTGCGGTTTCAGGAACACTAGTTACTTTTAATATATTTCCAATAATATCTCTAAGAGATTTTTTTGTTAACACTTCATTTATGAATCCTGCTTTGTCAGGAGCTACTTGATTAAACAAAACTCTACCAACAGTTGTTTCGATAATTTTAAAAACTAACTCGCCAGAAGAATCAAAATCCTTAGCTCTTAATTTAATCATTGCATTTAAATGAACTCTTCCTTCATTATATGCAATATTTACTTCTTCATCTGAGTAAAATGTTAATCCTTCACCTTTAACTTTAAAGTCTTTAGTGGACTTTAATGATTTCGTCATATAATATAATCCTAAAACCATATCTTGAGAAGGTACAGTAATAGGTGCTCCATTAGCAGGATTTAAAATATTATGAGAAGCTAACATTAATAGCTGAGCCTCTAAAATTGCTTCAGGACCTAGTGGAAGATGAACCGCCATTTGATCTCCATCAAAATCGGCATTAAATGCAGTACAAACTAAAGGGTGAACTTGAATAGCTTTACCCTCGATTAGCATTGGTTGAAACGCTTGAATACCTAGTCTGTGTAATGTTGGAGCTCTGTTTAATAAAACGGGATGACCTTTTAGTACATTCTCTAATATGTCCCAAACAAGTGGTTCTCTTCTATCAATTATTTTTTTAGCTGATTTAACTGTTTTAACAATACCTCTCTCAATTAATTTTCTAATTATAAAGGGCTTATATAGTTCAGCTGCCATACCTTTAGGAAGACCACACTCATGTAATTTAAGTTCTGGACCACCAACAATTACAGATCTTGCTGAATAATCAACTCTTTTACCTAACAAATTTTGACGAAATCTTCCTTGTTTTCCTTTTAAAGAATCAGATAAAGATTTCAATGGTCTATTAGCATCAGTTTTAACAGCTGATGATTTTCTTGTATTATCAAACAATGAATCTACAGACTCTTGAAGCATTCTTTTTTCGTTTCTTAAAATAACTTCAGGAGCTTTTATTTCAACTAATCTTTTAAGTCTATTATTTCTAATAATAACTCTTCTATATAGATCATTTAAATCTGATGTAGCGAATCTACCACCATCTAAAGGAACTAGTGGTCTTAATTCTGGTGGAATCACAGGAATAGCTTTTAAAATCATCCACTCAGGTTTATTTTCCCTATTAAGATTTGATTCTTTAAATGACTCTACAACTTGAAGTCTTTTAAGAGCCTCCATTTTTCTTTGTTTGGACGTTTCGTTATTAGCTTTATGTCTTAATTCATAGGAAAGTTCATTAAGATCAATTCTTGACAGCAATTCTATCAAACATTCTGCCCCCATTTTAGCAATAAACTTATTTGGGTCTTCATCATCTAAAAATTGATTTTCTTGAGGAAGATTATCAGTAGCAGTAATATACTCCTCTTCACTAAGAAAATCCATTTTATTTAAAGGTTCACCTTCTTGATTAACAGCTAATCCAGCTTGTATAACAACATATCTTTCATAATATATTATCATATCTAATTTCTTAGAAGGAAGTCCCAATAGGTAACCAATCTTGTTTGGCAAAGAACGGAAGTACCATATATGAGCAACAGGAACTACTAAATTAATATGACCTACTCTATCTCTTCTAACTTTTTTTTCTGTAACCTCAACTCCACATCTATCACAAATAATACCTTTATATCTTAT
>TARA_B110000263_G_scaffold59532_1_pt1 | contig 10614 bp, 11 predicted proteins | sample TARA_B110000263 | Tara Oceans TARA_B110000263 (sample SAMEA4397730) | marine metagenome | biome: Polar Biome; feature: [MES] marine water layer (ENVO:01000295) within the mesopelagic zone...; material: water (ENVO:00002006), including particulate matter (ENVO:01000060) such as......
GGATCATTAATAATATTTTTTGAATAGCTAGACCCATCATCAGCTATTATAATTTCTATATCATCTTCATGATAATCATCATTAATAGAATTTAAAGTCTTAATTAAGGGATTGGCGTAATGTGCTTCTGTGGGGTAATAATGAGCAATTATTATGGATAATTTATTCTTCATTAAGATACCTTCCTGCTAAAAGTAAATCTTCTGATTTAGTTATTTTAATATTTTTCTTATATCCATTAATAAAAATATAATTAGTGGATTTATTATAATTGATTAGAAGTGAAAAATCATCAGAAAATGAAGTGTCTGAATTTTTATAAGCTTGATATATTTTTTTATACTTAAAAGCTTGTGGAGTTTGAATTATTTTAACATCATTCCTCTTAATATAATTCATTTCTGTTACATTAATAATCGAATCATCACAATTTAATACAGGTATTGCTGCATCATGTTCTTTTAAATTCTTAATACATTCATTAATAATATTTTGATCTATTAAAGGTCTTGCTGAATCATGTATTAATACATTTTCTGTTTTAGGGTTACATGTTTTTAAACCTATAAAAGAAGATTCTATTCTTGTTGCTCCACCTTTAACTACTTTAACGTTTGAATATTTAGTTTTAATTTTATGAATCCAATTTTCAGTGCAAACAATTATTACATCATTAATATTTTTATTTTTTAAAAAAACTTTCACTGAGTAGTCTATTATCATTTGATGTCTAATTATTATAAATTGTTTAGGAATATCTAGTCCCATTCGAATTCCATTTCCACCAGCTAATATAATTGCACTATTCATCGTTCTTATCAGACTGAATATTATATAATTTTTTATAATAACTATCTTTACTAATTAATTCATCATGATTACCTGCCTCAACTATATTTCCATTATTAAAAACTATAATTCTATCTGCATTCTTTATAGTAGTTAATCTATGAGCAATCATAATTACAGTTCTATCCTTAACTAAATTATCGATTGCTTCCTGAACCTTTTGTTCTGATTCTGAATCTAAAGATGATGTTGCTTCATCAAATACTAAAATAGGAGGGTTTTTTATAATTGCTCTTGCTATAGATATCCTTTGCTTTTGTCCTCCAGATAATAAAGATCCTCTCTCACCAATTAAAGTATCATATTCTTTATCTAATGATGAAACATATTCATCAATTTTAGCAATTTTAGCAGCTTCAATTATTTTATCATCTGATACATTATCATTTCCATATATAATATTGTTTTTTATTGTATCATTAAACAATATTGGTTCTTGAGTAACAAGGCCAATTAAATTTCTAATAGATTTTGTATTAATTTTATTATATGATTTATTATCTATCTTTATACTTCCATCATTAAAATCATAAAATTTCAATAAAAGATTAGTAAGTGTTGTCTTACCTGAACCACTGGCTCCTACAAGAGCAATTTTTTCTCCTTTTTTAATATTTAAATTAATATCTGATAAAATATTTTTTGAATTATTTGAATATGAAAAATTTAATTTACTAATTTCAATTTTATCTTCAAATTTTTCTATTTTCTCTAAGTTCTTTTCATTAGGTCTACTATAAGGCTGATCAATCATAAAAAATAATCTTTCAGATGATGCTAAGCCTGTTTGAATAGTTGCTATACTGTTTCCAAGTTTTCTTGCAGGCTGAAGCATTGCAAATAGAAAAATTATAAATCTCATGAAATCATCCGAAGACATCTTATTATGAACTAGCACTTCTTGACCTCCATACCAAATAAGAAATACTCCTAAGCTTACCCCTATTATATCATTTATTGGAGTTGTAAGTCCAAATAATTTCTGATGCATAAATTCTAGCTTAAAAAATTTATAGTTTTCCTTTGTAAAATTTAAAATTTCATTCGAAGTCATATTGAATGCTTTAACTATTTTAATTCCAATTATTTTTTCTTCAGCATAACTTGATATATCAGCAATTTTAATACTTGCTCTCTTTACTTTTCGTTTAATACTTTGACTTATTTTTAAAATTAGGAGTCCAGAAACAGGGACAGTACATAAAATCAATAATGTTAAAAAGGGACTTATAAGAAATAGCATATAAACTAGAATAATAATACTTATTAATTCATTAATTAAAACTTGTAATGATTTATTGAATGCTACTTTTATCCAATTAATATCATTCAACATAATCGAAAGTATTTCGCCAGTTTTATTTTTATCAAAAAACTTCATGGAGAATTTCTGGATTGAACTATAAAATTTATTTCTTAAATTTTTTATAATATTTAATTGGATATAGGAAATGCTTACCCAATTTATGTAATAAAATATATTTTTAAATAAAAATGTAATAAATAAAAATATACAAATCATTTTCAGTTGAATAATTTGTGATTCAGATGAAATTATATTTGAAAAAAAATAATTAATTTTACCATTAAGACCACTAAGGCTTTGATTATTTAATGTTACAGAACCAAATAGATTGCCTATTAAAGTCCCAACAATCCATAAAGAAGCAACATTAAATAATCCATATAATATTGAAGCAATAATTGATATAAATAAAATAAATTTATATGGTTGAAAGAAAGATGTTAATCTTATTAATGTTTTCAAATCCCGTCTCCCTGTCTTAAAATTTTATATGGTTCAACAGTTAAATCAATTATTGTAGATCCTTTTGAATTATTATTAACTATACCTGAAAAAATATTTAAATTAGGAAATCTACTTTCAATTTTTTTAATATCATTCAACGAATCTTCATTATGAAGATTAACACTTGTTGTAACAATAGGTCGATTAATAGTATTAACTAAATTAATTGCAAAATCTGCTTGAGGCATTCTTATACCAATTTTTTTAGAATTTACTGTTAAGATACTAGGTAATTTATTTTTTTTATTAAATAATAAAGTATAGGGGCCCGGTAGATACTTTTTTAACTCAATATTACTTTTAATATCAACCATACAGAAATCATGCAACATTTTATAAGAACTAATAATTATGCTTAAAGGTTGAATTCTCTGTTTTAATTTATTTATTTTTCTGATTGCTCTTTCATTTGTTGCATCAACCCCAAATCCATACAAAGTATCTGTTGGATAAACTATTATTTCTCCTCCTAATAGTAATTTAACCGCTGTATTTATATTTTTATTTAATGCCTGATAAACCATTATTTATAAATTTCCTTATCCCATTTTTTATGAAACCAAAAATACTGTTCGGGATATCTCTTTATAATATCTTCTAGCATTTTTGAATATATTGTATTTATTTCTACAATTATATCTTGTTTTTGTTCAGACTTATTTTTTAATTCAATATTTTTAATTTCTAAATAATATGTTAAATCTTCTTTTAAAATACAAAAACCAATTAATAATTTTGATTTAGTAGAACTATAAAAGTGCCCTGCTCCCTTTGGGATTGAACATGGTTTACCAAAAAAATCAATATAATTACCATGCTTTTTAGCATTCTGATCACTTGCAATTAATAATATTTTCTTATCTATTAAAGATTTAAGCATTTTTCTTTTAGAACCTTTATTAGAAATTAATGAAACATTATCCAACAATCTACATTCATTAAAAAACTTATCTCCACCATTATTATTTTGCTCCTTAGCAATAGCAGTAACTTGTCTAAATTTATGAAGCAACGAAGTAATCACCTCCCAATTACCAAAATGAGCTGTCATAAAAATTATCCCATTGTCAGATAATAAATTCTTTTCAAAACTTTTATCAAATTCAATGGTCTCATCATCCAATCTAACTGTATACATTCTGATAAATTCTATCATTAATTTTCCAAAATGCTTATAAGTATTTTTTAAGATAGTATTAATCTCTTTATTATTTTTATCTTTAAACGCAATAGATAAATTAATTTTTGCAACTCTACTTCTTAAGGGAAATATATAAAACATTAATAAACCTAAAAAAGAACCTATATAAAGAGAAAATCCTCTTGGGATTAATGATAAAATAAAACTGAAAATTCTTAAAAAAAAGTATGTTATTAGGTTAATCAAAAGGTAATTATAAATTATTAATTAAAATAAACATTATTGATTAAATTTAAGCACTTTTTTATAATAATATGAAATCAATAAAAAATATAATACCAAAACATTTAAAGAAATATATCGTTACACAGGATTATTTTCAATACAATGAAATTAATCAATCAACTTGGCGTTTTATTATGAAAATTTCTATTGATTTTTTTAAAAAATACGGTCACAATATTTATTTAGAAGGACTAAATAAAACAGGAATCACATTAGATAGAATTCCAAAAATTAGCGATATTAATAGTAAATTAAATAAATTTAATTGGAGAGCTTTACCTGTAAAAGGTTTTATTCCTCCTAATGCCTTTATGGAGTTTCAATCGCTTAAAATACTCCCTATAGCTGCTGATATGAGGACACATAAACATCTAACATATACACCAGCCCCTGATATAGTACATGAAGCAGCAGGACATGCACCAATTATCGCCAATAAAGATTATTCAAACTATTTAATTAATTATGGAGAAGTAGCAAATAAAGCTATTATGTCATCTGAAGATATGAGCCTTTACTACGCAATAAGAGAGCTTTCAGATATAAAAGAAAAACCTAACACAACTAAAAATGAAATAAAAAAAAATAATCAAAAATTAAAAGAAGCATATCAGCATATTACATATACAAGTGAATCTGCTCTACTTTCTAGGATGAATTGGTGGACAGTTGAATATGGACTAATTGGCGATATAAATAATTATAAAATTTATGGAGCGGGGCTTCTATCATCAATAGAGGAAAGTGAAAATTGTTTAAATGATGCTGTAAAAAAATTACCACTATCAATTGATTGTATTAATTATAATTATGATATAACAGAGCAACAACCACAACTATTTATTACAAAAAACTTCAAACAACTTTCAAAAATATTAAATCAACTTTCAAGTAAAATGTCATTCAAAGTTGGAGGAGAATATGGTTTAAAACAAGCAATAAGAGCAAAAACATTGTGTACAGTTGAAATTGATCAAAATATTCAAATATCAGGAATTATTGAAAAGTTTATATCAAAAAATAATAAGCCTATTTTCATTAAAACTACTGGGGAGACACAACTATGCTATAAAGAAAGAGAATTGAAAAATCATGGTACTGGATATCATCTAGATGGATATTCTTGTCCTATTGGGAAATTAAAAAGATATAAAAAACCTATAAATAAATTATCAGATAATGAACTTAAAACATTAAATATAAAAATTAATCAATCTGTTAAATTAGAATTTTTAAGCGGAATTAAATTAACTGGAACTATAAAAAAAATCAATAAACGATGCTCAAAAATTATTATTATTAAATTTGACAATTGCACTATTAAATATAATAACAAATTTCTATTTAGACCTAAATGGGGTTACTTTGATCTAATTTGTGGGGAATTAATTAATTCTGTATACGGAGGGGTAGCAGATAAATTAAACTACAAGAAAGAGGAAAATAAAAAATATGAAAATCTTACCAAAAAAGAATCAAAATATAATAATAGCGATTTAAATAAATTACATAAACAATCTAAAATTATAGCAAAAAAATATTCTGATAAGAAATTATTACAATTATTTAATAAAGCAGTTAATAAATATCCTGAAGAGTGGTTAATTCTATATGAATTGTTAGAAATATCTAACTTATACTCCAATATAAAATTATCAAATAAAATTAAGAAATCCTTAAATAAATTTATTAATAATCAAAATCCTGAATCTAAAGTTATTAAACGTGGTTTAGACCTCATTAAATAAAACTTTTATTAGATATATTCTCTTTTTAAATTATATGCGATAAAATAGGTCGTATACAATATGTTAAAGATTACTAAGAAAGCTGAATATGCATTGATAGCTATAAAGCATATGAGTAATGAAGAATCAATATGCTCATCAAATAATATTGCTAATCAATATAATATCCCCAAAGAGATAATGGCTAAGACATTGCAAAAATTATCAAGAAAAAAATATATTAATGCAATTAAAGGGCCTAAAGGAGGATATTCGATTAAAAATACTATTAAAAATGTAAACCTAATTCAGTTTATTGAAGATATTGAAGGACCTATTGGCCTCAGTAAATGCTTGAAAAATGAAAATTGCAATTTAATAGATTGCTGCAATATTAAAGACCCTATTAAAAAGATTAATAATAATATTAAAAATATTTTAAGCCAGGTTAAACTTAAAGATATAGCTTTTTAAATAAGATGAATAAAATAAAACAAACAAAAAAACAATTATCAGATATTTCCTCTACTGAATATAAATATGGATTCAAAACTAATATAGAGGAGTTTAGATTACCAAATGGATTAAATGAAGATATTATTAAATCTATATCAAAAATTAAAAATGAACCTAAATGGTTACTAGATTTTCGATTAAAAGCATATATAAAATGGAAAAAAATGAAAGAACCAAATTGGCAAAATTTAAATTATCCTAAAATTGATTTTAATGAGATTTGCTACTATTCATCACCAAAAAAAAAGAAGTTGAAAAGTTTAGATGAAGTTGATCCTGAATTATTAAAAACATATGATAAATTAGGAATTCCTCTAGATGAACAAAAAATGCTATCTAATGTTGCTGTTGATGCGGTTTTTGATAGTGTATCAATTGCAACTACATTTAAAGATACTTTAAAAAAGGAAGGAGTAATTTTTTGTTCTTTTTCTGAGGCTGTTATAAAATATCCTAAGCTAATAAAAAAATATTTAGGAACTGTTGTCCCTTCTACAGATAATTACTATGCAGCTTTAAATTCTGCAGTGTTTAGTGATGGTTCTTTTGTTTATATACCAAAAGATACAAAATGTCCTATGGAGCTATCAACCTACTTTAGAATAAATGCTGCTAATACAGGGCAATTTGAAAGAACCTTAATTATTGCTGATGATAATTCATATGTAAGTTATCTAGAGGGTTGCACTGCCCCAATGAGAGATGAAAATCAACTACATGCAGCTATTGTTGAATTAATTACTTTAGATAATGCTGAAATAAAATATTCAACTGTTCAAAATTGGTATCCTGGGGATAAAGATGGTAAAGGAGGAATATACAATTTTGTAACAAAAAGAGGTCATTGCAAAGGTATTAATTCAAAAATTTCATGGACCCAAATAGAAACAGGTTCATCCATAACTTGGAAATATCCAAGCTGTATCTTAAGAGGAGATAATTCAATTGGAGAATTTTACTCAGTAGCACTAAGTAATAATTATCAACAAGCAGATACAGGCACTAAAATGATTCATCTAGGTAAAAATACAAGAAGCACAATTATATCAAAAGGAATTTCTGCTGGTCATGGTCAGCAAACATATAGAGGTGAAGTAAAAATAATGAAAAAGGCTATTAATTCAAGAAACTTTTCTCAATGCGATTCAATATTAATAGGAAACAGTTGCGGTGCCCATACTCGACCCTATATAAATATAAAAAATTCTTCTTCTAAAATAGAGCATGAAGCAACAACATCTAAAATAGGTGAGGAACAACTATTTTATTGTAATCAAAGAGGTATCTCAACAGAAAATGCAATCTCTTTAATTATTAATGGATTCTGTAAAGATGTTTATAAAAAATTACCAATGGAATTTGCTATTGAAGCACAAAAATTAATGGAAATAAGTCTGGAAGGATGTTCGGTAGGATAAAATGTTAAAAATAAATAAACTAAATGTTGGCATTGATGATAAAAATATTTTAAAAAATATCAATTTAGAAATAAAAAGAGGTGAACTACACGTAATAATGGGTAGAAATGGAACAGGAAAAAGTACTCTTTCAAATATAATCGCTGGGAAAGAAGGATATAATATTGGAGGAGGAGAAATATTATATAATAATAATAAATTATTAGATATGAGTACGGAAGATAGAGCTCTTAATGGAATTTTCATGTCATTTCAATACCCTATTTCAATACCAGGTTTAAATACAATGCACTTTTTAAGAACTTCAGTAAATTCAATTAGAAAATATCAAAAAAAAGAAGAATATGGTTCAGGTAAATTCATAAAAATATTTAAAGAAAAATTGAAGTTAGTTGGATTAGATGAATCTTTTGCAAAACGATCTGTTAATGATGGATTTTCAGGCGGAGAGAAAAAAAGATTTGAAATATTACAAATGCTTCTAATTGAACCTAAATTAATTATTTTAGATGAGACAGATTCGGGGCTCGATATAGATGCCTTGAAAATTGTTGCTAATGGTATCAATAATTTCAAATCTAATGATAATGCATTTTTATTAATAACACACTACTATCGAATACTAAAATATTTAAACCCTGATTTTGTCCATGTTCTTTTAGATGGAGAAATAGTTAAATCTGGAGATAAAAAATTGGCATTAAAATTAGAAGAAGAAGGTTATGGTTGGCTTAAAAAATAATTTAAACTCAAAAAAAGAATTAATTAATAAAATTGATCAATTAACATTTCTTAATAAAGAACAATGGAAATATACAAATTTTAATTATCTATCAAATTTTAATTTCAGTAAAAATATTTCATATAACTCCTTTTCTATAAAAAAGAATAGTTCAATTGAAGTATTGTCAATAAATGATTTAATTAAACAAAAAAATAAAACATATTTAAAGTTTTTTAATAAGATAATTCCTCAAGAAAATAAATTTATTTTATATAATACAACTTATTTTCATAATGGATACTATTTTGATATAAATAAAAATTCAGATAATGCGTATGCTTTCATTGATAATAAAATTACAACCAGTTCAAAAAATGATTTTAGCAACGATAGGATGATTTTTAATTTCAATAAACAATCTAAATCAACGATATTTTTAAATGAACAAAATACTAAAAATATTAAAAATAATTCTGTTTATGAATTATACTTGGATAATGACTCAATCGTTGATTTTATTATACACTCTAATCAACCAAGTGCTACAAAAATTTTAAATTTATGTGCCAATATAAATAAAAATGCAACATTAAATATTTATACTATTAATATATCTGGAGAATTAGTAAAAAATAATTATTACATCAATCTAAACAAAAAAAATAGTGAATGTAATTTTAATGGCATAGGCTTACTAAATAAAAAAAATCATATCGATAATTATATAGAGATAAATCATAATAGAAAGAATACTACCAGCAATCTTAAATATAATAATATCTTAAATGACTATTCAAAGGGGATATTTTATGCTAGAACAGTGATAAATAAAGGATGTAGTCAATCTAAAGCATCTCAAAGTAATAAAAATATGCTTTTATCAAAACACTCATCTATTCAATCAAACCCACAATTAATTATAAATAATGATGATGTCCAATGCTCTCATGGTTCTACTACTGGAGAAATTGATTCTGATGTACTATTTTATATGCAATCTAGAGGTATTAAACTTGAACAAGCAAAAAAAATGTTAATAAATAGCTTTCTATTTCATCTTATAAATAAAATAGAGAATCAAAAAACCTTATCATTAATAAACAATCAAATAAATCTATGGATTAATAATGTCAATTAATAAAAGAATAAACGAAGTGAAATATATTTTCTCCATATTTGATGATCCCTTAGACAAATATACTGAAATAATTGAATTTGGAAAAAAGAATGATTCTTTTGATAGTAATTATAAATCAGATTTATATAAAATTCATGGATGCGCTTCACTTGCCTGGGTTTATGTAGAAAAAAATAATAGTAGATATAAAATATATACAAATTCTGATGCTTTTATTGTAAAAGGATTGCTAAGTATTCTAGAATATATAATAAATGATTCAACAAAAAATGAGATTTTTAATTTATCTATTATAGAAATATTATCTAAAATAGGGCTTGATAAATCAATTACAAGCCAACGTACAAATGGATTTTTAAATGCATTAACTAAAATAAAAGAACAAATCAATGAATATGAAAAATAATGACTTTATAGAAGTATTAGAGGATTGCAATGCTCATTTAATCCCTTCAGGTGATGCGATAAAATTAAAAAAGGGTACTAGAGCAAAAATCACACAATCACTAGGAGGTGACTTTACTTTGTATGTAAATGGAAATCTTGTAAAAGTAAATGGGAAATTCTCAAAAGCCTTGGGACAAGAAGAACAAATTATTGAAAAAGATGAAACCATATTGAATTATGATGAAAAACATATTTGGGAAATTTTAAAACTGTGTTTCGATCCAGAAATTCCAGTTAATATAGTTGATTTAGGGTTAGTATATGATCTAAAATCTGAAAAATTAAGCTCTGGAAAATATAAAATAACTATTAAAATGACCTTAACTGCTCCAGGCTGTGGTATGGGTCCTGTAATTGCACAAGATGTAGAAGATAAAGTTCTTGGGATTAACTTTGTAGAAGATGTATTGGTTGAAGTTGTGTGGGAGCCTCTTTGGAATCAAGATATGATGACAGAAGAAGCAAAATTAAAATTAGGTATGATGTAAATGAAATTTGATATAAAAAAATATAGAAATGAATTTCCTCTAATTAATAATAAATTAATTTATTTAGATAG
>TARA_B110000263_G_scaffold218642_1_pt1 | contig 10573 bp, 6 predicted proteins | sample TARA_B110000263 | Tara Oceans TARA_B110000263 (sample SAMEA4397730) | marine metagenome | biome: Polar Biome; feature: [MES] marine water layer (ENVO:01000295) within the mesopelagic zone...; material: water (ENVO:00002006), including particulate matter (ENVO:01000060) such as......
CCTGAGCCGACTCTAATGTCTGGTGCTGATTTTACCATAGAAGTCATATGAATTGAACCATCGCTTCCAGGATTATCATCTGACCATACAGAGTTAAAACCTTCGTCTTGTGCTTTTTTTGCATACACACCTTTTAAATCTGCACCTGGAATTCCAGCTAGAGTAACACCGTATTTCATTTATAGCTCCTTTACCTATCTCACATCCTAACATATTCATATTGAAAAATAATAGTCATCATTTATATATCAAAAATAAGTTTCAGTTTATTTATTAGGCCTAAAACCTAGTTCTGCTCCAGTCATAGGAGTATCTCCAACTATGCCATCCTTTTTATATGATTTTATCGTTTCACGATCAATTCCTAATATTTCATGAAAAACATAATCATTGTGTTCGCCAAATCTAGCAGACTGCTGTTCAATTGCTGGTCTGTCACCATTAACTGTCCATGGAGCATTATAAACTGGATAAGTTCCGAGATCTTCTCTAAATTGCCATGAAATAAAATGTCTAGATGCTAACGATCCTTCAGAATCAAAATCTCTTCCTCTAAGAATTCGTTGGCAAGGGACTCCTTTAGATTGAAAAACTTTTTCTATAATTCTTGGTTCAATTGACTTACATATTGCCACTAATTCTTTTTCAATTTTATTTGGATCTGAGATTGTATCTGGATCTAAATCAACAGGCTGAACACTAGTTAATGTCCCACTATAATTAGCTATTTCCATTCCTGATTTTAATATAGCAATGCCATCTAACAATCCACTTCTTTGTTCATCATTCATGCAAGTAACACTAATCCATCCATCTTTTTCACTCGTTTCATAGATATTATAGGGGTAAAAATCATCTTTATTCATGCAGTCAACTCCAGAACCTTGGAATTCTGATTCATTCAGTTGAGATTCTACAAGAATTTCTTGAGCATAAGTTATGCATGTTTCTACGCAAGAAATATCTACATGCATGCTTGTTTTTTTGCTACTCAGTTGATTCATTAACAATCCTTGCACGACATGAAATGCCGTAGTAGTTCCATTTACTGGATCGCCATATGCACCCAATGGAATAGAATCCTCATTTTTATAACCTGTACCAACAAACAGTCCTGCAAATGCCGCTTGTCCATCTCCAAATAATCTCCAGCTACTCCTTGGTCCAGTTTCACCATAGCCAGATAAAGTAGCAAAAATAATTTGAGGGTTAATTTCTTGAAGAGCTTGTATATTTAAATCATATTTCTTCCGTGTATCAAAAGACATATTCGTTAAGACAACATCACTCTTTTTAACAAGATCGATCATTATTGCCATGCCTTCTTCAGTAGTTAATTCAATACCTGCAGATAATTTATTTCTTGCCAGCCCTAACCACATAATATATCTATCCCATGGCTTATCTCCAGGCTCATTATTTGGATATGACGAACTATTCTCTGGTGGAGCAGTCCACCCTCTCAACATATCCATCCAAGCAATTCCCTCAATTTTAATAATTTCAGCTCCAAGATCTCCAAGTAAAGTAGCTCCTTTTGGTGCAGCCCAAGTATTTGTTAAATCTAACACTCTAATTCCTTTTAATGGCTTAGTTATGTCAAATTGAAGACTGTTAGTAGGTGCAGGGTTTTTGTTTGCTTTCAAATTATTTTCTAATATATACGTTCCAACATCAGAATATGATATGCCAGAATTAGTTCTGTGTATTGGGATTGATTCATGTCCTGAAAATCTACCTACGCCAACAGGATACTTCACTGTTTTTGAACCTATAGATATTTCTTCAAAAGCATTACGAGAATTTAATTGTGGATCAGCCAAAACTTCATCAGGTAAACGTGTTGTAGAAATTGGCATACCTGATTTTTGACCGAGTTCTACAATCTCCATGGCAGTCCTAGAAAAAAACCAAGGAACAAGTAAGGCTTCAAGATCGTCCATGTTTTTTGCTCTATTGAAACGAGCCATAAATCTTTCATCTCTTTCTAAATCTTCTCTCCCGATCATTTTAGCGACTCTAGGCCATTCCCTATCATGAAACAACATATTGACACTTTTACCATCTGCTGTTTGAAAACCAGACGATTGTGCAGTTGATGATGCATTTAAAGTTTGCTTTAATTCCACTTGATTAAAATGCCAATTCGAAGCACCTAATTCAGAGTGCATATACAATGACTCCTGCATTGAAATATCAATCAATACTCCAGATTGAAGATTATTTGATTTACTATGAAATAGATATGCGGAACTAGCAAGTGCCGCATGCCATGCAGCGGATACGTATGCTTGAGGACCTTTCATGGGAAGAGGAGTTCTTCCCTTTTCTCCAATTCTTATCATGAATGGACCACTAGCTTGTGATGTTAATTCGCTACCGGCAACATCTGCATGCGAACCATATATTCCATACGGTGTAATACTGCACCAATGAGCATTATTGCCTTTTGTAGTATATTGAGATCGTAAATTGATTCCTTTTTGAAGCCAAAACGAAGGCAAATGATCATCAATAATTAAATCAGCAATAGCAATTAATTCATCAATAAGCATCTTGTCGATTAATTCAACATTAAGAGAATCTTTACCAAATGATAAACATTCTCGTAATTCTTCCAATCTTTCCCAAGGAGAATCTTCAAGTTCTTGAGAATTAATTTTTAAGACTTTAGCACCCATTCGTTGTAAAAAAAGACTTGCTTGCGCAGATGCTAAAGAATTACCGAGTTCTACGACAACATAAGAACTATTAGGTTTTATTTCGCTTTCCATTCAGGTTTCCTTTTTTCAACAAATGACCTTGGTCCCTCTTTGTAATCTTCAGTATCACTTAAAGCATGCCCAAGATCGTGTCCAAAATTATTACCTTCAGAAATACCAATGCCATTTTCTCTTAAATTCCATGCTCCCTCTAGAAAGGCTCTTGTAGCTAATGGTGATACTTGCAACACAGATTTAGCTATCTCTTTGGCTCGTTCTTGTAAAGCTTTTTTTGGTACAATTTCAGACACAACTCCTAAATCATACATTCTTTTAACATCAATTCGTTCTCCAGTAGTTCCTAGCAATGCCATTCTTAATCCAATATTCCAAGGTAATCCACCATTCGCAAGACCATAAATTTCACTTGCTGGTACTTGACCAACAGATAAATGAGGTTCTAAAAATTTTACATCGTCAGCAGCTATGACTATATGTGATTCCCACATGAATATCAAACCTCCTCCAGCAGTTAGCCCATTTAGTGCTAAAATAATCGGTTTGAAAAATTTAAATTGCCAAGGCAATCCAAAAATACGTCGTTGCCCTAATCTTCCCTCAGAGCCACTAGCTGCTTCACGCATATCTGCGCCAGTACAAAAATGACGGTCCCCAGCACCTGTAAGAATAACAGCCCATATATCATCGTCGTCTTTAGCACCTTGCCAAAAATTAGCTAAATCTGCGTGCATTTGTGCATTAAGAGCATTTCCATTTTCAGGCCTGTTTAAAGTAACAGTTGCAATTTTATCTTCAACAACTACAGTAATTGCATCATATTCTTCGTTAGATTCGTATTTTTTTTTGTGAACAATGCTCATTTTAATTTCCTCTATCTTAATGACAATCAAAATAATATAATAAAAATATCTGGCGTCATATTTATAAAGTCAGTAATTTTATGCAGTCAAAAAATATAGTAAATTTAACCTACAAATACTGACATTGGCAACCTATAAATACTGACGTTGGTCAATAACATCTCTTAATCTATCACCAAGAGTATTGATAGACCAGACCATCAATGAAATTGCAAGTCCAGGAAACATTGCTAGCCAATACGCTCTATGAAGATACTGCCTACCTTCGGCTAACATAGAACCCCAAGATGCTGTTGGAGGAGGTATTCCTACACCTAAGAAACTCAATGAAGCTTCAATAATTATTAGTATTGCACATGAAAAAGACCACAAGACTAATAACGGAGAAAATAAATGAGGCAAAACATGCCTAAAAACAATTCTTGTCGGAGAGCATCCAATAGATCTAGCAGCCTCAACAAATTCTCTATTTTTTAATGAAAGAGTCAATCCTTCTGATATCCTAGCATACGGTCCCCAAAACCAAAGTGAAAATAAAATTAATAAAATATGCAGCCCAGGTCCAAATACAGCTGCAACTGTTAGAGCCATTAATAGTAAAGGCAGCGCAATTTGTAAATCTGCCCAACGCATTATTGTTGCACCTACAACTCCTCGTTTCCAGCCAGCAATAAGCCCTAGAAAAACTCCAATAGTTAAAGCTCCAGTTGCTCCCGTAATCCCTAAAAGGATAGAAACCCTTCCGCCCATTAATATTCTCATAAAAACATCTCTACCGACTGTATCAGTGCCCAACATATGGACATCATTAAATGCCAAAGAATAAGCTGGTGGATCTAGCGTCTCAGATAGTACTGGTTTATTTGGATCCCATGAAACTACAAAAGTACCAAACATTGCAAAAAACAAAAAGAAGATAGCAATAATTGATGCTATAAAAGCAGGAGGATAACGAACAAAACCAAGAACCATTCTGTGGTTCCAAATTTTTTGTCCAAGTGAACGTTGAGAAGCTATGATAACTGATTCTGAAGCCCCAAAAGAGTCCTCAGTTTTTTCTTTTTTTTCTGTTTTTTCTGACATATCTAAACCTTTCAAAATATTTTATAATTCAAAAAATATTGACTATATAAAATATATAAACTATGCACTTCTTCTAATTCTTGGGTCAATAAGACCATAAGCAAAATCAGCCACAATACTCCCTGTTAAGACTAGGAAGCCAATAAGTAATCCAGCTGTTTGAATAATTGGATAATCACGAGTTTTAGCTGCTTCGACAACTAATGTGCCAAATCCTGGCCATGCAAATATAGCCTCGACAATAAGAGCACTTCCAATTAAAGTACCTACATCAACACCCATCGTGGTAATAACTGGCAATAAAGCATTTCGTAAAACATGCCTTCTGATAACATTAACTTCATGCAATCCTTTCGCTCGCGCAGTTCGAACAAATTCCATTGTTAAAGTCTCAGATACTTGAGCTCTTACAAGGCGAGTATATTTTGCTAAAGGATATCCGCATAAAGTAGCAATAGGAAGAACGTAGTGCTCCCATGATCCACTGCCAAAAACTGGTAACCAACGTAAAGTTACACCGAAAAAATAAATGTATAAAATGCCTAAAAAGAATGAAGGGACAGATTGACCAACTAATGAAATAACCATTGCAAAAGCGCCAATAGCACCTCTCTTGACTGCAGCTAAACATCCAATCGGAATTGATAGAAAAATATATGTCATAAAAGCAGGAACGACCATTCTAAGAGAAATACCGACTCTGCTTTTTACCATCTCTGATGCAGGCTCAAATGTTCTTACTGATTCACCAAAATCTCCTCTAGCTATTTCTAACAGAAAGGATGCAAATTGAACAATTATAGGTCTGTCGAAACCATAAGCTGCTCTTAGCTTATCAATTTCTTCTGGCTCAATGGCTCCCTCAGTTAACATTAAAACTGGATCGCCTGACATTCTAGAAATAAAAAACAAAACAGTTACGAGTAAGAATAATACAATCGCAGATTGAAAAACTCTCTTAACCATTACTGGACCAATCATGTGTGGCTCCATTCATTACTTGTGCTACAAGTTTAGCTTTTAAAAAATCTTACATACATTTATAGCATAACCAAAACAAAATATGTAAAGTTTAAATTTAGATATTTATATAATTGTTTCAATAAATTTATATAATGATCCCATCAATTAAATAATCTTTTAAGATTTTTATTAACATTAAAGATACAATAATGCAAGAAAAAGTTACAATACGAAAAAAAAAAATAACCTTATTTGTTATATTTATGCTTCTGATTCTTTTTTTATATTTAAGTATGTGGCAATTAAATAAACATTTTGAGCAACAAATTATTAACGAAAACTTTTTAGCTATTAACTCAATGCCGCCTATAGAAAATTATCAAACTATAAATTTTGAAAATAATATTTATAGAACAGTGCAATTAACTGGAAAATGGGATCACAGCAATATTCAATTTATAAGAAATATTATTAGATATGATACTGCTGGCAAAGACATCCTTGTGCCATTGATTGTTAATAACAAACTAAAAGTACTAGTTAATAGAGGCTGGGTGCCCAATGAAATCGTTGAAAAAATAACTGCCAATCTAAAAAAAAGTAACAGTGCAAGCATCGTTGGCAGAATCTATATGCCTCCTGTATCTAAAGTTAAATTATTAAAAAATGGTGATTGGTTGGGAGTCTCTATCGAGGAAATTGAAAAAAAAATAGATTATCCATTAAGCTCTTGGATGATTATTGAATCAGCGCAACTTCTCTCTGAAAATACCTATAATAGGTATAATATTTTTCCAAAAGAATTTCCAGATTTTCAAAATATAATTTTTAAAAATAATGCCCTTTATTTAGGGTATGCAATTACATGGTTTTCATTCAGTATTTTATCTATTTTTGGAATAATACACGTTTTAAGAAATTAATGATTATCTAAAATTATTTATTATTTTTAACTAGTTCTAAAATCACATAATTTAAAATACCGCCATTTTTATAATATTCAATTTCAATTGGGGTATCAATTCTCACTATAGCAAAAAATTTAATTTCGTTTCCATTATTTTTTTTTGCACTAACTTCAATTTTTTGTTTTGTTTGCAAATTATCATTAATTCCATTAATAGAAATTTCTTCTGAGCCGTCTAAGTTCAAACTTTTAGCATCTTGTCCATCAATAAATTCTAGCGGCAACACTCCCATTCCCACTAAATTGCTTCTATGAATTCTCTCATAGCTTTTAGCAATAACTGCTTTGACTCCTAATAAATAAGTTCCTTTAGCTGCCCAATCCCTAGAACTACCTGATCCATACTCAGAGCCAGCTAAAATGACTAGCGGAATTGAAGATTCAGCATATGCTTTAGATGCATCAAATATCGTCATTTCTTTTTCAGATGGAAAATGCTTTGTCCATCCACCTTGCTTAGCAACCAATGCATTCTTTAATCTAATATTACCAAAAGTGCCTCTCATCATAACTTCGTGATTGCCTCTTCTTGAACCGTATGTATTAAATTCTGACTGATCTACATTATTTTTAAGTAAATATTCTCCTGCTGGACTATCGACTGCAATTGCACCTGCAGGAGAAATATGATCAGTAGTCACAGAGTCACCAAGTATTGCTAAAATTCTACTGTTTTTTATATCACTTAAATTATTAGTCTCATCAGACAAGTTATCAAAAAATGTTGGTCTACGAATATATGTTGAAGCATTATCCCATTGAAACAATTCATCATTAGATTGCTCCAAAGAACGCCAATTAGCATCTCCTTTAAAAACACTAGCATATTGTTCTTTGAATAAATTAGCATTGATTTCTTTTTTAATTATTGCATTAACTTCCTCTGCAGAAGGCCATATATCATTAAGATATATGGCCTTTCCATCGTCAGAAGTTCCTAAAGGTTCAGTTGATAAATCTAAGTCCATTGTGCCAGCTATCGCATATGCAACGACTAATGGCGGTGATGCTAAATAATTTGCTTGAATAGCATTATGTATTCTTGCTTCAAAGTTTCTGTTGCCAGAAAGAACAGACGTTAACAAGACATCTTCTTCTGAAGCTACGCTAGAAATTTCTGGAATTAACGGACCTGAATTTCCTATACAAGTAGTGCAACCATATCCTACAAGGTTAAAACCTAATTTTTCTAAAGGTTCAAGTAATTTTGCAGAGTTTAAATATCCTGTCACAACAGTAGAGCCTGGTGCAAGACTTGTTTTCACCCAAGCTTTTTTCTCTAATCCCAATTCAACAGCTTTTTTTGCTAATAAGCCAGCAGCAATCATGACTTCAGGATTTGATGTATTTGTGCAACTAGTAATTGACGCTATGGCAATTGAGCCATTATTTAGTTGGAATTCTGATCCATCCAAATTAATAGTACTCTTTGTTTCTGCATTGTCATGACTATTAAATTCAGATAAAACATTTTTAAATAATTTTTTGCTATTACTTAAAGCAATCCTGTCTTGTGGTCTTTTTGGACCAGCAATGCTAGGTTCTACCGAATCTAAATCTATTTCAATCAAATCTGAATAAATTGGTTCAGGAGATGTATCATTAAAGAACATACGTTGCTCAATTGTATATTTTTTAACAAGCTCAATGTCTTTTTTATTTTTACCAGTCAATAATAAATAATCCAGTGTTGTTTGATCAATGGGTGAAAACCCCATAGTTGCACCATACTCAGGCGACATATTAGCAAGAGTAGCTCTGGCAGCTAATGGTAGAGCAAATAGGCCTTGTCCAAAATATTCAATGAATTTACCTACAACTTTTTTTTCTCTCAAAATTTCTGTTACAGTTAATACAAGATCAGTTGCTGTCACCCCAGGTTTTAATGTTCCAATTAATTTAACTCCAATGACTTCTGGAATAAGCATTGAAATTGGTTGTCCTAGCATAGCAGCTTCTGCTTCTATGCCACCTACTCCCCAACCAACGACTCCAAGCCCATTAATCATTGTCGTATGTGAATCTGTTCCAACCAAAGAATCTGGATAAATTTCATCATTAGAAACAGTTACTCCTTGAGATAAATACTCTAAGTTAACTTGGTGAATAATGCCTGTTCCTGGAGGAACAACTCTAAATTTTTCTAAAGATTCTTGTCCCCATTTCATAAATTGATAACGTTCTTTATTTCTTTTAAATTCTAATTTTACATTATTCTCATATGCCTTATCATGTCCATATTCATCTACTTGAACAGAATGATCTATAACAAGATCAACGGGTTGAATTGGGTTAATAATACCAGGATTACCACCCATTGATTTCACTGCATCTCTCATAGCTGCTAAATCCACCACGCAAGGAACTCCTGTAAAATCTTGCAAAAGAACACGGGAAGGCCTAAAAAATATTGAATAATTTTTTTTAGCAATATTTGGCCAATCAAATAAAGCAACTATATCTTTTTCTTTTACTAATTTCTCATCATAATTTCTGATTAAATTTTCTAATAAATTTCTAATTGAATATGGTAATATTGATAAATCTTTATCGTATAAAGTCGCTAATTTTTGTATATTATAAAATTTATAACTTTTGTCTTCTGAATCAATATTCATTTGTACTTGTTGTTTAATATTCATCTTGCACTTTCCTATTTGTAAATGAGTAATAATATGAATGCTAACTGATTTCTTAAACAATAGCATTGATGTAATTATAATAACATAGGTCCAATATAATTATTCTACGTAAATTACGTCTCTATTTAACTAAAAGTATCATCGTTAATTTTTATACATTAACTGAACTCACTGCTTAATAGATTAGATCTTAATTTAAGAACTGTTATAATTACCTAATTGCACCCGTAGCTCAGGGGATAGAGCGCAGCCCTGCGAAGGCTGAGGCCCCAGGTTCAAATCCTGGTGGGTGCACCATAAACATAAAAAGATTATCTTCTTGGAGGAGGTCTGCCGCCTGGAGGTCTGCCGCCTGGAGGTCTGCCGCCTGGTTCCATTCCCTGTCCTGCAGAAAAATTAGATTCATCTGGCACTCCATGATAGCAATGGATAAAATATGGAAATCCCATATCTCCTGAGCCACTCTTGATAGTTGAGTGATAATGATATTCTCCATTTGGAAAATCTGGAGTTACACCAAAATGACCATTACATCGGTCTAAGTCACCAAGTCCTTCTAGGTAAATATAATCATCACTCCCATTATATCCGTTAGCGCCAGCATTAAGCTGATAGCTACTCGTCATTTCACGTACGTACCCATTGTTATCAAATCCAAAAAATCCATAGATTGGATATCCATCAAAAGCAAAACCAATCACAGGAGAATGCTCTGATTTATCTAATTTATCTATGTTGTAATCTTTAGAATCTTCTCCGCTACTTGTATCTGGATGCCAATGTATGCAATTTGCATCATAGTGATAGTGATACTCTCCTCCTGGACCAGAATGGCCTCCACAAATTCCAAGTTCGATTGGTTGACGATCTTCTTCAAATTTACCATATTCTAGGGCAACTGCATCGCCACCAGGCCCTTCTTCTGGACCATAGATAGCAGCCCCATTAACTGCTACAGCAACTGGGCCTCTGTCAGGAGCCATAGTATAGTTGTCTTTTTCAACTGCAATTGGATTGAGTGGCAATGACCACTCTCTAGATTGTTCCGATGCACAACAACCTATTCCGGATTCTAAATCATGATTTGGTATTCCTGTGGTTTTAACTATTAATTTATTACTATTAAAAACAATTGTTACTGAGCATTTTATATCATCTATATAATCAGTTTCGAGATCTTGTACTAAAATCTCATGACCTGCCGTACACTGCCAGACATCAATTAAAGAGCCTGCAATAGAATTTTCAGCATACTCAGGAACCTTGAGCATATTTTTCATTACTTTACTTGGGCTTATTGTTGTTGGGCTTATTGTTGTTGGGCTTATTGTTGTT
>TARA_B110000263_G_scaffold244685_1_pt1 | contig 10562 bp, 9 predicted proteins | sample TARA_B110000263 | Tara Oceans TARA_B110000263 (sample SAMEA4397730) | marine metagenome | biome: Polar Biome; feature: [MES] marine water layer (ENVO:01000295) within the mesopelagic zone...; material: water (ENVO:00002006), including particulate matter (ENVO:01000060) such as......
GGTCGCCGTGACCGAGTGGGCGAACAGGTTTCGCCGGTCCTCGAGGTTGGGGCACGAGGCGTTGATCTCGACGGCGACGACCTCGGGGGGTGCGTCGGCGAGAAGCTCCGCAGCCCGGGCGAACTCCTCGACCGTGCGCCCCCAGATGCTCGCCACCACCCGTGCGCCGGTCGCCAGAAGCGCCGGCAGGTCATGCTCGAGCCAAGCCGCTACGCCGGGCCCCTGGAGGCCGACGGAGTTGATCATCCCGGCCGGCGTCGCATGGACCCGTGGCGCCGGATTACCCGGCCACGGCTCGGCATGGAGCGACTTCACGACCACCGCTCCCAGTCCGGAGAGGTCGAGGTGACGGGCGAGTTCGTCGCCGTGCCCGGAGGTGCCGGAGGCTGTGCACACGGGATTCGGGAGCCGGACGGATCCGATCATCGTGGTCAGGTCGACCGAGGGGGTCCGGCGGCTCACGGGACGGACACCTCCGGGTCCCGGGTGATCCCCCGATGGTATGCCTGCAGGGTCCGGACCTCGAGCGGGAAGTGCCGCCAGTCGGCGAGGCCGCGGGCGGCGGCGAGTGCGGCCGCTGCGGTCGTGAGCAGCGGGATGCCCCCGGCCGATGCCGCCGCACGGATGTGCTCACCATCGGCACGGGGGCCGCGCCCCCGTGGGCTGTTGACCACCATCTGTATGGCGCCCGACCGGATCAGTTCGACGGCATCCGTTCCGTCCTCGCCGAGCTTGGCCACGACCTCGGCCACGGGAAGCCCGTTTTCGCGCAGGTGCGCTGCGGTTCCGCTGGTGGCCACGATGGAGAGGCCGAGGTCGGTGAAGCCACGAGCGGCCTCGAGACCGGCCCGCTTGTCACGATCGGCGAGGGAGAAGAACACCGTGCCGGACTCGGGGAGGTCGCTGCCTGCGGAGATCTGCGACTTGTAGAAGGCCAGGCCGGGAGTCAGGTCGATGCCCATGACCTCGCCCGTGGAGCGCATCTCGGGGCCGAGCACCGGGTCGGCCTCCGGGAAGCGGTTGAAGGGCATCACCGCCTCCTTGATTGCCACGTGGTCGCCAACCACCCGGTCGACGAGCAGTCCCTCGGTGCGCAGGTCGACGAGGGTGGCGCCCAGCATTACCCGGCTGGCGACCTTGGCGAGGGGCACGCCGGTGGCCTTGGCGACGAAGGGGACGGTGCGCGACGCCCGGGGGTTGGCCTCGATCACGTAGACCTCGTCGCCCTTGACGGCGTACTGCACGTTGACGAGGCCCCGGACGTCGAGTGCCTCGGCGATCCGACGGGTGTGCTCCTCGATCGTTGCGACCACCTCGTCGGACAGGTAGGGCGGCGGGATCACGCAGGCGCTGTCACCGCTGTGGACGCCAGCCTCCTCGACATGCTCCATGACGGCGCCGATCACGAGGTCGCCGACAGCGTCGCGGATGGCGTCGACGTCGACCTCGGTGGCGTCCTCGAGGAACCGATCGACGAGTACCGGTCGTTCGGCGGACAGCCCGCCCTCGATCCCGAGGCTGCCGAAGCCGCTCAGTTGGGACATGGCCCGTTCGAGTTGGGAGTCGTCGTAGACGATCTCCATGGCCCGTCCGCCCAGCACGTACGAAGGTCGCACCAGGACCGGATAGCCGACGACGGCGGCCACGGCCCGGGCCTGTTCGAGGTCGACGGCGGTGCCACCCGGCGGTTGGGGGATCTCCAGCTCCGCGCAGAGCGAGTTCCACAGCTCCCGGTCCTCGGCCAGGTCGATCGACCGTGGGCTGGTCCCTGCGATCAACTCCTCCGGAAGCAGGCCGGCCAGTTTCAGCGGCGTCTGACCGCCCAGGGAAACCACGACGGCCATGGGCTGCTCTGCGGCGATGACGTTCATCACGTCCTCGAGCGTCAGCGGCTCGAAGTAGAGCCGGTCGCTGGTGTCGTAGTCGGTGGACACCGTCTCCGGGTTGCAGTTGACCATGATCGTCTCGTAGCCGGCGTCGCGCAGGGCGAAGCTGGCGTGGACGCAGCAGTAGTCGAACTCGATGCCCTGGCCGATCCGGTTGGGTCCCGAGCCCAGGATCATCACCTTGGGTCGGTCGGAGGACCGGACCTCGTCCTCCTCCTCCCACGCCGAGTAGTGGTACGGCGTCTCGGCCGCGAACTCGGCGCCACAGGTGTCGACGGTCTTGTAGGTCGGGAACACGCCGACCGCCTCGCGACGCTCGCGCACCTGCGACGGGTCAACGCCCCACAGGTGGGCGAGTTGGGCGTCGGAGAACCCCAGCCGCTTCGCCCGGCGCCACCCCAGCCGGCCGAGTCCGTCCGGGGTCGAGGCCTCGATGGCCCGGCGCTCCTCGGTGATGGCCAACATCTGGTCGAGGAACCAGGGGTCGATCCGGGTGGCCTCGTGGACCTGGTCGACGGTGCGGCCCCGGCGCAGCAGTGCCTCGACCTGGAAGATCCGTTCGGGCGTGGCGATCGCGGCCGCCGCTGTCAGGGCGTCGTCGTCCATCTCGTCGAGTGCCGCCTCGGCCGGGTCGGCATTGAGTCCGAGCCGTCCGTTCTCGAGCGACCGCAGCCCCTTCTGGAGGGACTCGGGGAAGGTTCGGCCGATGGCCATGACCTCGCCGACCGACTGCATCGAAGTCCCGAGCACGCCGGACGTTCCGGTGAACTTCTCGAACGCCCAACGGGGGATCTTGGTGACGACGTAGTCGATGGTCGGCTCGAAGGCTGCCGGGGTCTTCTCGGTGATGTCGTTTGGGATCTCGTCGAGGGTGTAGCCGACCGCTAGGCGGGCGGCGATCTTGGCGATCGGGAAGCCGGTGGCCTTCGAGGCCAGTGCCGACGAGCGGCTCACCCGAGGGTTCATCTCGATGATGACCTGTTGCCCGGAGTCCGGATCGACGGCGAACTGCACGTTGGAGCCACCCGTCTCCACGCCGACCCTGCGCAGGCAGGCGAAGGCCGCGTCGCGCATCTGCTGGTACTCGAGGTCGGTCAACGTCTGGATGGGCGCCACCGTGATCGAATCGCCGGTGTGGATGCCCATGGGGTCGAAGTTCTCGATCGAGCAGACGACGACGCAGTTGTCGGCCCTGTCGCGCATGACCTCGAGCTCGAACTCCTTCCAGCCAGCGATCGAGCGTTCGATGAGGATCTCGTGGATCCGGCTGGCGTCGAGGCCCTGGGCCGCGACCCGTTCGAACTCCTCGGCTGTCGCAGCGATGCCGGTGCCGCGCCCACCGAGGATGTAGGCCGGACGGATCACGGCCGGGAGGCCGATGCGCTCGACCACCCGACGTGCCTCGTCCATGTCGTGGGCGATACCGGAGGCTGGGACCTCGAGGCCGATCTCGAGCATCGCCTCCTTGAAGCGCCCGCGGTCCTCGGCCGTGGCGATGGCCTCGGCATCGGCGCCGATCAACTCGACCCCGTACTCGTCGAGGACGCCGGCCTCCACCAACTCCATCGCCAGGTTCAACGCCGTCTGGCCGCCGAGCGTCGGCAGCAGGGCATCGGGGCGTTCCTTGTCGATGATCCGGGTGAGGACGTCGAGGCGGAGCGGTTCGATGTAGGTGGCGTCGGCGAAGTCCGGATCCGTCATGATCGTCGCCGGGTTCGAGTTGGCGAGGATGACCCGATAGCCCTCCTGGCGCAGCACGCGGCAGGCCTGGGTCCCGGAGTAGTCGAACTCGCAGGCCTGGCCGATCACGATCGGTCCGGAGCCGATGAGCAGGATGCTCCCGATGTCGTCCCGGCGGGGCATCAGGCGCGCACCTTTCCCGTGAAGGCGGCCATGAGGTCCTCGAACTCATCGAAAAGGTAGCGGCTGTCGTGGGGGCCGGGCCCGGCCTCCGGGTGGTACTGCACGCTGAACGCCGGGAAGTCCCGGGAGCGGAGCCCCTCGACCGTTCCGTCATTGAGGTTCACGTGGGTCAGGTCCGCCGACGGGATCGATCCCTCGGTGACGCAGTAGTTGTGGTTCTGACTCGTGATCTCGACGGTGCCGGTGGCGAGGTTGCGGACAGGGTGGTTGCCTCCGTGGTGGCCGAACGGGAGCTTGAAGGTCTCCGCACCCAGGGCGCCGGCCAGGAGTTGGTGGCCGAGGCAGATGCCGAAGACCGGCACCCTGCCCAGCAGGTCTGTGATCTGGTCGCGGATGGCGGTGAGTGGCTCCGGGTCACCGGGTCCGTTCGACAGGAACACGCCGTCCGGACCGAGGTCCAGCACCTCGTCGGCCGACGTCGAGGCCGGCACCACCGTGACCTCGCCAAGTCCGGAGAGGTGCCGGAGGATGGTGGCCTTGATGCCGAAGTCGTAGGCCACGATGCGCCGCTCCCCACCGGTGGACGGGATCGAGTGGGCCTCGTCGCACGTGACCGTGGCGACGAGGTCGATCCCGTCGGTGCCGGCGGCTCCTGCGGCGGCGGCACGCAGCGTCGCCTCGTCGGCGGTCCCGAAGGCGCCCGGCATGGCCCCGAGGTCCCGCAGGTGGCGCGTGAGGCGCCGAGTGTCGATGCCGCCGATTCCGGGAATCCCGTGCTCGCGCAGCAGTCCGTCGAGGTCGCCGGTGGCCCGCCAACTGCTGCGCCGACGGGCCAGGTCGCGCACGATCACGCCCCGGCAGAAGGGGCGGCGGCTCTCGTAGTCATCGGGGTTGACGCCGTAGTTGCCGATGTGTGGGCAGGTGAAGGCGATGACCTGTCCGGCATAGGACGGGTCGGTGATGACCTCCTGGTAGCCGGAGAGCACCGTGTTGAACACGACTTCGCCCGTCTGGACGCCGTCGGGTGGGGACGCCCCGATCGCCTCACCCTCGAAGACCGTGCCGTCGGCGAGGACCAGGAGGGCCTCGGCGATCTCGTGGCCGTCGTCCATCACCGACGGGCCTCGCCGTCGACGACCACGGGCTGTCCCTCCAGCACCGTGTGTCGGACCCGTCCGCGGAGCGTGCGTCCCTCGAACGGAGAATTCGAGCTCCGGGAGGCCATCGCCCGGCCGGAGACCACCCAGGTGGCATCGGGGTCGACGACGCACAGGTTGGCAGGGTTCCCCGGTTGGATGTCGGCGCCGTGCCGATCCGACAGGCCGGCGATCGCCGCCGGGCGCCAGGACAGGAGCGCCAGCACATCGGGCAGGTCGAGTCCGAGCCCCTCGAGGGCGAGGGAGAACGCCGTCTCGAGCCCCAGCATTCCCGGAGGGGCCAGGTCGAACGACAGTTCCTTGGCGTGGTCCGTGTGGGGGGCGTGGTCGGTGGCGATGGCGTCGATCGTCCCGTCGGCGAGGCCCCGGCGGACGGCGGCGACATCGTCGTCGGTGCGGAGCGGCGGATGCACCTTGAACACCGGGTCGTAGGAGGCGCAGGCGGCGTCGGTGAGCGTGAAGTGGTGCGGGGTGGCCTCGGCGGTGACGGGCAGGCCGGCGGCCTTGGCGTCCCGGACCATCGCCACGCTGCCGGCGGTCGAGAGGTGCTGGAAGTGCATGTGGGCACCGGTGAGTCGCACGAGGGCGATGTCGCGCATCACCATGAGTTCCTCGGCCTCGGCCGGCTGGCCGGGAATCCCGAGGCGCGACGACCACTCCCCCTCGTGCATGTAGCCACCCGCCGCCAGGGCGGTCACCTCGCAGTGCTGGGCCAGCACGACGGGCCGACCGAGGCGGTGCGAGAGGCCGGTGCTGTACTCCATGACCCGGCGCATCAGTCGGGGATCCTGCAGGCCGGTGCCGTCGTCGGTGAAGATCCCGACGCCCTGGTCGACGAGCTCGCCCATGGGGGCCATGTCCTCGCCGCGGCGACCGACGGTCATTGCGCCGGTCGGGACGATCTCGCAGGCCGCTCCCCGTCCGAGGGTGCGAACCAGTTCCACCACCGCCGCACAGTCCATGGCCGGCTCGGTGTTCGGCATCGCCACCAGGGCCGTGTAGCCGCCCAGGGCGCCGCCGCGGGCACCGGTCTCGATGGTCTCGGCATCCTCCTGTCCCGGTTCGCGCAGGTGCGTGTGGAGGTCGACGAAGCCCGGCGATACGACACAGCCGGAGGCATCGAGGTCGGTGTCGCCCGAGAGGCCGGTACCGACGTCGGCGATCCGACCGTCGTCTCCGATCTCGACGTCGACGACGCGCTCGCCGGACCGATCGATCACGCGGCCACCACGGAGCACGATGGTCATGGTCCGACCTCCGGTTCGGCCTTGTCGGCGAGTTCCCGACCGGAGCCGAGAAGCAGGAACAGCACCGCCATGCGCACCGAGACACCGTTGACGACCTGGTCCAGGATCACCGACCGGGGATCGGCGGCGACCTCGGCGCTGATCTCGACACCCCGGTTGGTGGGGCCGGGGTGGCAGATGAGCGCGTCGGCGGGCAGCCGGGCCGCCCGGGCGGCGTCCAACCCGTAGTCGGCCACGTATTCGCGCACCGAGGGGATCAGGCCCTCCGTGATCCGTTCCTGTTGCATGCGGAGCAGGTAGCAGGCGTCGAGCGACGGCAGGACCTCGTCGAGGTCGTGGCTGACCCGGACCGGCCAGCCGACGAGCGCCGACGGCAGCAGGGTCGTCGGCGCCACGAGCGTGATCTCGGCGCCGAGCGCGGAGAAGGCCAGCACGTTGGACCGGGCCACCCGCGAGTGCCGGATATCGCCGACGATCCCGACGTGCATCCCGTCGAGGGCTCCGCGGTGCTGCCGGATCGTGTAGGCGTCGAGCAGTGCCTGGGTGGGATGTTCGTGCGAACCGTCACCGGCGTTGATGACCGAAGCGTCGGTCCAGTCGGCGATCCGGTGCGGGGTGCCGGCCATCGGGTGTCGAACGACAAGGGCATCGACACCGTACGAGGCGATGACGTCGACGGTGTCGCGCAGGCTCTCGCCCTTGCTGAGCGACGACGATCCGGAGGCGAAGTTGAGCGTGTCGGCGGAGAGCCGCTTGGCCGCCGTGTCGAACGAGACCCTTGTCCGGGTGGAGTCCTCGAAGAACAGGGTGGCCACGGTCCGTCCGCGCAGCGCCGGGACCCTGGCGATCGGTCTACGGCCGATCTCGGCGAAGGTGTCGGTCAGGTCGAGGAGTTCCTCGATCTCGGCCCGGTCCATGCCGTCGATGCCGAGGAGGTGTGCGGTCACGACGACCTCCGGGCCGCCGGTGGCAGGGAGGTCACTTCTGCATGACCCCCAGGTCGACACCCTCGAGGTGGACGTCGACGACCTCGTCGCGGCGCGTCGGCAGGTTCTTGCCCACGAAGTCCGGGCGGATCGGCAGCTCCCGGTGGCCGCGGTCGACCATGACGGCCAACTGGATCGACCGGGGCCGTCCGAAGTCGCAGACAGCGTCGAGCGCCGCCCGGATGGTGCGACCCGTGAACAGGACGTCGTCGACGAGAACCACGATGCTGTTGTCGAGGTCGACCGGGATGTCGGTGGCGGCTTCGGGGACGACGGGACGCAGGCCGATGTCGTCGCGGTACATGGCAACGTCGAGGCTTCCGACGGGCGGGCGGATCCCCTCGATCTCGTTGAGGGCGTCTGCCAGACGCTCGGCGAGCGGAACGCCGCCTGTCTGAAGCCCGATCACGACCACCAGGTCCAGCCCGTGGTTGCGCTCGATCACCTCGTGGGCCATGCGACGGACGGCACGGGCCATGTCGTCGGCGTCCATGATCCGTGCGTGGGCAGCGAAAACGCCCCCGAATGGGGGCGTCTGGCGTCGTTCTCGATCGGCCACGGGCCTCTACTCCTGGTTCCGTTCGGGCCTCTCGGGACCCGTTTCACGGTCCCGGCGATGTTAGCAGCACGCACCCGCCGCGCGTTCGGTACCACGCTTCTCGTACACGACGGTGCCGTCCGGTCGCTCGAGTAGACGCCGATAGCCGGCCCGTTCGGCCACGGCGGACGATGCCGGGTTGTCCGTGCCGACCTCGGCGATGAGGACGGCGAGGCCGAGCGTGTCCAGCGACCAGTCGGTGAACAGGACGACAGCGGCCGATGCGACGCCGCGGTCCCGGGCCTCGGCGATCGTCCACCATCCGATGGCGGCGGCCGAGTGGGCGGTGTCCACCGCAGACAGGCCGACCTCGCCGAGCACCCGGTCGTCGGCATCGACGACCACCAGGTCCAGGGCCAGTCCGAGACGGCGGCGTTCCCTCCCGCCGGCGATCCAATGTTTGGCACGTTCGGACGTCGGGTCGTCGGGAACGGGCAGTCGCCGGGCGATCTCGGCGTCCACCCAGGCGGCGGCGAGGGCAGGGGCGTCCCCGGCGGCCCAGGGGCGGAGCACGAGTCCGGAGTCGTCGCCGAGGGGCGGATCCGGGACGGGGAGTCCATCCGGCGGGAGCCGCCAGGAACTCACTCCTCGTCGGGGGCGGGCCGGTGTTCCTCGGCGATGCGCGAGACCACCCCATTGACGAAGCGTCCGGAGCGCTCGGTCGAGTAGCCGCTGGCCAGTTCGACGACCTCGGTCAGCACGGCCTCGGTGGGCACGTCCGTCCGGTGGACCAGTTCGAAGACGGCCATGCGCAACAGCGCCCGGTCGACCGCCGGCATCCGGTCCGTGCGCCAGCCCTCCGAGTAGGAGTCGATCAGGGCATCCAGTTCGACGGCGTGGTCGGCCACGCCCCGGACGATGTCGTCGGTGTAGTCGGGAGGGGGCACCGGCTGTGCGGCCAGGACCTCGGTGGGGTCCTCGCCCCGGCGATCGGCCGCGTAGAGGATTCCGAGCGCCGTCTCGCGTGCCTCGCGACGGGACCCGATGCCGCTGCCCGGTTCCCCGTCCCGCCGTCCTCCGGCCATGGTTCGAAACCTCTCCCCTGGTCCCCGGTCAGCCCCGACTCAGGTACTCGCCCGAGCGGGTGTCGACCTTGATCGTCTCGCCCTTCTCGATGAAGAGCGGCACCTGGACGACGAGGCCCGTCTCGAGCGTGGCCGACTTGCGTGCGCCGGAAACCCGGTCGCCCGCCAGGCCCGGTTCGGTCTCGGTGACGACCAGCTCGACGGCTGCGGGCAGTTCGACGCCGACGACCTCCGTGCCGAACATCTGCATCATGGGAGCGCTTCCGTCGACGAGGAAGTCGACCGCCGAGCCGAGCGCCTCCGGCGGGATGGACATCTGCTCATAGGTCTCGTTGTCCATGAACACGAAGTCCGGACCGTCGCGGTAGAGGTACTGCATCGACCGCTTGTCGATCATCGCCCGCTCGACCTTCTCGCCGGCCCGGAAGGTCCGGTCGACGGTGCTGCCGGAGCGCACGTTGCGCAGGGTCGTCCGCACGAAGGCGTGGCCCTTTCCGGGCTTCACGTGTTGGAACTCGACGACCGTGAAGAGCCCCTCGCCGATCTGGAGGGCCATGCCGTTCTTGAGGTCGTTCGTGGTGATGGTCGCCATCTGGTCCTCCGTGGACGATCAGTCGGCCCTGGGTGCGAGGGTGAGCGCACGGTGGCCGTCGTCGGTCACGAGCACGGTGTCCTCCCAACGGACGCCACCCAGCCCGGCGAGGTAGGCGCCCGGCTCAACGGTGACGACGTGACCGGAGCGCAGGGTACCAGTGGCCGAACCCGAGAGGGCCGGGGCCTCGTGGATGTCGAGGCCCACCCCGTGCCCCGTGCCGTGGACGAACGCCTCGGCCAGCCCGGCCTCGGCGAGCACATCCCGACAGGCTGCGTCGACGTCGGCCAGGGGGACGCCGTCGGCCACGAGTGCGAGGCCCGCCGCCTGCGACCGAAGGACGGCGTCGCGCACCTCGTCCTCACGTCCGCCGGATCGTCCACCCACGCGGTAGGAACGGGTCATGTCCGAGCGGTAGCCCCCGACGACGGCCCCGAGGTCACAGACGACGAGGTCGCCGTCCTCGAGGACGCGGTCGCTGGGTCGGGCGTGTGGCAGGGCGCTGTTGGGACCGGCGGCGACGATCGTCTCGAAGGCCCGGTCGTCGGCGCCACGGCTGCGGATGCCGTAGTCGATGGCCGCAGCCAGGTCGCGTTCGCTGACCCCGACGGCGAGCAACTCGACGGCGTCGGCGAGGGCTGCGTCGGCGATGGCCGCCGCCGCCTCGATCCGGGCGACCTCTCCCGGGTCCTTGACCTGTCGAAGTTCCTCGACCAGGCCCTCGGTGGGTATCAGGTCGATCCCGTCGAACCAGCCCGCCAGGCGTCGCTGATCGGACCAGGTCACCGATGCAGCCTCCAGGCCCACCCGGTCGGAACTGCTCAGGCGGTCGGTGACGAGCGATTGGCGGTTCGTGCCTGCGATGGCGACCTCGGTGCCCGAGTCGAGCACCTGGGACGGCGCCTGCTCTGCGTAGCGACCGTCGGTGACCAGCAGCGCCCCGTCGGCACCCACCAGCAGTTCGCCCGCCGAGCCGGTGAACCCGGTCAGGTACCGGATGTTGGTGAGGCACGTGACGATGAGTGCATCGATCCCGGCGCCGTCGAAGCCGGACCGGAGGCGGTCCAGGCGCCCGGCCACCTCCAGCGGTGGGAGGACGCTCGTCAACGGCCCAGCAGCGCGGCCACCGCCTGCACCGCCAGCCGGTAGCCGTCGGCGCCGAAACCGGCGATCATGCCGGAGGCCACCGGCGCCACGACCGAGGTGTG
>TARA_B110000263_G_scaffold246608_1_pt1 | contig 10543 bp, 5 predicted proteins | sample TARA_B110000263 | Tara Oceans TARA_B110000263 (sample SAMEA4397730) | marine metagenome | biome: Polar Biome; feature: [MES] marine water layer (ENVO:01000295) within the mesopelagic zone...; material: water (ENVO:00002006), including particulate matter (ENVO:01000060) such as......
TGATCGGGGGAGGATCTCTGGGAGCGGGTGCGATTGCGTCGATTGCGACATCGGGGACTGCTCCTGTACTACTGGCCTCAGCGGTCGGTGCCTCTGTGACAAGTGTGGGTGCGGATTTGATGAGTCCATCGAAAGGAGGAAGCATGCCTACAGCAGCTAGTTGTGCGCCAGATAATTTCTGGACGCTATTGGGAGACCTAGTAAGTATGGGAGGTTGGTTGCTCATATTGATAATCGTAGTGCCTATGGTGCTCGGTTGGCTATTGCCAGGTCCGCTTGAGAGAGCGAAGAAGAAACGAAAATGAATATAGATGCTAAATTTTTTGGTGCAATAATTTTCCTCATTGTACAGACATGTGGTGCAATCTGGTGGGCTTCTGGACTCTCTGCTGAGGTAGAGCGTCTAGCAGGCATCCAGGGACGCGCTATACCGGCTCTAGAGGCCGAAGCTAAGCAGTGTGGTATCGAGATACACAATCTTAAGAAGCTCACAGGGGATCAAGAGAAGGTAGCAGAGTCTGTGAAGAATCTAGATGTTATGTTGTATCGATTGCAGACCATAGAATCGATGTTAGATAAGATTTTAGCAACCAAGGTAAGGTAATGTCGACGTTAACGTTTGAAGACTTTCGAGACGGTTTAGATCGTAAGAAATCAGAACAGGTAAACAATGATAGAGGTTTTCAGACTCTAGATAACGCCTATGTTAATGCAGGGTATGCGGTTGTAAAACGACCTGGCATGGAAAACCTCCTGGGCGTTACACCCCTAGATACAGATTTAAAAGGTCTGTTTATGTTCGACCAGAAATTAATTATGGTTACTAATGCCGCGGGTTTTGTAGCTCCCGCCGCATTATCTGGTTATGGTATCACCCCTCCAATATCTCCAACAGTTCAAGTTTTGATATGCCAGAACCCGGCTGGTGCTGGTGATACGGTAGCTAGAGTGTGGCAGATAGTACCGTTTAATAGAAAGCTATACGTTGTGGTAGAATACACCTCTGGAGATATTAGACACTTCTATGGGTCTTTAGCAGAGCTAGTAAGCTCGGCGCCACTGCACGGCCCGATTACAGACCCCAATTGTCCTAATACAAATTCAGTAGTTGCTAATGGTTCTAAGATGTACGCTATAGGAACCAATGCCCTGGGGCAATCATATGTAAAATACTCTGCTACTGAGGACCCCACAGATTGGTCTAGTCCAGGTGATGCTTCTGTTACACTAGGACTTCCAGTTGGTTTGGAATCCCCAGATGAAGATGAGGTTATGGGCGTTGGAGTGTTTAGGAATAACCTCGTTGTATTTATGACTAATAATATACAGCTTTGGCAAACTAACCCAGATCCAGCACAGACTAGTTTAGACACTGTGATGGAGAATGGATACGTTACTTTTCCAAATACCATTAGAACTAGTGGTAACGATTTGCTGTTTATCAATAATGGTGGTGTATACTCTAGTGGTCAGATGCTATATACAGATTCTATGGAGCAGACAGATATAGGGTCTCCTATACAAGAATTGATGGCTACTAGTCTAAAAGTTGATGCTCCGTTGTTCGAGCCTAAAGCTATACATTTTAGTGGTAACAACCAGTGGATCTGCTTTATAAAGGATCAGTTGTATGTGCTTACACACTCTGCGTTATCTAAACTTAACGCATGGGCTAGGTGGACGATACCTGCTGATTGCATAATGAGGGATATGTGTTCTTATAGAGAGTTTTTATTCGGTCTTATGGAAACGCCTGTAGGTACGTTTGTGTATACATTTAATCCTGATGCTTTTGAGGATGAGTTAAGCCCTGGTATCGATAATTCTAGTATTGCATTACAGATACAAAGCTCGTATAACTCATTAGGCACTCCAGGTAATTGGAAGCGCATATATGGTATGGACGCTATGTTCGAGGGTACAGCAGATATTCAACACCGTTGGGATGCTAGATCTCCAGCAGAGAAAACAACCGCAGTATCACTAAGCGGAGACACGCGTATGGCACCTATGGTTCCAGTAGAGTTAATGTCTACAGCTGTAAGTTTTGATATCACACAAAGCGCTAATGCCTCGTTTAAACTCAATGGGCTTACATACTATTACGAAACTCTAGGAGAGTTCTAATGTCTAAATCAAGATTGGTAGGGCCTAAAGCTCCTGGAACATTAATGGGATTTGCTGATCCCAAGACGGATATCAAAGGTAGTATGATTAGTCCTGAAATGGGAACGGTAGACGCTAGAGAGGGTTTCGAAGGTAGAGTACGAGGTGGTCGTGATTTGGTAGAGAGGGATATAGCGACACGAAAGGGAGACATACGTGGTCGAGCTGATGCTATGACTAACATGGCCCGCAGGAATGCAGAGCAACAAGCAAGGCAGCAAAATAGACAGTCAAAATTTAAAGCCTCTGATGCAGGTCAATATGGTGGTGCGGCTTACTTACAGCAACTTAAACAAGATAAAAGAGCACAAGCTAGAGCCATGCAAGCAGCTAATTCTGCTGGTGTAGATTTCGAAACTAAAGCGATGGATGATTTGACTGCTAGATCTGGAGCCTTGAGAGGCGCAGCTGAAGCTGGAGATATAACAGGCGGAGGATTCCCAGGCGTCCGCAGTCATGGAACAGGTCTTGGAGCTTTTGCCAAGGGACCTAAGATAACACCTAAAGCTACCGTTGTGAAAACGACAAAACCAGACCCAGTTAAAAAGAAGAAAGTTATCGAAGAGACACCTGGTGGTAGTGGTTATGGTGGCGGCTTGGGTGGTTCAGGTGAAAGCGACAGTGAAGGTTTCGCAGGCTAGGAGATAAATTATGCCAGATATTTTAGGAATTATAGGAATGGTCTCCGACATGGCGGACTCCAAGGCGTCTAGAGAAGCCGCGAAAGATAATGCTAGGCGTCAGGAGTTAAGACGCGAATACTCTAGTCAGATGCGTGATCAACGTGACAAGCGTACTGTTACTGATTATAACGTAGGCGCTAGGGGCGAGAAGATTGATCGTGATACTGCTCAAGATGCAGAACAAGCTAAGGAATATCAAGCAGGCCAAGCAGCGGACTTTATAAGTCCTCGCGCTGGTTTAGGTTTAGGTGGCATAGCAGAAGGCATACGAGGTCGTAATATGGAGGGAGTTGATGAAGCCGCGACTACTAACCCTTTAACTGGTGGTTCGGCTTGGGCGGATGCACTAACTGGTCAACATAGAGATTTAATGGTCGAGACGGGTCAAGACGCGGATGATATGTCACTTCTTATGGCTGGTGATCGCAGGGGCGCTGGTGATAGAGAGGTACTGTCGCAAGTCGCTGCAACACAACAAGGTGAAGCTCCTCGTATAGGTTCTATGCAACAGGATGCTGCAGTAGCTAAGAGTGATGCTGGCGCTAGAGGGAAGAAGAGGAAGATGGACATCGCTGTGAAAGAGCAGGCTATCGATAAGACGTACGAGCCTTGGATTGAGGGTTCAGCTGATGTTGCAGAGGGGAGTATGGGCGAAGCTGCAAGAATTGGTAAAAGCGTTGCAGAACATTTCAAGCCTAGATCAACCCGCCCGGCTGGTACATCACCAGGCGGAGCGCCAAGCGGTGGACATCATAAAGGAACGCCTACCGTTCGTCATGCATACAGTGGACCTACTGGCTCGGGCAAAGGTTGGACATAGGAGAATAAAATGGCTGTAATTCCAAGCAGACTCGCAGGTATGGGAAAAAGCGCAGAGACGTGGTTGCCTCTTATTTTTGGTGCTAAAGCTAACCCATCAGAACAACGAGCTGCAGAAAGACATGCTGCATGGCAACAGAATCTAGCCGCTGTGAGAGCACAAACAGCTCAAGCTGCAGCTCAACAAGCCCGAGCTCAGGGTATGATAACTCCACAATTATTGCAAGACGCAGCGGGTAAAACATACGACAGAACGTATAATATTCCAGAAGCTGAAGCTATCCACAATCCTCATGAATCAATTATTCCAGAGCACAGTATACAGCAACCGTATTCACCAGACGAAATGGATATTTATAAAGCCCAACAGGTATTATCCCGAGCGCATGGTACTAATATGCCGGGTGGTAGTGCGCTAGCTAGGTTATTTGGCGCTGGGTCTGACGCAGATGCAGATATTTATAGAGAGCCTCAAGCTAACGCATTGGCTAGCAAAGATGGGATGGGATTTAGCGAAAAACAACGCGCTGCGTATCAAGAACAAAGCAACCAAAGTATAGCTAGCGCTATGGATCGCGCAGCAAAGGGAGAATATGGTTTAGGAAAATTAGGCGGCATAATGGCAAGCGGGCAAGAAGATCTTATATCTCAATACCAAGATAGTATGTTACAGGATGTCTGGGCCGTAGCTACGAAGCTAGCACACAATTCTAGCCTGGTTGATGCTAATACTGCATTTAATCAAATAATGCAAGCTATGGCGGAAGGGAAAATAGACCCAGTTCAGATAAAGCAAACTGCTAATATAGATGATGGTAGTTGGGGTGGTTTTGGTGCTGACAAGCAAGAGTTGGCGATAGAAGATTACCCAGAGAATAGACAACAGCGCTTAAATAGATTAGCAAAAGAATTTGGAGAGTTAAATAAACCTCGTCGCAAATCACTTCCCCCGTTAGTTCCTGTTCAATAAAATCATAAGGGTGTTCTATGACGTTACGTGATAGAGAGTATCAACTAAAACTATTAGATCAAATGGATCGTATAGAGGATTCCTCATTAACTCCAGAGGACCCTAATCAATCCCCTCATTATGTTAAGTTGCGTCAAGAGTATCTGCGGGTTGACAAAGCATACAGAGATCGTGCACAGCAACCTATGGATTCGCAAGCAGATATATATGCTGCTAGAAATAAAGCTGAAGCAGCTAGACGCGCTTCTGCCGAACCTGGTATGTGGACTGATGTAAAAAATATAACAAGTGATGCTTTGCGTGGTGGAGCCCAAGTCACACGGGGAATTCCTGGAGTTGGTTTCGCCTTAAGACAACTATCGGCTATAGATCGCGCTAATGCAGGTGACTCTCTAGCTGCTGGTTTTAAATCCTATCTAGGTGATCCTGAAGTAGAAGCCTCATTAGCTGACGTCGTACGTGGTGTAGAGGGTTCACAAGAAGGATATGATGTATTACTTCCCGGGTTTCAAGAATCGAGACAAGCGAGTAGAGAGTTGGTTGATCCTGGCGTTGCTAATATACATAGAGCTTTTGGTCAAGAGGGTATAGGATCCGGATTTAAAAGTTTATGGGACGACCCTACTGCTGTATACAATTTATTGGGTAGTACACTGGGTAGATCACCGGCTTCTACTGTATTAGGTGCTGGTGGAGCAGGCGCGGGAGCTCTAGCTGGTTTGGCGGCACCAATACCAGGTGGCGCTGCAGCAGGTGGCATTGCTGGTGGAGCGCTCGGTAGCGGCGCTGGTGGTTATATAGATGAGCGCACTGGTGGAATTATACGCATGCTGGAAGAGAAGGGTTTTGATGTTGCCAACCCTGAACATATACAACTTCTACAAGAGAATCCTGAAGTTTTTGACTTAGCATCTGATCAAGCTAATAAACGAGCATTAGCGATAGGTGCTTTCTCTGCTATTGCGGGTGCAGTATCTGCGGGTTTAGGTAGAGTTGCTGCTGGCCCAGCTATAAATGCTTTAGGAAGAATGGCAGTCCCTGCAAGAGTAGGCGCGGCTGGTGGTAGTATTCCTATTTCTGGTGTTTTAGAATCTGCAGGAGAATACTCAGCGCAAAGAGCCGCTGGTCAACATACCAATTGGGCAGATGTAAAGTTAGAAGGCGCATTGGGGGCTTTGATGGACGCGCCTATAACCGGTGTTGGTATGGCAAGTACTAAATTCGCACCTAGTGGCGGAATTGTAAGCGACACAACTCGTAACCTGGCCGCAAAAGAAGCTAAGATCATAGGAGAGGGTTTACCTTTTGGTGGTCAGATTAATATAGTTCCTGGGGAAGTATTTGACGAGGAAGGTAAAAGAGTTGATGGTAGCGCAGAGTTTGTTACAGCTAGAAATGGCCAAGGCGAGATAATCAATATTCATATTGATAATCTGATTCGACGTTCTGACGGCACACGTAGTGGTATAAGAGCGCAATTAGTATCAGACTTAACACATGAGTTAAGTGGCCACCAATTAGTACAAAAACTTATTACTGAAAATCCTGATTACCTTGCGCAAGCCTTTACAGATCATGAAGATCTTATTTTAGCTTGGCAACCGAAATCAGCATACGAAGATTTAGGTACCAAGAATGACGATATCTTATATGAGGAATGGGTAGCTGGTCTTGCAGAAATGGATGCAAAGATGCTGCGAAGAATTGAACTATCTATTGTTAATTTCTTGCACAAAAGGATAGGTAAGGCTGCCACAGCAAAGCTAATTAAAAGTTGGGACGCGCGTAATATAACTGTTCGTAATATGGCAAGAGAGCATATGAAACAGATAAAAGATCGCAGAGCGGCCGGAGAAGTACAATCTGTACAAACAATCACACCTGAAGAAGCATTAGCGCAAGATAGACCACCGGCCGAAGATGTTACATTAAGAAGCGTTGTCGAGCCGGGTTTGGAAGAAGATTTCGACATACCGAGCGGCGCGACTCAAAGAGCTACTAGATATAGCAGGGGCAATATACAAGATCCTAGTCGGCGTAAGTTTATGAAACAAGCTGCTGGCGCAGTAGCTGGTGCTGCTGTGGATCCGAGCATCCTTCTAGAACCTGCAACACCCACTCCTCCTGTCGCTCCTCCTGGTTTCGGTGGTTTCGGAACAAGTGTAAGCGCTATCCCAGAATATGAAGCTGCTATTCAAGCTGGCGAGATGGCATCGCCCAGTGGGTTGGTTAGTGATGTGGCTAGCGAGGCTTTTGATGACTTTGATTTCGAAGCTGACCAAGAGACGATGCGTCAAGAGCAGGCAGATACTCAAGAGAAACTAGATGAATACGATGCTAGAGAAGCCGCAGAGAAAGAAGCAGAGACTGATGCAGAGCGTTATGTAGAGACCGTCGATGAGATTATGAACATCTATGATAACGATGCTAGTGCTATAGAAGCTGCACAAGACGGAACACTGAATGATCGTATAATCTCCTATGCTGCAGAAACAACATTCACCAGGGAAGAGCTCTGGGAAGGTGTCAATGAGCGTATAGACGCTCTTGCAGAGGATACGGCTACACCTGCTCGTCGCTTCAGCAGAGCACGTAAACCTAAATCTGAAACAGTACAGCGCGATATCAACGAAGAGAAGGGTAAGGTAAACAGGAGAATAGCAGCACTAGATGTGGAAGAGGCAGAGAAAGAAGAAAGAAAGAACCTGCTAAAGCGTCTACAGAATATCATGGGTGCTCCAGCTCGCAAGCGTGGCATCGATGCGGGTGATCAAGATGTCTTTAAGGAGCAGGCCGCTAAGATAGTAGCAGGAGATCTTGAAGCTGTTGAGGCCTTTATGAAGCCATTCGAAGAAAAGAAGACTGGTAGCACTGAGACTGTATATAAGGCTGATCGACGCAGAGCTTTACGTGCTGAGCGTATAGGTAAGACAGACGCAGAGATTCTTAAGTATCGCCCCAAAGGTGCCAAGCATCCTATGGAAGGGAAGATGACATACCCCTTTGCTATGGAGGAGATAGACAGGCAAGAGAAAGCGGGTGAGATCACAGCAGAGGAAGCTGAGATTCGCCGCCTAGCGGTTAATAACGTTAGACGCATATTCAAGGGCAAGGCTGGACAGACTGTGAAGAGGACGATCACAGAGGCTGTCTATGGTATCGGAGCTTACGAGGATCTAGTACCTTGGTCAGAAGTATACACGGAAGAGCAGACGACAGAGATGGGAGAGCGGGCAGAGATAGGACAGGCCGAAGCTCGACGCACCCGTTATGATCCCACAGACTTGACAGATAAAGAACGTACAGATCTATTAGAAGCAGCTGAAACAGCTGAAGAGAAATCTATACTCGATGCGGCGGAGGCTAACCCGCCATACCCAGATGTAGATAAGTTTGACTCAAATCAAGATCCTGTTTTCAACGCTTTCCAGAAAACTATGTTAACCTTGGATACTAGAGCAGAGAGGTTAGCGTTTTTGCGAGCCCCTGCAGAGTTCAAGAGTGAAACAGAAGAGAAGGAGATGATAGAGTTTCGTAAGACTCTGAAAACGAAAAAACCTTACGACGAGCGAAAGGTCCAAGAGAAGGTAGAAAAGGAAAAAGAGGATCTGATATCTAAGGCCATGGCAGAAGGCAAGTTTACAGAGCTACCGCCTGAGGATATCACTAAGATAACATACTATCAACGATCTGTGGTAAATATAGAACCCACACAATGGGATCGTATGGTTATAGAAGATGGATTAGATCCAGAGACTGCGTTTGAAATTAATGGGGATGCTTATACCGCACAAGGAGAACTCATCTCTGATATGGAGATTATTGATCCGATTAGTGTAGACACAAAGAGAAGGCAAAGCGTAGCTAAGACACCTAAAGAGAGAATCGATGGGCAACTGAATAGTTTGTCTAAGCGCAACATAGATTCAGGTGGTTTTTTTACAGATCAATTATCTAAAGCAAAAGCATTGATAGGTAAACTTTCTAGAGCTGCTGGTAAGGTATTGAACACAAGACCATATAATCAACTAGCTAAAGAAGTAAACCAGTTCGCAATAGATTTTCCTGATTCAGAAGTACAAGTGAAATCATTTTTTAATGAAACAGTAAAGCAAGCTGAGCTAAAACCTTGGCAAGTAGTGCGAGCAGAGCAAATTGGCTTAAGCAAGACTTTAAAGGAAGCTATGGCTTCTAAAGAAGATGCCGCGGCGGAAATGGCAATTTATGACATCATTGACACTCTCAACGAAACAACAGGCATAATGTGGTCACCAGATCATATCGTTTCTCTAAATACAGGCGGTTTAGATTTCGCGTGGAATTTAATGCCCCTACCAAAAAGCATAAATGAGAAGTTAAAACACATAAGTATAGAGGATAGCAAGTCGCCGGCTGTTAAGACATTTTTTGATTATTTGACTAACAAAGGTGACAGAACAGATACGGTATACCTGTTGATAGATGCGGCCGCAGAGGCAGGGTTAATCAACGAAGCACAAGTTGCTAATGCGAAAGAATCCTTAAAGAATACAAAATTTCCAGAGAGTCCAATATTACCTAGTTTTCTTCATGGCAAAAAAGGCATGGAAAGATTACTTGCAACTTACGACCTACACAAAATAGTAAACGTTGAGCGTGGAGATCCTGGTGTTGCAGCTTTTGAGATGTCTAGCGCGTTACCTCAGATAGCAGAAGCAGAACATAAACAAACTGCTCGACGCCAATCTGCTGCTCAAAGTAAAGACAAGGATTACACAGAACACTTTAATGATGGCTTCTGGTATACCATCACCTCATTCTTGTGGGGCAAACCAGTTCAAGCTATACGTGATTTCAATAAGAGCTCGCGGTTCGGATCTAAGCAGGGTAAGATAACTGCAGCGGATAAGATAGCTGACCTTGTACAGAGAGCACATTCTTCTACGAAACGTGCAGAAGGGTTGGAATTAGGCACCGATATGATGCAAGACGTATCCATGCGTAGTGGTGAGTTTTTCACAAAACTATCTAGGATCTTTGCATTAGCTACGGGACGTGCAGGTGATATCGATGTCAAGATAAATAAACAAATGACAGATTACTTGTTAGGTAGGAAAGTAAAGTTTTCAAGCCCACAGGTAAAAGAAGCAGCTATAGAGTTGAAAGCTCTATTAGAGTCGGTCTATAAGTATGGTCGAGATTCTACTACTAATCTTAAGGAGCGATTAAACCTCAGAGGCGAGGGAGATACAGTACTACCACGGGTCTGGAACATTGAATACATAGCTACCAGAAAGGGTAAAGCTGCATTCTTGCGTGTTGTCAATAACGTTATACGTGGACGCTCCGACCTAGACGTGACGCCCGAAGATCTTTATGAGGCCGTTATAAACAGTGGCGGTTTTGTACAAGGTGACTGGACCAATGTGAAAGCCGATCAGACACGTTCAGCTAAAGATATAGCTAAGGACGAACTGATAGGCGAGGTGCTAGACAGCATGCCTACCTCTAACATGATAGACGAGGGTCTAGTTATAGAGGACTTACAAGCTCTGTTACCACGTTTCATACAGAAGGCTATTGAACGTACTGAATACTCACGCCGGTTTGGTAAGAGTGATGAACTCCTGCGAGGTATGATCGATGAGGCGTTAGAGCAGATTCGCGCTAACAATAGAGAAGTTCTCAAGCTGAGTGAAAACAAGGAAGGCTTGATGCATATCGACGAGAAGAAGTTCACTAAGACTGTGTGGGATATGGCACGGATCCTTAGGAATCAGTACGGTTATGATATGGCAAATATGCCTACTCGTAAATGGTTGCAAAGAGCTACGAATACAGAGACAATCCTCAAGTTGCCATTTGTAACTCTTGCTTCGATTCCAGAATTCTTCACGCCTATGTTGAAGGGTGATGTAAGACCAGA
>TARA_B110000263_G_scaffold57534_1_pt1 | contig 10535 bp, 9 predicted proteins | sample TARA_B110000263 | Tara Oceans TARA_B110000263 (sample SAMEA4397730) | marine metagenome | biome: Polar Biome; feature: [MES] marine water layer (ENVO:01000295) within the mesopelagic zone...; material: water (ENVO:00002006), including particulate matter (ENVO:01000060) such as......
GCATAAAATTGAGATGGATTTGAACCATCAATCGACCATGAAGGGATACCCATTGCGTGACCCTTATCTCCGAAAGTTTCTGCTCCAGATTGCCCGACGGTAAAGGTATCCAAAGCAATTTGGTTATTCTGAATCATGAATGCAATTGGCAACCCCCTTGCGCCCGCTAAATTCATTGCTTCCCAAAACTCTCCATTACTACTAGTTCCTTCTCCTACTGGTGCCAGATGAAATCTGTTAATGTTTAACAAAGAGGCTGCTAAAGCAACCCCAGTGGTAGTAGCACTAGCTATCGGTAGTGGTGCAGTGGGTGGTAAAATACCTTTTTCCCAATTTCCGATATGTAGGTCACGTCCTCCTGAATCTAGATTCCCTCCACTCATATATGATCCTGATTTTCCCATTTGTGCGGCAAATATTTCTAAAGGTGTTTGGCCTACTGCTAGAGCCAAGCCCGTATCTCTTATCATAGGCGCAATAATATCAGCATGATGCTTTTCTCCAATAGGTGTGTCAATCGCTCTCCTTAGTGGTGTCGCACATGCTACGATTCCTTCTTGCCATGTTGATCTAAATCCTTTTCCTCCGAATTTCCCTCCGTCTGGTGTGCTTATTCCATTCGTAAAAAGATCTTTCAGTTGTTCGTCCATTTCCCTAGTTCTTGTCATCCATCTTTGCCATTGTAAATGTGTCTTCAGATCTATACTTGATGCATATGCGATTCTCCTTAAGCATAATGCTATATCTCTTAAGAAACGAACATTACGTCTACCTAGGTATAGTTCAGAGTTTCTCCTAGGTATTACTTCTTCATCTCCAATTATTGCCAAATCTGGCGTCAAAAGTCTCTCTCTCAATGAATAGGATATTGTTTTACAAAATTCTTTTGTGAATTCATGATATACAGTTCCATTAAATGTAGGTGGTGGTTTTTGATCAGTCCACTTTTTTGATATGAATTCCAAGTACCCATCGTGCCTTTCCGCTACAAATCTTAGAAGCTCTTTTTTGACTTCTATCTCCTCTATTTTTTGCGTGAAAAGCAACGCCTTTGTAGGGGTCCATTTTGCGCCCCATATAGGCGGTAGTTCTGATTGGCTAGGTATGTTATTTGTCTTAGGGGGCATGTTTTTTTCTGAATTCAAGTCAATATGTGTTTTACTATTCCTTCTTTTTGCTTCTTCAATGATGTCCTTGAAATCGATGCTTAAATCTCTCTCCCATATTTTGAAATTTCTTTTCCGCCCTTTACCTGTTTCTGAACGATCTAATGTGACGCGTGCTCTTTTATGGCAATCATTACACTTTCTATCTATTTGATTGGTGTTTCTTTCTCTTGTTTTCCATACTTCGTGACTTCCGCACTCTGGGCATAACCATATCCCTTGTCGCGCTATTGCCATATGCTGTCGGAATCTCTCTAAGTACTACAACTAATCGCCTCATAAGGTACAAATGTGGTATTTATTTCCTATTTGTGGTATATTCTCTTCAATTAAATCATATTTCTAATGGAAAACCGTAATTAAAAGGTAGACTGAGTGATTTTATACCGTTTAATTGAAAAAATACCACATTAGTTTAATTAAATCTGCGTTTTATTAAGTTATACCTTAATTAAATGGTAGACTGCAATAATTAAACCCACAATAATTGGTCAATACTTAGGCACGCTCGAATCTACGGTATTTGACCATAAATGAATGCCTCCAGAGAGGTTATATACGTTCTTAGGATAATTTCCAGACTGTTTAAGCAATCTAACTACCATAGCTGACCTCATACCACTTCTACAATAAACAACAATATCTCTGTCAGTAGGTATTTCGTGGATTCTAGATGGGACTTCAGTATGCGTTATTCTTAGATCTGTATTTGGTAGGCTAACAATTCTTTCTTCAGCCTCTCCCCTTACATCTAGGAAAAAAGGTCTCCAGCCATGCTTTACTTTCTCGAAATAATCGGATGGTTGAATTTCTTCCATAGATTCTTTTTTTATGGAGGCATCTAATGATTGTTGCTCACCTCTCTCCACTGAACAATATATCGATTCTTCCGAAAGTTCGGTTACTCTTTTTCTTTTTTCATCTGAATAATATTTGACAGAGCGAATATTCATTGACAATGCATCTATTAACAATAATCGTCCTTCTAATGTGTCTCCAATATCTAAGACGATTTTTAGTACTTCATTTGCTTGGAAAGAACCTACTATCCCGGGTAATACTCCCAATACACCTGCTTGAGCGCAATTAGGGGCGAGCTCAGGAGGAGGTGCTTTAGGGAATAAATCTCGATAATTTGGACTTCCTCTTAGATTAAAGACAGATACCTGACCTTCGAATCGATGAATGCTACCAAAAACCCATGGTTTCTCTAAAATTTCACAGCAATCACTGATTGTATACCGGGTAGCAAAGTTATCAGTTCCATCTACAATGACATCATAATTAGAGATAATTCGCTCAGCATTTCCAACATCCAATCTTAAATTAAAGATATCAACTTTAATTTCAGGATTAATTTGATAAATTCTTTTTTTAGCTGAATCTACCTTTGATTCACCAATTGAAGAGGTTGAATGAAGAATTTGTCGCTGTAGATTTGTAATATCTACGACGTCATCATCAATTATTCCAATTCTTCCAATACCTGCTGCTGCTAAATACATCAGTACTGGAGATCCTAATCCTCCGGCACCCACCACTAGAACTGATGATGAGTTAATTTTCAACTGACCTTTTTCTCCAACTTGCGGTAGCATTAGGTGCCTTGCATATCTAGCCTTCTGATCATTTGTCAGATTTTTATTTACTACCTCAATAGAGGTTTTATTATCATCGATCATTTTTCCCTCAGTGCTGATCTTCAAGCCATTTTTCGGCATCCATTGCTGCTTGGCAACCCATTCCTGCAGCAGTTATTGCTTGACGATATCTTGTGTCAACAACATCTCCTGCTGCAAAAATTCCTGGGACACTTGTCATAGTATGTGTTTTTGCTAAAATATATCCTGATTCATCAGTTTCAATTTGTTTATCTAGAAATCCAGTAATTGGTTTGTGTCCTATAGCTATAAATGCTCCAGTGCATGAAATTTCTTCTGTACTTCCATCTCTAGGGTCTTCAAGAATAGCACCACTTAAACCACTATCATCTGAAAGCCAACTCTTAACTGAACTAAATGTCTTAATCTCAATTTTAGGATGTTTTGCCGCTCTTTCATACATGACCTTAGATGCTCTAAAAACATCTCTTCTATGTAATAGAGTTACTTTGCTAGCGAATCTTGTAAGGAATGTAGCCTCTTCCATAGCCGAGTCTCCTCCACCAATAACTAGTACTTCTTGCTCTCTAAAAAATGCTCCATCACAAGTTGCACAGGTGCTTATTCCCCTTCCCTTTTGCTCGTCTTCGCCTTCAGCGCCTAACCATATTGATTCTGCTCCGGTACAAATAATAACTGATTTAGATAAAAATAACTCTCCTTCAACCCAAACTTTGAACGGCCTTTCAGAGAAATCTACTTTCTCTACATTTTTATCTTGTACCTCTAATCCGAATTTTTCAGCTTGCTCTCTTAGTTGAATCATCATTTCAGGTCCTCCAATTCCTTCAGGATAACCTGGGAAATTTTCTACATCGGAAGTTAGCATTAATTGTCCTCCAGACATATATCCTGCAAACATCAATGGCTCTAATAATGCTCTAGCTGAGTATAGACCTGCAGTGTACCCAGCAGGTCCCGAACCTATGATTATCACATTGCGCACATCATCTGTCATGGCTCTCGGAATGATAGGAATGCTTTGAACATTAACTCGAACACAACAGTAAACATAAGATTCGGAAGTAATTCACTTAGACATAGTGATGACTGCTGAAACTGCAGATCTTGCATGTGGTTCTAGCCTTGGTTCTATATGATGTTCTTCTGCTCCTGGCCCAATAATACCCAGTCCAATTGGCTTTCCATGCTTAATCTGAAGTTCAATGATTGACCTAATGACTGCTTGACCCATTACTAGGCCGTGTTGAGTTTCTCCAAGTTCGATTATCCCTAAAGTAATTGCAGCATCAATATCTTTTTTTTTCAAGAGTCGTTCTAGAGCTAATGGTACTTCCATTGATCCAGGTACCCAAATTATTTCACAGATTTCTGCATTCTTAGAATTAGCTTCATCTTTTGCATATTCAAGCATCCTCTGGATTTCTTTTTGGTGGAATGAACCACATACTGCTGCAATTCTCATTTATTCACTTCCATACTTTTTCTAATTGTATCCACTAATACTTGAGTGCGAGAATCAATTTCAAGATTGACTTTATCCCCCACTTTTTTGTTACTGATTGTTGTGACTCTTAGAGTCTCTGGAATAATATGTAATGAAAAATACTCGTCTGTAACTTCTCCAATAGTCAACGACATACCATCGATACCAATGAAGCCTTTTTCCAGAACATATGGTCTAGATTCAGGAGTGTTTTCAATTAAAAAATCAACACCCTCTCCTCGTTCATCTCTGGAGATTATTTCCACGGTCATTAAGATATGTCCTGAAATTAGATGCCCACCTAGTTCGTCACCCATTTTGAGAGATCTTTCAATATTGACCATTGAACCAATTTCCAGGTTTCCTAGAGTTGTACGGGTTAGTGTTTCTTCTATAGCGTCAAACTTAACATAAGTATCTTCTATTGAGACTACAGTCATACAAACTCCATCTAGAGCTACACTTGCACCAATTTTTAGATTTTCCAAGTATCCGTCTAGATTTATTATTAAGCTACGAATTATCTCCCCATCTTTAATCTCTACAACTGGTGCAGTACCTGCAACAATACCTGTATACATCCTAATCTTCCTCATAGGGTCCGCCAGTTTCACCTGACCATAAACTCAATATTCTTGCAATTATTTTTCTTGTCCCATCTAAGTCATCTGCAAGTCCTTCTACGCGAATTACTTCGACTTGGCCCCAGCCATTTTCTTCTAAGCCTTTTTTAATTGAGTCACGAGAATGCTTTTGATCATAGCCTAGTGCAATAATATCAGGCTTAATGATCTCTAATATGTCGAATATTGGCTCACTAGGTGGGTTGCCGATTATTGCTTTATCTACTGGTTTTAATCCTTCAACCATACGTCTTCTCAGATCTTGATTTGTCACTGGTTCATGCTTTTGTTTACGTACAGTATCGTCATGTGCTACAACAACTACTAATTCATCACCTAATGACTTGGCCTGCTCAACATAGTGCAGATGACCAGCGTGTAGTAAATCAAAAACACCAACTGCCATTACACGTACCATGTTTATATCTCCTAATGTTACTTTGTAATTTATTATTTATTCATGTTTAATGCATTCATTAGATCATCACCAGTAATCATTGGGATGTTATGTTTAGCCGCATATATTCTTGCATCTGGCACTGAAAGAGCACCATCTCCATCTGGTTGAAGCATTTCAGCGCCAATAGTTGCAGGAACTTGACCCGCAAGTCTAGCAATAGCTACTGCTAATTCGGTATGCCCCTGTCTTGTAGATAGTCCACCTGGTGATTCTCTACAAACAGGTATATGGCCGGGTGTACGAAATTCATTACCTAATGCTTTGTATGCCTCTTCTCCATTTACCGATTTATTCATTAATTCACCAGATAGTTCTCCAAATCTTTTTGTTGTTAATGATCGATCTCTATCTGTAATTCCAGTGTACGTGTCACGATGATTTATCGATAAAGTAAAGGCGGACCTTGTGTCATATTGTAAATCATTAGTAATTAGATGAGAAAGAACCGGATTATCATTTACTAGTTCTTGATGTGTATGCAAATCTTGCAACCATGGTAGATCAAACATTTGCCCTATTTCATCGCCTATTGCTAAGAAAAGTAGACCCCCACAATCTATTCTTAGACGTCTCATGACTGCAGGTGTTGCTGCTGTTGCTGGCCATAATAAATCAGTTTCTTTCTCTCTAAAATCAGAATCAAAAACCATCACTGGTTTCCCTTGAGAGAATGCCAATATAGCATCATCAACTGTGTCAGCCATGTATCTCGGAGGGGGTGCCCAAAGGGGTTATTTTCGGTCAAACGGTTAGGCTTGAGCGGAGGGTTCTCATGTAACCAAGCATCGGACTATCTATGGTTGAGCGTTTTGAAGTCATTGTTCCAGTTCGCGTAGATTTAGCAGGAGGTTGGACTGACGTACCTCCGTATTGCAATGATTTTGGTGGAGAAGTTGTTAATTTTACTATAAATAAATATATTCATGCAGTGATGGAAAAGGATGAATCTGGTAGAATAAGGGTTGAATATTCAAGTGAGGTTCCAAGCGGCTCAGGCCTTGGCACAAGTGGTGCATTAAATGTAGGTCTAATTGCAACGATATTAGGGCATAAAAAATCTCCTGAGAAGGCAGCGGAAATGGTATTTCAATTTGAATCAATTTTAGAAAATAAAGGTGGTCGACAAGATCAATGGGCATCAGCACATGGTGGCTTTAATCACCTGCTATTTATTGGAGATAGTGTTGAAATACTTCCATTTGAACCGATGAAATCTTCTAAAAATTGGTTGAAAAAACATTTCATTATTGCAGATACTAAAATCACGCATAATTCCGGTAAGTTACATGATTCAATATGGGAGAGGTATAATTCCGGCGATGAAGATGTAATCAACGGATTACATAAAATCAGAGCGGCTGCGAGAAAAATGTCAGATGGCATTCAGAGAGATAGGCGTGAGTTAGTTGTAGAATCGTTAAGAGATGTCTGTGAAGGTGTAGATTTGATGGACTCCTCATTACATGACCCCTTCCGAGGAGTAATTCAGCCTCTAATTGAATCTAAATCCGTTACGGCATGGAAAGCATTGGGTGCAGGTGCAGGTGGAACTGTTGGTATTCTTTGTTCACCAATGTTTAGGAAAAATGTTATCGAGAACTTGGAAAAAGAAGGTTGGGAGATTATAGATTGGGATTATGATGAGCAAGGTATGCGTATTATTTCTGATGAATAATTTTCAAACCTATCGGGTAAAGCCTCAAACGTCACTTATCATCCCACAACTTATGCAATCCACACGTCGTAGTCTAACTATTGGTGTAGTATTACTATTAACATTCAGTTATTTGTCTATGTCTGTTGCTGCTCAATCTGATTCAGTTGAGAATCATCCTACAAGTAATGATCCATACATGTACTTCTGGGGTTCTGAGAGTTTAGATGATTGCTGGAATAATTTTGATAATTTATCAGAAGGTTCAGCATCGGAAGGTTATGGTGAGATATTATTCCCTGAAGGACAGGATGTAAGTGTAGATTTTTCTTGTGAACTACAAACTGGATTTTCAGACGATTTTATTTTGGAGATTAATGAAACAATTAATGTTAGAATGAAATTCAATATCGAATCAGGAAATTGTGGAGGAGAAGAATGTGATCTTACAATAACTTTGTTCAGAGGTGATGAACAGATTTCTCAGCATACAGAGTCCGCTAACTCAATAAATAATGGTAATGATTTTACCACTGATTGGGATATTACAGTTAGTGAATCTTTCCAAACTTGGTCAAAAGATACCAGAACAGTAATTACAATTAGTTATTCAGTTCCTGCCGAAGGTGGAATTCAATGTCAAACTTTTTTTCCAGCTCCTGACGCTGATTGTTCAGGTAGCTTCCGAATGTACTATTCAGACCAAGGAGGTAATCCGGGGGGTGTTTACCTAGAGTTCCCAATTTTTGTTTCACTCTTAGATTCTGATGCTAACTTAGGAAAATTATCTATTGGACCAATTTTGTTCATTATACCCTTCCTAGCAGTACTGGCTCTTTTAGGATGGGTAGCATATCGTGAAGATTGGAATTCAAAAGAGGAATCCGCTGAACCATTTGAAATGTCTGTTTGGATAGCAGAAACGATTGAAAAAATTAATCCATTTAATTGGGTTCCTTCTGCCATCGCGGGAATTAGAACTGCCTCAATAGAATGGAGAAAAGGTGGTGCATTAACTGAGAACAAAACTCGAAGAGTGGTCACACTTTGTTTAATGTATTTCGCTCAAGGTCTTCCATGGGGATTCGCCAGTATTACATTTGCCGCTTATCTGGTTGATAACGGGACTCCAGTAGAAGATATAGCTATATTATTCGCTACTGTAGCACTACCATGGACCTTCAAATGGATTTGGGGTCCAGTAGTAGACGCTGTATTTATCGAAAAATATGGGCCTCGTAGGCAATGGGTACTGTTTGCCCAAGTCGGAATGGCTTTGACATTAGGAAGTCTGATTTTTGTTGATGATCTTAATGAACAAGTAGAATTAGTCACTAGAGTATTATTCGTTCATAACATATTTGCATCACTTCAAGATGTAGCTACTGATGCACTAGCTGTAGAGATTCTTCAACCGGATGAGCTTGCTAAGGTGAATGGATTCATGTTCGCTGCCAAGAGAGGTGGAATTATTATTGGAGGTGCAGGATTAGGAGTTCTCGTATCCTACATTGGGATTTCAGGAGTAATTTTGGCACAATTAGCTCTACTGATGTTAATTATCTGGGTACCTCTGACATTGATAGAAAAACCTGGGGTTAAGTTGTTCCCTTGGTCCAAGATCGATGCAATTCTAATAGATTCAGAAAACAATGAGGATACCATAGATAATGATGATTCTGAAACTCCTTGGGTTGATGAGACAGAATTCCTTAAGGCTAAGACTGTCGGATACAGTGTTTCTGAACAAAGAATTTCAATCACAGCATTTTTTACGATAATTGGTTTAATAGTTTGGTTTGTAGGATTTGCTATTGATGTATTCACTATCGACTGGTCCCTGGGTTCGCTGGTTAGGACATTTACTAATCCTATTAGTTACATTTCTCTTTCTTTAGCCATATTATCAGTTTTAATCAAATTAATTTTAGATAATTCGGGTAATGAAGAAACTCTATTGCCAGAGGTCCCTAATCCATTCTCCGTATTACCTCTGGGAACTAAAAACACAGTTGCAAGAATTTCTTTTTATCTTGTTAAAGCATTTTCTATAAAGTCTGCATTAATATTAATTGGCCTTTGTCTTCTTGCCGAACTGTACGTCTTTGTAATCCCAATAACATTTGATATTTTCATCAATGGAGTGGGATGGTCCCAAGCAAAGTATAACGGGATAGTTGGTGGAATAGTTGTTTTCGGAGTGATGTTTGGCCAGATATTTGGCGGATTTTTAGGTGATCGTTATGGTACAAGAAGAGTGGCAATGGTATTCTTCCTTGCTCTGGCATTTTCTAATGCATGTCTAGCATTCTTAGAACCTGTATGGACTAATACTACTATCATGATAACATTCCTCATTCTCCAAGGAATTATAGCAGGAATAGCTTGGATTTGCATTGTTTCATTGACAATGAGGCTGACATGGAGTAAGGTTGGTGGTACACAATTCACCGCATATATGTCATTTTTCAATCTATCAGGTGTAATCGCTTACACATTAACTGGTAGACTTATAGAGATCTTTGATTATTCCTCCGCTATTTACTTAGGTGGAATTTTAACTATGGTAACAGTGGTGTTGTTGGTTTTCATCGATGAGAATGAGACTGATAGAGTTCTTGAGGGACGTATTCAAGATGATGAGGAATGGGAAGAAGAAGATCCAGATACAGATTTGGGAGAACGTCCTGAATGGTGGAATGATGGAGATTTACAACCATCTACCTCTTAGACAATTATTCAGAATAATATATTGTTCAAAGAGCCTTAGGTTCATTAGTCCTCGGCTGGTAGGTTTGCCATAGGATGTGGAGACATGGATCGGTTTTCTGAAATATTGGATGAATGTAATACTGACTTTTTACTTTTTACACAGACTATTTGTGGCTATTGTAATCGAGCTAAGAATGTTTTAAAATCAAAAAATTTGACATTTTCAGAAATAAATATGGATTATGAAGATAATCTTCGTTCTGAAGTAGTTGGAGTTACAGGACATCGTACAGTGCCTATTTGTTTTGATATGCGTGGTGAGAAACCAGTATTAATTGGTGGTTCAGACCATTTAATGGACTATTTATAATCTATCGAGTCTGCCATATTTTGTATTCCAGATTTCAATTCACCTAATTGATTTAGATTAACCATATGACCTTTATCATGTTCTAATATTATCACATCCCATCCGGCCTGTTCAAAAATTTCTAAATGCTCAAGTCCTTGTTCTAAAGGAACTAGGTGATCTCTAGATCCATGCATCCATGCAACCTTTCTACTCCTTATAAATGGTAAGATTTCTCTGAGCTTTTCAGGTCTAACCGTTTTTGTACCCAATAGAACCAAACCAACTATTCTGTTTTGTATTTCATGTTCAAGCATCGCTGAAGCAATTGCTGCACCTTGTGAAAAACCACCTATTATGATTGGTCCATCTGGAATTTCAGAAACAACTCTAGATATAGAATCATCAACTTGTCTTAATGATTCTTCATTAAGTGGTTCAGTAGGGTTATCTGAGCGTAACC
>TARA_B110000263_G_scaffold246597_1_pt1 | contig 10527 bp, 11 predicted proteins | sample TARA_B110000263 | Tara Oceans TARA_B110000263 (sample SAMEA4397730) | marine metagenome | biome: Polar Biome; feature: [MES] marine water layer (ENVO:01000295) within the mesopelagic zone...; material: water (ENVO:00002006), including particulate matter (ENVO:01000060) such...
CTGTTAAGAAAAAATATTGTGGAGACTAACCCTAGTTTAGATTGATATTTATTTGTAGAATGATAATTAGATAAAAGATTGGATTATATTATAATGTCAAAATCAGATGCTGAGTCTGTAGTCGGTGAGTATAAATGGGGATTTCATGATGATGAAAAGCCTTTGTATCAAGCCGAAAAAGGTTTAAATGAAAATGTGGTTAAAGATATATCACAAATTAAAGATGAGCCAAAATGGATGCTTGAAAAAAGACTAGAAGCATTAAAATTATTTTATGAGAAAGAAAATCCTCAATGGGAAGGCGTTTCAGACACATTAAAGGAAATTGATTTTGATAATATTCGTTATTATGTAAAAGCAACTGATAAGGATTCTACAGACTGGGAAGATGTACCAGAATATATTAAAGATACATTTGATAAATTAGGTATACCAGAAGCAGAAAAACAATTTCTTGCAGGCGCCGGAGCTCAGTATGATTCTGAGGTTGTTTATCATAATATACGTGAAGATCTAGCGAAACAAGGTGTATTATTTTTGGGTATGGATCAAGCATTAAAAGAACATCCTGAAATTGTTAAAGAATATTTTGGTACAATTATTCCTTCCGGTGATAACAAATATTCTGCTTTGAATACTGCAGTTTGGTCGGGAGGCTCTTTTATTTATATTCCTAAAGGAGTAAAAGTAGATGTTCCTTTGCAGGCATATTTTCGAATTAACACTGAGAATATGGGGCAATTCGAACGTACTTTAATTATTGCTGACGAAGGTTCATATGTTCATTATGTAGAAGGATGTACTGCTCCTACTTATAGCAGTGATTCACTTCATTCTGCTGTTGTTGAAATTATTGTTAAAAAAAATGCCAGAGTTCGCTATACAACAATTCAAAATTGGTCTAATAATGTTTACAATTTAGTTACTAAAAGAGCTGCAGCGTATCAAGATTCTGTAATGGAGTGGGTTGATGGGAACATAGGATCTAAGCTTACTATGAAATATCCATCAGTTTATTTGATGGAACCAGGGGCTCATGGTGAGATTTTATCTCTTGCATTTGCTGGTGATAACCAACATCAAGATGCTGGAGGCAAAATTGTTCACGTTGCTCCCAATACTTCATCTGCAATTGTTTCAAAGTCAGTTTCTAGAGGATCAGGAAGAACATCTTATAGAGGATTATTAAAAGTTCATGAAGGTGCTGAAAATAGTTCGTCTACTGTTAGATGCGACGCTTTATTGCTAGATGATCTGTCTAGATCAGATACCTATCCAACAATGGAGGTTGATTCAGATAATGTTAATATTGGTCACGAGGCTTCTATTTCTAAATTAGGAGACGATCAATTATTTTATTTAATGAGCAGGGGTATTACTGAAGAGGAAGCTGCAAAAATGGTTGTTAATGGATTTGTTGAGCCTATTGTAAAAGAACTGCCTATGGAATATTCAATTGAATTAAATCGTTTAATTGAATTGCAAATGGAAGGGTCGGTCGGTTAATTGATAGTAATTAATAAGTTATAAATAAATTATGAGTAATCAAATTTTATCTGATGCAAAATTAATACAATTTAAAGATGGAGCAATTGCTTCGTTTAACAACGAATCTATGCCTACAGCTAAAGATAGGCCATGGCGCTATACGGATGTTTCTAAAATTAATCTTGATGAGATTAAACTATCGTCATTAAATCAAGAAATTAATATTTCAAATTTTAATGATCCAGGAATTATTATTTCGAAATTTTCTGAATTGACTGATCCAAAAAATATTGATTTGGTATCGAAATATTTGGGAAAAACAAAACCAATTAATAAAGACAAGTTTTCATTAGCAAACGATGCTTATTGGAATGAAGGATTATTAATTCATGCATCAAAAAATCAATTTATGAAAAATGTAGTAAGTATTGAAATTAGTTCAGAAAACCCTTTTATGCTACCTAGAGTATTAATTGTTGCTGAGGAAAATTCTGAGATACAAATTCAAATAACGTTGTCTTCTAAATCTTCAACAAATATCTCAATTCCTTCTTTTGAAGTTTTTGGACACAAAGCATCACGAATTAAATTATTTTTAGTAAGTAAGCATGAAAAGACTACTCATGAATACTCATCTATTCGTAGTGAAATTGATCAAGATGCTAATTTTGAAATTGGCCTTTTACCTTTAAATGGCAAAGTATTTAAGCAAACAGTTGAGAACTCACTTAATGGATCTGGTTCCAATGCTTCAATTAATGGATTTGCACTAGGTAATGAGGATCAACATTTTGATTTTGTTACTATTCAAGATCACATTGGTAAAAAAAGCACCTCAAAAGTTGATATAAAATCTGCTTTAGGTGGTAATTCAAGAAATATTTATTATGGAATTACAAGAGTGGAAGAATCAGCGCATGATTCACAAGCTGAACAATCAAATAGGAATTTGCTTTTATCATCTACTGCTAAAGCAGATTCTGATCCTGTATTAGAAATACTTACTTCTCATGTTATTAAATGTGGGCATGCTGCAACTGTTGGTCCTATGGATAAGGATGCTTTGTATTATTTACAAAGCAGAGGATTAACAATAAAAGAATCTACAAAGCTCTTAGTTTCAGGTTCGTACAGTGCTACTTTTGAAAATATGAATCTAGGAAATATTCATGAAAGTTTTATTGAAGCAATTAACAATAAACTGGAGCTTATTTGATTATGGTTTTCTTATGTAAGTCTTTAGAGCTTGAAAATGGAACTTGCAAGTCTTTTTTTATAAACAATAAAAGTTTTTTAATTTCAAATGTTAATAATGAGTTTTTTGCAATTGAAGATATTTGTACCCATGATGGTGAAAAACTTAGTGGAGGAAGATTGCTTGGTAATGATATTTCCTGCCCAAGGCATGGAGCATTATTTGATGTAAAATCAGGCAAAGTTAAATCACTGCCTGCTTTATATGATGTAAAATCTTACAAGGTCATTAATAAAGACGGAGATCTTTTTATTGCTATTGAAGGTTAATTAATGTCTTTAGAATCAAAAAAATTATTAGATAGAACTACTCAAATACGCAGTGATTTTCCTATTTTAGATCGAAAAATTAATGGTAAAAGATTGGCTTATTTAGACAATGCTGCATCTAGTCAAAAACCAATGCAAGTTATTTCAAAAATAAATGATCTTTATTCAAATTATTATGCAAATGTTCACAGGGGAGTTCACTCTCTCTCAATGGAGTCCACGGAGGCCTATGAGTCAGTTAGAGAAAAAGTAGCAAAGTTTATAAATGCTGGAAACATAAATGAAATTATTTTCACTAAGGGAACTACAGATTCTATCAATTTATTTGCACAATCTTGGGCTAAAAATAATTTAAAAAAAGGCGATCGTATTGTGTTATCAGAAATTGAGCATCATGCAAATTTAGTTCCTTGGTTTATGTTAAGAGATGAGATAGGAATTGAATTAGCTTTCATCCCAGTATTGGATGATTATACTTTAGATATTGAAGCTGCAAAAAAAATTATTAATAGTAATACTCGACTTGTTTCTATTTCTCATATTTCTAATTCTTTAGGTACTATTGTGCCAATTAAAGATATTATTGATTTAGCCCATCACAACAATGCTATAGTTTTAATTGATGGAGCCCAGAGCATTCCACATCAAAATATGAACGTAATTGATTTAGATATAGATGTTTTAGTATTTTCTGCACATAAAATGTTAGGACCAACTGGAGTAGGAATACTATGGGCAAAAATGGATATTTTGAAACAGTGCGAGCCAGTGATTGGTGGAGGCGATATGATTTCAAAGGTTACTTTTGATGGTGCATTATGGAATGATATTCCTTTTCGTTTTGAAGCAGGGACTCCAAATATTGCTGGCGTGATTGGCTTCGGTGAAGCGATTGATTACTTAAATGAGATTAATTATATTGATCTTTGTAATCAGTCACATGTAATATCTGAATATACACGTAACTTATTAGAGGAAATGGAATTTGTTGAAATACTAGGACCTAAAGACAAGCTATTAAGAACAAGTTTATTTTCTTTTGATATTAAAAATATTCATCCTCATGATGTTGCCCAAATATTAGATAGTGAAGGAGTTGCAGTTCGTGCTGGACATCACTGTGCCCAACCTACGCTTAATAAATTTGGTTTTTCTTCAACAGTTCGAGCATCTTTTTATTTTTATAATAATTTTGAAGACGCAAATCAATTAATTGAATCATTGCAGATAGTGAAGAAAAGATTTTTACAATGAATGATGGAATGGATGAATTATATAGAGATATTATCTTAGATCATTATAGAAATCCAAGAAATTCTGGATCTATAGAAGGAGATAGTGTCATAATTATTGAAGAATTTAATCCTCTATGCGGTGATAAAATCATAGTTTACTTACATTCGTTATCAGGAGAATTAATTGATGACATAAAATTTATCGGTGAAGGCTGTTCTATTTCTCAGTCCTCGGCATCAATAATGACTGATTTAGTCATAGGTAAAAAAATAGAACATGCAAAGCAAATTGTTCAACAATTTCATACTTTTATTACAGGTGGTAATATAGATGAAGATGATAATAGCTTAGGAGACATTGATGCTTTTAAAGGGGTAAGAAAATTTCCAGCTAGAATTAAATGTGCTGGATTAGCTTGGAATTCTTTGGATAAAGCGATTGATTCTATGAAAAAATTAACTTAACTTAGGAGATTTTAATGAATGAAGAAAAAAATGATGATTTAAAAAAAGAAATTATTTACGACTCCGATTCCTTATTGGAAGTTTTGAAAGCAGTTGAAGATCCTGAATTAAAAATGAGTATTGTAGAATTAGGATTAATCTATGATGTAACTATTTTAGAAGATAAGAGCATTACTGTAAATATGACCTTAACTTCTCCAGGTTGTCCCGTAGGTCCCTTAATTCAGAGTCAAATATATTATAAATTAATGGATTTAGATGGCATCGATGATGTCGAAGTAAATATCGTATGGGATCCTCCATGGGATCCAAAAATAATGGCTTCAGATGAAGTTAAATTAATGCTAGGAATTTTTTAGTATGATTTAGTCCCAATTTTTCTACCAATTTCTGGGCTTCCATATTTTACATCATTTTTTAGCGAACATTTGATATTAGAATTCATTGCCTGAGTTAAGCAATCACCATATTTAACTTTATTTAGATTGATAATAATTTTTAATTCATTTTTTTGTATGATAAACTCATCAAGGTTTTTTAGCTGGCCTGTTGTCAATGCTTCTCCATTTATATTAAAGTACGAATTATTACATTCACTATAAAAGACAGGAGTGTAATTTTTGTATTTAATATCTTTCCTGAAATATAAATGACATGATGAATTAGGATCTTTTGAATAAAATGCACGAATGTTGCTATTATTTTTTATAAACCATACTCCAAGTACATCATTGTTTTTGTCATGTCCAAATATTGATATTGGTTTAAATTTGCTGTTTGAAGATAATATTTCACTTTGATTGATGCTTAAATTCTTTGTATTTTGTTCATTATTAAATAACAAAACAGTACATGACATAACTGTAAATGGAAATATAATGTATATTAATATTTTAAAAATAATTCTATTTGTTTTTATATTTTTTTTAATTTTTTTTCATTTCAATATGGCATTCTTATTTATTATATTTATAATACTTTTTTATTAAATGCTATGTTTTTATTATGAAGTTATATAGGTTTAATAAATATGCATAATATTCAAATACCACGTAGGCAATTCCTTAAATTAGGATTAATGGCTGCACTAAGTGTTGGCTTGGAAGGCTGTAATGCTTTTTCAAATGAATCTTTTCAGTCTAATCCATTGTCTAATTTATATAATTTTGATCTACCTGATTTTGTTAGTAGAAATGGTGAATACAAGATAGCAGTATTCAATCAAAATGAAGATGAGATTTTATCTAAATATATTTATCCGTTATGTAGGGCTAATTTAATAAGCCTAGATGCAGAAAATGGAAAATTATATAGTTCTATTGCTGATAATTTTCAGGAAATAGATAAATTAAATTATCTATTTACTCTCAGAAATGATGCATATTTTCATTCAGATAAATTTGGCTATGCTAGTCAAATTACCAGCGATAGTATTGTTAATGATTATATGAATAGACTAGATACAGGTGATCCATTTTTCAAAAATGTAATAAGTTCAATAAAAAAAATTAATAAATATCAAATTTTATTTACATTAAAGAATCCTTTTCCTTATTTTTTTGAATATATTTCTAATAGTAATATTGCAGGAATTAGGCATCCAGAATTTTATGATGACTTTGAAATTAATATAGGATCAGGTCCGTTCATTCCATTTAAAGTGAATAATAATGATTATCTTTTAATTGCTAATAAATTTTATTTTGATAAAAATCTTCCTTTATTGGACTATATTTATATAACAAATTACAAAAGTTTAGATTTATTTAAAAATGATTATACTAATTACAAATTTGATATCATTTTATCTAATGAACTGATTGATTCTCTTGCAGGGATTGAAGATCGCTATCATTTGCAAACAAAGCCATCTAAGAGTTTGATTTATTTTGGAATTTCAATCGATCAGTCTAAGCATGCCTCTAACATAAATCATGTTCAAGCGTTTCAAAATACAAGAGTTAGATTAGCATTAGCTAAAAGCATCAATCGCGATCCTTTACTTAAGATTAGTAATGGTTTTTTCTCTGGATTCATTCCTCCTTCATTTCCGTTAGACTCGCTTTCAAAGGATGAACTTTTAGAGAGTAATTTTATGCAATACGATTTAAATATTGCAAAAAAGCTGTTAAGTGAAAGTGGTTTTAGTGGCTTAGAATTTAGAATTGATTTACCAAATACAAATTTGTTTAGAAAAATTGGTGACTTGATACGCGAACAGTTAATTTTAACTGGATTTAAGCCCAAACTTTTTTTTAGAGGCTTAGAAGAGATCAAATCAATTTTTGATACGCGAGATTTTGAGTCTATCTTATCAAAAATTGATTTTGACATCACTCCTGATAATGGATTATTAATAAATACTGCAAGAGGAGTCAATGATCAATTTTCGCCCTGGGGGTTTTCTAGTCCAATTTATGATTACGAAGTACAGGAATCTTTTTATGAGAATAATCCAATAAAACGAGGGTTATTGTCTAAAAAAGCTCAAAAAATACTCTTAGATCAAACACCATCCATGATTCCATTATTTTGTAATTCTGAAAAAGGTTTGATATCAACTAATACTAATGGGTTTCAATATAATAAGTTGGATAGTAATTTTAATTTTTATAGTAAATATTGGATTAAAAATACTTTTTAGATTCTTAGTTTATCAATTTTACCATTTGTTTAATACTATCAATTTTGGTAATTTTTTTATTAAGATTGTCATTTTGATTATATTTCCAATTTCTTAAAAAAACGGTACAATTTGTAGAATCTGAAATCAATTGTACCGTTTGTGCATCATCATCTATATGGTATGCAGCATTCAATTCTAAAATTTTATATAATTTATAATGCGAACTTGCAAATTTAGTATTGTTAATAATAATTCTACTAAAGTATGTATCAATATTATATTTTTTTAGCCAATTAATGGGGCTATTTCTTCTGCCAGTTAACAGTATGAGATCTTTTGTTATTGATAATTCTTGCAATGCGTCTTGTACGTCTGGCAATATAGGTCTTGCTGCATATCTAATTTTATCTAAAGGAGTACTAATAATTTTTGGAGGTATGAATGCAGTTGGGGGACTATTTGCCGAATCTAAAAAATTATTATTGAACCCAATCTTAAAAGGAAAATAAGTGCCACATATCACTCCATCAAAATCAATAGTAAGTAATTTTTTTGTAGACATAATTTATGGAACTGCTATCTTTGTAGATTAGTAATTTTATTTATTAATTTTCTTGGTTTAATATCCTGTGATTCTATTAATAATTGATCGATGAGTTTTTCTGATTTTTTATTAAGCTTGGTTTTTGTAAGTGATAAAAATTTATTTTTTAAATCTATGTTTGATATTGGATTTTCAGGGTCACCTAATGGGTAATGTATTAATTTATTGATAATTTTTTTATTTTTCAATTGTATTGAAACATTACTTGGCCATTTTAATGGGTATTCTTTATCTAGAGATTTATCAACTGAAAATTTAATTTTTTTAGATAAGCTAATAATTTTTTTATCTTTGATTGTTTTTTCAGTAAATCTGGATGGTCCAAGATCTCCAAAGATAATTGCTGATGCTATGCAAAATGGCAAATTAAACTTTGCTGAATATGGCGAGTTTGCTTTTACTTTAGATAGTAATTCTAATGCCTGCGAATATATTTCAACATTGACAGAAACAATATTTGTATATTGAATATTCTCCTCTTTAATTATTTGCAATGCTCCTTCAACGGCAGGGTGAGTATGCCTACAAGAAGCATACATTTTAAATGAAACATTTTCTATTTTCCATTTATCCAATGCTAATGTTAATTTTTTTACTATTCTACTAGGATTATTTTTAGGTGACATTGCTGCAAATAATCCTTTGTTTCCTTCAATAATTTTTGTCGCGCCTGTAAAACCATTTTTTGAAAGTAAAGTTGACAATATACCATCATGTGCTGCTTTAGCTGGATGTAATTGTTTTGACATTGCCCCGTCATCTAAAAATTCCCATAGTCCTGCAGTCATTGTTCCAGCAGTTCCCATAGCCATAAGTGTTTCGTGAACTGCTGCTTTTGATATTCTGCTAATCGCAGCAGCCACACCGATGGTTCCTGCCGTACCAGTAGTGTGCCAATATTGATAATGATCTGTTCCTAGTACTTCGCCAATTCTGATCATAATTTCATAACCAATAACAATTGCATCCAGCAATTCATCCATATCTAAATTATGAAATTCAGCATAGGCTAATGTTGCAGAAATTATGGATGATCCTGGGTGAGAAATAGATCCTCGATCAAGATCGTCCATTTCAATTACATGTGCAGCGGCAGCATTTGTAAATGCTGCTAAAGCTAGGTTACTTTTTTTACTTGAAAAAAGTATTGTTGCTTGATCTTTTCCTCCTAATTCAGTAATTGTTTTTTGGATAGATTTAATTGGCTTGGTTGCGCTTCCAGCAATTACCGAACCTATCCAATCAACTAAGAATCGTCTAGCAATCTTTTTTGTCGATTTCTTTACCTTAGCATTCACTATAAAATATGCTATTTCTTTAGAAACTGATTTATTTGTCATATAATTATTATACAATATACTTAGTTTTTACGATTACTTTGCCACTTATAAGTAGATTAGTATTTTTTATAGTTAAGATTGATTGTATAAAAATGAAAGCAATTATTATTTCTAAGCCAGGAGAATCTGGAGTATTAACACTCCATGAATTACCTGATCCAATTATGGATAATGATGAAGTTTTAGTCGAAGTGGCTGCTGCTGGAATAAATAGAGCAGATTTATTACAAAGACGTGGATTATATCCAAGTCCTCGAGGATACAGAGATGATATGCCAGGACTTGAAATTTCTGGAAAGATAGTTGATTTAGGTAATGACGTTCCATCTAAATGGCATCTTGGTCAAAACGTGATGTCTTTAGTTGATGGAGAAGGTTATGCATCATTGGCAACTGTTAATCATAAAATGCTTATGAGCGTTCCTCAAAATGTTGATATTATTAGTGCGGCGGCTATTCCAGAAGTTTTTTTAACAGCATATGATGCATTGGTCTTGCAATGTGGTTTAAAAATGAAAGATAAAATTTTATTACATGCTGTTGGTTCAGGAGTAGGAACAGCTGCTATACAAATTGCAAAACAATATAATTGTGATATTTTTGGAACTGCTAGTAGTGAAGAGAAACTGCAACATGCTAAAGATTTAGGATTAAATCATGGAATTAATTATAAAAATGAAAAATTTGATGAGTATATTGCAGATGCAACTAATAAACAGGGAGTTGATATAATTCTAGATCTTATTGGTTCTGATTATTTTAACCAAAATATTCATTCGTTATCTATTAAAGGAAGACTCATCGTAGTTGGTTTATTGAGTGGTTCTACAGCATCTATTCAACTTGGTAAGATTTTAAGAAATAGATTGCAAGTCATAGGTACTGTTTTAAGATCTAGGACAAAAGAAGAAAAGATTGCATTGACTGATAAATTTAGTTCAGATTTTTTGCACTATTTTGATTCTAAGGATGCATTTCCTGTTATAGATAAAATTTTCTTACCCAATGATGCTCAAAAAGCCCATGATTATATGGAAAAAAATTTAAATATAGGAAAAATATTATTAGATTTTAAAAATTAAAATATGAACTTATTTTTTATAATCCATAGAATAATTGTTAATGTAAAAAAGCTTAATGCAGTTGAAGAAATAACAATAATTGTTGCTAATTGAGGCCGAGCATTAAATTCGGTTGCTAAAATTATTGTGAATACAGCAGTAGGAAGTCCAGCTGATACAATTA
>TARA_B110000263_G_scaffold24172_2_pt1 | contig 10516 bp, 5 predicted proteins | sample TARA_B110000263 | Tara Oceans TARA_B110000263 (sample SAMEA4397730) | marine metagenome | biome: Polar Biome; feature: [MES] marine water layer (ENVO:01000295) within the mesopelagic zone...; material: water (ENVO:00002006), including particulate matter (ENVO:01000060) such as......
TTGGACGCCGGTTAACCGCTCATCGAGTCCACGGTGTTTGACGGTAAACCTAGCGTGATCAATTCCCATTTGGTGCATGACGGTCGCATTGAGGTCGCGAATATGCACTGGATCTTCGAGAATGTTGTAACCAAACTCGTCGGTTTTTCCGTGTGTCACTCCGCCCTTGATACCACCGCCGGCCATCCACATGCTATAGCACTTAGGATGATGATCACGACCATAGTTGGTTTTACTAAGGGTACCTTGGCTGTAAATAGTACGGCCAAATTCACCACCGTAAATTACGAGGGTATCATCGAGCAGGCCACGTTGTTTTAGATCTTGGACGAGTGCCCACGCGGGTTGATCAACTTCTTTTGTTTGCCGTCGTAGCGCTGCTGGCAGGCCGCCATGATGATCCCAACCGCGATGGAAGATTTGAGTGAAGCGAACTCCTTGTTCGGCCATACGTCGAGCCAAGATGCAATTGTGACCGAAGGTGCCGGGTTTGAGAACGTCTTCGCCATACATGTCAAGAATGTGTTGAGGTTCGTCGGAGATATCGACCAATTCCGGAACAGATGACTGCATGCGAAAGGCCATTTCATATTGCGAAATACGAGTGTGTGTTTCGGGGTCTCCCACTTCGTCATAAATACGACGATTCATCGTTTGTAAGCGGTCGAGCATCAATCGTCGTGCTTTGCTGCTGAGCCCAGCAGGATTGGAAATGTAGAGAACTGGATCTCCTTGAGCGCGGAAGGCAACGCCCGCGTGAGTGGAAGGCAAGAAGCCACTGCCCCAAAGTCTGGAGTACAATGCCTGTCCACGGGGCTCGCAGTTGAGCACGATAAACTCGGGTAAATTGCGGTTCATGGATCCCAGACCATAGCTTAGCCATGCGCCCAGTGTTGGCTTACCCGGAATCTGACTGCCGGTTTGAATAAATGTAATGGCGGGATCATGGTTAATGGCTTCGGTCCATACGGTATGAATAAATGCGAGGTCATCCGCCATCGAGCCGATTTTAGGTAGCAATTCACAGATACGTTTCCCAGAAGCTCCATGTTGGTCGAATCGAAATATTGATGGGGCGATGGGAAATCGAGATTGCGCTGCCGTCATAGTGGTCAGACGCTGTCCTTGCCGTACCGATTCCGGTAAATCCTTGTCAAACCAATCTTGCATTGTGGGTTTGTAGTCATAGGTGTCTAAGTGAGACGGCGCACCTGCCATGAACAACCAGATTACTCGTTTGGCTTTCGGCGTAAAATGGCCGTTACCCAGTGTGCCGCCAATGGCGTTTTCGGCAGCGCCAACGCTTGCTTGGCCGGACATGAGACTTGCTAATGCCGCGGCGCCGAGTCCTTTGGAAGCTTTACCAAAAAACTGTCGCCGTGTTTCCATTGCAACCCACTGGTCTATCGGGGATTTTGTCATGGAGTCGTTTCTTTTATTGAGAATGTAATTTTGGGAGTTGGGTTTTGAATGTCTGTCTGATTACTTGTTGATGAAATCGTCACGATTCATCAGGGTGTTGGCAACGATTGTCCACGCTGCTAATTCGGCCGCGTCGAGTGTTTCATCTGGGGCAGTGTCACCTACTTTGATAAGTTCCTTCGCCGATTTCGTATCATCCTTGAATAGATCGTGAACTTCCTTGAATCCAGATTCCATTTCGGAGACATCAGCAGGCGTTGCTGGGCGTTTGAATACGGTTGTGAACATCCACATAGCACGACATTGTTGGTCGGGATACTTTTGCATACTTTGTTGGGCTAAGTGACGTGCTGCTTCTATAAACTGTGGATCGTTGAGCAGCACGAGTGCTTGGATCGGAGTGTTGGTGCGTTCACGGCGAACGGTGCATTGTTCACGAGTTGGGGCGTTGAACGCTGCCATCGACGGTGGCGGCGACGTGCGTTTCCAAAATGTATAAACGCTGCGGCGGTACAAAGCATCTCCTTCATCACGATTAAAGTAACGAGTGTTACTGCCCGTAATGGCGACAACCTTCCAGAGACCCGCAGGTTGATATGGTTTTACACTAGGGCCACCCATTTCTGTCTTTAATAGGCCGCTGACTGATAAAGCTTGGTCACGTAAAATTTCAGCATCAAGTCTCAATCGCGGACCACGAGCGTGGTATCGATTGCCGCGATCGATTTCAATATGCTGGGCAGATATTTGCCCACTTTGCCGGTATGTTGCGGATGTGAGCATGAGCTTGAGAATGTGCTTGACGTCCCAACCGGATTCGATAAATTCTACTGCCAGCCAATCAAGCAATTCCGGATGCGTTGGTCGTTCTCCCATGACTCCGAAGTCTTCGGAGGTTTTAACCAGTCCGATTCCAAAAATGGATTGCCACAGTCGATTGACCATAACACGGGCAGTTAGAGGATGGTTGGGGTCAACGAGCCAGTTTGCCAAGTCCATGCGATTGGAGAAGGCGGCTCGATATTTTCCGAATTGAAGAACTTCGGGTACTCCTGGCGCGACTTCATCTAGGCGTTGGTCGTATTCGCCGCGTGACAGCACCCATGCGGTTGCTGGCGTGGGTCGTTCCTGCATGACCAAGGTTGTCGTGCTGCGTGAGTAGATGTAGTCTCGGCGAGTTTGGGACTTCCACAACTTAGTAAGGTCGTCTTGATAGGTTGGATTGATACTTGCATTATAAAATCCGGTTAGTTTTGCTCGGTCGCCGGAGCTCAGATTTTTCCATTTCGAATCAGAGTCGATCAAATCAGCGATTTCGTATTCGTCGGGAAGAATACGACACTCTTCGTTGGAGACCCAGCGGCGGTAGATGCGGATATCGGCTAAGGCACCTGTGGGAAGGTTTCCAGCAATTTTTAGCGGTGCGGCCGGTAAATCGGTTGCGGCGATTAGATCTTCACTGGAGTTACGCAGCATATGTTGCACGCCATTGATCAGCACGGTAATTGATGAGTTCGATTGACCACCAGAGTATCTCACACAAACATGCTGCCATGAACGCGGAGCGAGAGGTGTTTCTCCGGGTAATTGGCATTTGATATTCTGTCCCGTACCGTCATGTAATTCAAAAATGAGCTGCCCTTGAGTGGATGCGTTGATTTTCCAGCCAACCGTTTTTTTGTCTTCGTTTTGTGAGGTCTGGTCGAAAATAGTACTGGAAAGAAGCTTGTCTGGAGTGCGAATCCAGAAACTAACGGTTAGTGGTTCGTCGGTGCGAATAGCTGGAAAGTCAGTTGAAAACCCCCCTGCTGCAGCAAAACGGACACCGCGTTTTCCAGCGGGATTATCTGTCGCAAAGGTAGCGTCTGCTGGAAGTTGTTCTGGAATGACTGCAGTTTTAATCGCATTTTCAACTTTAGTCTGGCTGCTGTCGTCTGATTGCTCAAACAACAGACTCGCTTTTTCGTTATCGCTCAGCGGGAGATACATCAACAAGTTTTCCGCGGAGACGGGTGTGCTCGTTGGGGATTGTCGATTAGGCCACCAGCGTCGCATTGTGCTTGCCGGAGTCGATTGTGCTAGACGTTGATATAATTGTTGTCGTTTCACAAGAAGTTCATTCCATTCATCAGCAAACTCTTCTTTGGCAATGGTGACCACAGGCGGTGAATCTTTTTGATTACCGTCCATGACAGGCTGAGTCGTGTTGTTGAAGAACGCACCAAGTTGATAAAACTCACGTTGGCTAATAGGGTCATACTTGTGATCGTGGCAGACGGCACATCCGGCGGTGAGCCCTAAGAAAACTGTCGTAGTTGTTTCGACTCGATCAACCATGTAACGCACGCCCACTTCTTCGGGAATGGCTCCGCCTTCACTGGTTGTGATGTTACAGCGACTGAAACCAGTGGCGATTTGCTGCGTCATTGTGGCTTGGGGTCGTAGGTCGCCGGCGATCTGATCGATGACAAACTGATCAAAGGGCATGTTGTTGTTAAATGCTGCGATCACCCAATCTCGATAAGGCCAAATTTCTCGATAGTTATCGACGTGCATGCCGTGCGTATCGCCGTAGCGTGCGGCATCGAGCCAATAACGAGCACGGTGCTCCCCCGCATGTTTCGATGCGAGTAGCTCGTCAATGTAGGATTCGTAGGCGGAGTCAGAGTTTTCCGACTTTACTAATGTCGTGACCGCGGTTGCTTGAGGTGGCAATCCGATTGTGTCCAATGCAGCGCGACGAGCGATTGTATATGCGTCGGCTGCCGGATTGGGTGTCAGGGATAATTCATTTAGTTTTTGTAGGATAAAGTGGTCGATCTGGTTTTTGGGCCAGGTCGATTCTAGTTGCGGGACAGTCGGTCGTGACGGCTTGATAAAGGCCCAGTGTTTTTCCCAGCTGGCACCTTCGTTGATCCACTGGGTAAGCAACTTTTTAGATTCGGCGGAGAGCGGTTTATTATGTTCAGCCGGCGGCATTATCAATTCACTATCGGTTGAATTGATACGGTTTATCAATTCCGATTGTTTTGCATTTCCGGCGACAATGAAACCGCTGGCGAGGGCTGCACTTTCTATGTCCAGTCGCAGGTCCGCTTTACGACTCGCAGCGTCAGGGCCGTGACAGGCGAGGCAATGCTGGGTCAGTATAGGTCGAATTTGTTTATTGAATTCAACTGGGGCGGCATTAAGTGCGAGCGGTGTAGAAACCGTATATGCGGCGAATAAATTAACGGCAACAAAAATACAGCGGCGTTTGATAGATGAGGTATTCATATTATCTATCGTAAATTACGCAACTGCGAGTGTCTACTTTTTATCGCTCGAATTCTGTTTGACGAACGTACGGTCAGGCGAATTCCTGGCAAGACTATTCGCTTTGAATGTCGCGGGCATAGGGCCCAGACTGACGATTGAAATAGTCGATTTTGACATTGGCACCCACGGTCAGATTTATGAGTGGTTGCTGTTGGGAGTTAGCACTGAATTGTGTGTACTCGCTGACGTGGAACAAATGTTGTTTGCCAGTGCGGTCGACAAGGTTGATTGTATTGTTGCGCAGATCGATGGATTCAATCTTGCCCGAAATAGTTATTGGTTTAGTCGCTTGAAACGGTCCGGTGGGTTCGACACGACCGTTGATCCAGCCAGCTCGGCGATCGAGTTCTCGGTAGATCGTGTAATGTTGAGTAATTGGGATACAAAACGCTGGGTCATCAGAACAGGCAAAGTAGTTGACGGTTAAGTGGATCGGTTTGTCAGATGTCCAGCCTTGCACGTCGACGAGAAATTCACGTGGGTCAATGTCCGCTTCTGTGGAAACCTGTGGGCCGTCAAGAGCCAACGGCATGGTGACGCCGGGTGGTAATTCCAGTTCGACGTGAAGTGGTTTGGTTAGATTGTTCCAATGCACGTTGTGGATAGGGTCGAGGTGGAAACCAATGTACATCTTACCGTTGCCAGTGTTGAACAGAGCTCGATCGGTGTCCGCTCGTAGCTTGGTGTAAAGCGGCGGGTTATTTGGTTTGATTGCCGGCTTACTGATTAGCGGAATCATACTGTTGGGAACTCTGATGCGTTTGACCACTCCCTGTTCGGCAGCTAGTTCCGGTTTTTTAATTGAGATATTAATGTCTTGCACGGATGTTGGGTTTTTGATTGGTCCAACGAGTGCGGCGAGGTCTTGCCTTAATTGTTGTGGATCGCCCCAAGTTCGTTTGCGGACGATGCGACCGTTAGGATCAATGACGAACTCCGATGTCGGTGCATTTCCCAATGCAGTCATTGCATCATTGTTCATGTTGTCGCAGAGCCAAGGTATTTTACCGCCAATGCGTTTTTCGGCGTCTTTGATGTGTAGCAAACGTTCTTGGAGGGTAACGGGCTGCACATAGTGATTTAACTCGGGGTGCGCTAACGCTTTATAGATGTAGTAAAACTTGACGCCCTGTGGGGTGTAGTCATGAGCGATCGCCTCCAAACTGGGGACTTTGTTTAGAAATGGTGGTCACGTTAAGCAACCAAACAGCAAGACGGTGTATTGGCCTTTGAGACTGCGTAGCCGAAATTTCTTCCCTGTGGCGTCGTAAAGAGTGATATTAGGAAGTTTTGCTTCAAGCGGTGGCGAGGTTGCTTGAAAGATACGATCGAGTCGTTCAAGTAGGCGTTCGCCCGGTGGTAGGTCGGTTTCTTGAGCCGCCAGAGGACACGAGAGCAACACAAACAGTAATAGAGCGGTGATGGTGTTGGTTTTTTTCATGCTGTCTATCGTAGGTGATTATGGTGTATGTGTCTAATAATGATCACTTGCTGAGCTTGGCATGATTTGGGTGATCGGCATACGTCAGCTATGACATCAAGTCCAAGGAGATTCCAAAATAGTTATGATCACATTTTAACTATTTCCGTTCTTAGTAGCGATATTTGTGATTATACTGCAATGCAATATGAATGCTTTCTCTATTACAGAAGAAGTTATGTTGAACAAGTCACTCTATATCTCGAAATTGCTACTGGCTTTGGTGGTGCTGTGCCCCTACCAATGTGTAGTCGGCAGTTGCTTGCCTAGCGGGACAGAAATGGAAGCAGAGGTTTGCTTGAGTAACTGCGGTTGCGATGCGTTGCTACCAGTCGATTTTCAAAACCCACCCGCCACTCCACCTGTTGATTGTTCGTGCGGTGATTGTTTTTGCCAAGGTGCGTTACCGATTACCGTCGCCGATACCAATCGAACTATTGTTGCCGTTGAATTTGGCACGGATCAGTGGCATAACTTAACTGTCGCGTTGCCTTCGACCCAGCCTTGCGCTCAAGTCGAATTTACTTCTATCTTTGCAGTTACCAACGCAAAAGCGCCCGATATATGCGCTGTTCTTTCCTGCTGGATTATCTAATTCTGTAATTCAACAGAATTTTGCACGATCTTTAACGTGCCACCCGTTTGCGGTATGTATTCCGCCGCAGCGGAGCATTTTCGCATTACCAATCATGCCTTTAGTTAGGTCGAATAAATGAACGAAGCAACAAACAACAGTTCTGAATTGGATCCGCCACAGCCAGGCGGCGAGCAACCAACCGCAATACAGGATTCCGTGCATAGCAAGAAATCTCTGACTGCCCGCGGATTGTTAAGGTCGCTGCTGCGGGGGATTCCAACCTTAGTCATACTCGGTTTACTAACAGTGTTGGCATTGTGGGGACATCAACATGATTGGCAGGTGCCAAAGTTCTCTGAACTCGTCGGCAATCAGGAAATCCAAGGCGTTCTCTGGTGTGATGACCACGGCGTTCCCGAAGCAGATTGCATTTCTTGTAACGCTGAGCTCATGCCCAAAAACGAGTTACACGGTTGGTGTGCCGAGCATGGTGTGCAGGAATGTGTTTTACATCATCCTCAAGTAGCGCAGTTATCAGCGGATGCGGTATTTGATCCAACGGACTTCGAGCGAGCGGCACGAGCGCTTGCCGTTCGGGGCCGCACTAAAAATGACTCGGCATGCAACATGCATTTGCGGCGTATCCAATTTACTTCTATTGCGGCAGTTGATCTGGCCGGAATTGATATTAATTTAGTCGATCGAGGTCCCGTGATTGAAACGATCAAGACCACCGGTGAAATCGTTTATGATCCTACACGGGTTGCCCACCTGTCTTCACGAGCGAAAGGCACAATCTGGGCTGTGAAAAAGAATGTTGGAGACCAAGTCAAACAGGGAGATGTACTGGCGCTGGTTGATGCGGCAGAAGTTGGCCAACTAAAATCTCAGTTGCTCAAAGCCAAGACGCAGCTCGATTTAAATACGAAGACTTTCCAGCGGTTTTCAAAATTAGGCGGCGATATTATTCCCGAGCAAAAGATACAAGAAGCGAAAGCTGCTGAATCGGATTCTGAATTTCAATTGGAGAGCACTGTGCAGGCTCTGGCTAACCTTGGTTTGGTCATTGATTTCGATACTATCGTCGGTCAGCCGATTATTGAAGTGCGAGCTAATCTCAGGTTGTTGGGGATCCCGCAGGATATGGTTGAATCCCTAGATGCTTCACGCGTGTCGACTAACTTGATTCCCCTTGTTTCACCACGTGATGGTGTCGTTGTAATGAGGAATGCAGTTGCCGGTGAAGTTGTCGAAACAGGCAAGTCACTGTTTACGGTCGCCAACACGAAGCAGATGTGGCTGTTGCTTAATGTTCGACTCGAAGAAGCCGAACGGGTAACGCTTGGACAGAAAATAGTTTTTCGTCCGTCAGGATCACAACGTGAGGCTACCGGTAGTGTGACTTGGATTAGCACTGAAGTGGATAGCGAGACTCGTACTGTACGAGTCCGCGGGGAACTGGCGAACGCCCATGGTCGCTTGCGGAATGAAACTTTTGGCGGCGGTGAAATCGTTTTACGTGAAGAAGACGATGCGATTATTGTTCCTAGTGATGCGATTCATTGGGAAGGTTGTTGCCATGTTGCTTTTGTACGAGACAAAGATTATTTCAAGGCAGGGTCCTACAAAGTATTTCACACCCGCAGCGTTAGGCCAGGCGTGAAGATGGGAAAAAACACAGAGGTGATTGCTGGATTACTTCCAGGTGAAGTGATCGTGACGGCTGGCAGCGGAATTTTGCGTGCCGAGTTGCTCAAGGGCAATTTGGGTGCTGGATGACTGTGTGAGCACTAACTGGTTCGGTCGAACCAAAAGCCCATCAAACCGGCTCTGCAATGAGTCAGTGTTTCTAAATTAAAATATCAAACAAGTCGTATCATGCTCAATTGGTTAATCAATTTTTCACTCCACAATCGCCTGCTGGTTTTATTCTCAGTTGCAGTCGTCATGGGTATCGGTGCGTTTTCACTGCAGCGGCTCGATGTGGATGCGTTTCCGGATACGACGCCTGTGATGATCCAAATCAATACGACAACACCGTCGTTGGCACCTGAAGAGGTCGAGCGGCAAGTGACTTTTCCGATTGAACAGGTCATCAGTGGATTACCGGGATTAGAAAAATTACGCTCGATTTCGAAATTCGGCTTATCGCAAGTGGTCGTGACTTTTGCCGAGGGAACCGAAATATATTTCGCTCGACAATTGATCAGTGAAAGGCTTGCCACGGTCGAGTTGCCTGCTGGAATTGAACGCCCAAAGATGGGTCCGGTATCAACGGGATTAGGTGAGGTTTTTCATTACATTGTGAGGCTGCAAGATGTTGATATTTCAAGTTTGCCTCGGGCGCGGCAGATTGAAGAGTTGACGCAATTGCGGACTGTTCATGATTGGGTCGTCAAGCCACAGCTTCGTACCGTTAAGGGAACTGCTGAAGTTAACAGTTGGGGCGGGTTTGAGAAACAATATCAAATCCGCATCGCACCGACGTTGCTTTCCAAGCACGGGCTCACTTTTGACGAAGTCGTGAATGCTGTGCGGTCCAATAATCGAAATGTTGGCGGAGGCAATATTACACGTAACACAGAAATGTTGTTAGTGCACGGTATTGCTAGAACCGTGAATATTCAACAGATAGAAAACATTGTAATCAAGGCAATTGCTGGGTCGCCTATCAGAGTGGGTGACGTTGCGAGTGTCGAAATTGGCCATGAGATTCGCCGCGGCGCGGTTACGGCGGATGGACAAGGCGAAGTGGTTTATGGCCTTGGTTTTATGCTGATGGGAGAAAATAGCCACAAAGTAACCTACTCACTTAAAGATAAGATGGCCGAAATTGAATCCACTCTTCCCGCTGGCGTGGAAGTGGTGACCGTATACGACCGAACGGAATTGGTCGACCATGTGATTGCAACGGTACAGCGAAATTTGTTTGAGGGTGGATTGTTAGTCATCGCGATATTGTTCTTGTTTCTCGGGAATCTACGAGCTGGCTTAATCGTTGCTGCCGCAATTCCGCTTTCCATGTTGTTTGCGTTTTCTGGGATGTTACAAGTCGGTATTGCAGCGAGTTTGTTGAGTTTGGGGGCAATTGATTTTGGGTTGGTCGTCGACAGTTCAGTGGTGATGGTAGAGAACTGTGTGCGGCGGATTTCAGATGGCATCCCGTCAGGTCAAACAAAATTGGATGTTATCCGTGACGCTGCGGTGGAAGTCCGTAAACCAACCATGTTTGGTGAGTTGATTATCATGGTTGTCTATCTGCCAATTTTGACGCTCGAAGGAGTTGAAGGCAAGTTATTTAGGCCGATGGCATTAACGGTCGTATTTGCATTGGCTGGCTCGATGCTAATGTCTTTAACGTTGATGCCGGTTCTGGCGAGCTACTTACTACCGAAGAAGCTTGCAAAGCGTGACCCGCTTATCGTGCAAATTGCTAAGGCAATTTATAAACCGATTTTACGGTTTACGATGCACCAGCGGACGGCGGTAATCGGGGCGGCTGTACTGGTGTTGACGTTTGCCTTCGGATTTCTTGCCCCTAACCTCGGTACTGAATTCGCTCCCCAACTCTCCGAAGGCGCGTTAGCGATTAATGTCGTGCGTTTAGCAGGAACGGATTTGGAAGAATCCATCCGCATCAATACGGAGATGGAACGAGCTGTCTTGGCGAAATTCCCGGATGAAGTGAATCATGTGTGGAGTCGCATTGGTAGTGCTGA
>TARA_B110000263_G_scaffold30685_1_pt1 | contig 10489 bp, 10 predicted proteins | sample TARA_B110000263 | Tara Oceans TARA_B110000263 (sample SAMEA4397730) | marine metagenome | biome: Polar Biome; feature: [MES] marine water layer (ENVO:01000295) within the mesopelagic zone...; material: water (ENVO:00002006), including particulate matter (ENVO:01000060) such as......
ACTATAGCTTCTTTCTCTTTTAGAGATAAAAGACGATAATCTCTAAAATAGTTATATTTGAAATGCTTTGATTTACGGCAACTATCATAAACTGAAGAGGTTATCATATTAGCCTCATTCATGAGCTCAGAAGTTAAATCTTCATTTAAAAGCCCTCCTCCTGTAATATATTCATATATTAATATCTTTTTCATACTATGGACATAATCCCTGTTATAGACATTCTTAATAACCAAGTGGTTAGAGCAATTAAAGGTGATAGAGGTAACTATGAGTCTATCAGCTATAAATTATACAATAGTACAGATCCAAGAGATATAATCGATCAAATTGTAAAAAGGTATTCTCCCAAGATACTATACATCGCTGATTTAGATGCAATTATACATAACAATATAAATCCCAAGCTATATGACAATATTTTATCTTCATTTCCAAAAATTAAATTCTGGGTTGACTCTGGTTTAAAAGAAATAAAACTAAAAAAGAAATATAGGAATTATTACCCTGTTTTTTGCAGTGAAAAATCAAAGGGCTATGAATTTTCATCAAATAAATTCAATAATTGCGTCTGTTCATTTGATTTTATGGAAAAATATATGGGAGAGAAACCAATATATCGACAACAAAAAGCATCGCCATCAAAAATTATACTTATGGATTTACTTCAAGTTGGTTCAAAAAATAATATTAATTACAAGCTTGCCAGAAGATTTATTAGGAACAATAACCAAGACTATTATATTGCTGGTGGAATAAAGTCTATATTTGATATTAAAAGAGCTAAGTATTTTGGTGCAAGTGGAGTTTTAGTGTCAACAATGATTCATCAGAATAAGATTACAAAATATATGATCCAAAAAGAAAAAACCAGCTCTAAAAATAGAGCTGGTTAATCTTACTTTTCTAAGTACTACTTAGGTGAGTATGGGTGAGCAGAATCTGCTGCCGCTGCAACAACATCTTCAGCTGTTGGCGTGCCAGCAACTGCAGCTTTGATAGCCATCATTGTAGCTTCATAGTTGTAGTCATAAATTCTAACATCGTCATTAGCATCCCAATGGATGAAAACACCTACACAAATGAAAATATCATTTGCTTCAGCTGCTGGAATTGTTCCGTTTTTCACAGAATCTGTAACAGCCATTGCCACTGCTCTTTGAGCTGGTCCAAACATTTGAACTGCTTGTTTAGCACCTTTAATAGTAACTTTGTTAAACATTACTGTAGCTGGTTTAGTTGGTAAATTAGGTGCACATACAGCTAATAACGAAGTAAAACCATCTTTGTTGTTACAAAGTGTATTACAAAATGCATCTTCTACAGCAGAACCACGTGGTCCCATAATTAAATCGATATGAGCAATTTCGTTGTCTCCGCCTTCTTTTACAACCAAACCTTCACCGACCAATACTTTATCAATTACTGCCATTTTTATCTCCTTGTTTATATTAAATGGTTCATACTTGAATTATGCGCTTTTGAAAATCCTATGGATCATCAAACTTGCGACTAATAAATCTGCGGTAGTCCCCGGATTAATTCCTTTTTTCTTATATTCATAATCAAGATCATTCAGTTGTTTGACCAGATAATCCTCACTACAATCCTTGTCTTGTATTTTTAACAAATCATTGACATGATTGCTAGTCTTTTTTGCTATTTCTTCACCTAATTTACGTGAAATATGCGAATCAGGGATTTTACTTAATATTTCGAGAAATGTTATGGATATTGAAATGTCAGTAGATTTATACTTAATTATGTTTTTATCAAGATTTGGGAGAATAAAATCAAGAATATCCTTAAAGTTATTATGATATTGATATGAAATACGGTCATATCCAGCTGAATAACCCATTATTTCTCTTAATTTCACATTAGGCAAAGATTTCGTATCATATTCAGGTGCATCGCCCAACCCTCCTGGGTTTGAAATATTAATAGCCTTGCATATTTTCACAGTATCATCGGAAGTTGCATCATCAATCGTCTTTATGATAGCTTCCCTCAGACCTAAGCCCTTATACTCGATCAATGCATGCGCGATAGGTGCGCATAACATGATAATTCCTAAATTAGTATTCGTTAAAGTTTCATTTCTCGTAGCAATAACAGCTTTTAAGATTCTGTCACCCAAACTATATTCTTTATGAAACAATTGAGAGCCACTATTAATTGAGCTAATAAGGTAGTCACTCGCAGTAGTATCGTGATGCGGTGAATTTACACTAACATTTCCAGGTTTAATCACTTCAATGTCTTTATGGCATGCATATAAATAAGCATCTCTAAGCACAGAACCCTTAGAGTCTTCATCTAGAATTGGATATTTTAAGTTATTAAACATATGACTTATTTGAGAATAGATAAGAATGCTTTATTCATTTTATTTCCGATAAATATATTTATAATTTCATCTGATATATTATTTTCAATTGTAGTCTGCATACCTTTCCATGCAGGTATACTATTTAACTCAATCACATAATTCTTATTATTATATTTAATAATATCAACACCACAAAATGGAATACCAATGACTGATGCTGCTTCAATTGCTGTCTTAATTATATTTTTATCAGTTTTTACAGAAACACATCTCGCTCCTTTTGATATATTGTTTATATAAGAATCACTATATCTCATCATAGTATAGACCATTTCTTTGTTTTTATTTTTTGCTATTAAGACTCTATAATCATGAGAGGGTTTTGTTTCAAGAAATTTTTGTATATAAAATATATTGCTTTCATTTATAATTTTATCAAAATCAGAAAGTTTTGTAATTTTTACTATGTTATCACCTTGAGAACCAAATAAAGGTTTGTATATCAAGGTATGCTTAGAGAGAAGATTTTTAACAATTTTCTTACAATTACTTCTACCTCTTACTATCCAAGTATCTGGAGTTAAAATACCAGCTTGCTTTAACTTTATAGATGTAAGTGATTTATCAACTGTTGTTTCAATATTTGTAGATGTATTCATTACATTAATATTATGTGACTCAAAAACCTTAAGTATATTGAGATTAATGATTACTTCTTCTAAAGTTCCCCCGGGGATGTGACGAACAAAAACGTCAGTAATATTCGTTAGTAATTCACCATTGTTTTTTATAATTTGATTTTCTTTGCCTTGAATGGCTATCGAAAGATCATCTAAATTAGATGACTCAACAGAAATATCTCTGTTTTCAAAAGATTTTTTTAGTTGTTTATAGTGCCAACCCTTTTGATCAGTTAGAATGAGAACTTTTCTCATTTATTGAATGATTTGTCAACTAATTCTAAATCTATAGATCCTTCTGTAAAAGTTTTTCCTGTCTTAATTGTTGTGACTATAACTTTTGCTGGACTAAAAAGAAGCTTATCAATCTTATAGAAATCATATTTGTATTCTTTAAACACATCTGCAAATGGCTTTCCATAATCAGATGATGTTGAGCTAGGCAACCTCTTTGCAAGCTCATATGCTTCATCATCATCCACGTCTACAAAAAGATGAACCATTCCCCCATATAATATTGCATCATTAGTTCTTCCCATTCCTATCAAAAAATCTGGAGCAGGTGGTGGCACTGGTGCTGAGCCAAATCCATCGACAACCTTATCTAAAGGAAATCCAATTTCATGCAATTTATGCATCCCAACTTCTAGAACCCTTCCAACAACCTGGACAGAACCAGACAATGATTTAGTGGGTGTTAATATAACAGTTAAATTCTTTTCACTAATTCCACAATCATTTGTTATCTTGTCTATAATTTCTTGTGGCGGATTCTTATCAACTTCTAATACAACTACTGTTGAATAAAATTTATCTGAATAATCTAATTCTTTAAATAAATCTTCTTTTAATGCGAGTGCTCTACATGGACCTGATCCAAGTGCATTAAAGTTATCCTCTTCCTTGACGAAAGAAAGATTCCATCCAGCGTATTGGCTAGCTAAACAACTTAACACTGGATTAGTGCTATGAACATGAATAGATAGTGGCCAATTTGGCGTATTAGAGGTCATTGACAAGGATACTCTGCCTAGTCCACCCATACAGATCTCTGTAATTAACCGTCCAGACTCTAAACAGCCAGCATAATTGATACCAGCATCAATAATCTTGGCTCCACCTTCTGAAATACGGACACCAATATTTAATTGATCCGCAGTCTCAATGAGTTTTTCAACTAGTGGCTTAACAACCTTATTTATACTTATTTTTTCAGTCATAATTTAGATATCTACATCATAGCAGTTATAGAGATTTGTTGTAATTGAAATTTTTTCTTTTAATTGCGTCATTAAATCTAAAGTTGAAAATGAATTTAAATATATTGATAATAGAGGCTGATTTTTTCCAACATACTGTCCTTCATTAGGGAGATTTATAAACGAAGGGTCGTCCATAAAAAAATTCTTAAACTTATATTCTTCTTTTGTAAACATATGAATAAAAATATAATCATTATTATTAGAACTCTCTAGCTTTTTACTAAGATGAGGGTTCAGTGTAAGGCGCAATAAATCATTATCATAAATATCATTATAAATTTTAAATGTAGATGTAATTCTTGGGTTAATATCAAGCACAAAAACTTCTTTATTTAATATTTTAAAATCAATATTGTTATAACCATTCATTGAAAGTTTATTTGATAATTTTTCAAATGAATAAATTATATCATTAGATTCCAGAAATTCATTGGTCGTTAATGCTCCTGCATGTATAAAAGGATGTAAGTCAAAATTTACAAGATGCAATAACTTGTTGAATCCTAAAAAAATAAAATTTTTTTTATGATTAAAGAATGATATTGAATATGTTTCCCCCTGAAGATATTCCTGAAAATAATAATTTTTTTTATATTTTTTGCTGAAACTTATATTATAACCCCCAGAACTATTAAACGGTTTCGACAGATACTTTTGTGTTGACCCTATAGGGTTATGTACATATTTTGGCAACTTAAGATTACACTCATTTAATATGTTAGTGAGAAGTCTTAAATCATTACACTCTGAAATAATTTTTGGATCATTACCCAATATATTTAGTTTTCTTCTTAAGTAATCATAAATCTCGGGCTTGTCTTCTAGGCCAGAACCATAAACTAGACCAACATTCTGATAATCAATAAAAATATTACTTATGAATGATTTTAGATATGTAATATCTTGAATTTTATCTAGGTTGTTATGATGATATTGGTCAAAAGCAAAAACCTTGACACCCAACGATGTAAACTTGTCTTCTAAATACGTTGTATCTGAATTTATTACAACAACAGCATCAATCATTAGACATTTTTTTGTGCAAACTCAAACGCTTGTTCAAAATGTAAGTATACTGGTTTGTCACAACTATACATTAGCTTTAGACAGTCATGTTGAGATTTATATTTAATATTTCCTATCGCTAAAGCTCCTATTCCAAAACAGCCAGAGTTAGAGTTTTTCATTGGAACAACATTGTCCATTGCATCTATCCCGGATATTCCTGCCGGAGGTACAGCATTTACATCTGCACATATTTTTAGGTTTACTGCGTTCTTGATTAACTCATCATCCATTAATTGAATGCCAGCTGCTCCAGTATTAAAAACAATATCAGCATCTATTAAGAATGATTTCTTATTAGAATCAACTGCTCCTGTAACAGATTTTGAACCGTACTTCTCATTACATATCTTCGCTATACTTTCTGCTTTTTCTAAACTTCTTCCTACTAATAGCACGCTATTTCCTGCTTTAGCACTAATAACAGCTGAGGCAACACCTACAGGTCCTGTTCCACCTAAAATTACTATTTTTTTACCTGTGAATTTTTCAGAAAATTTATCTTTAAGAGCTTTTTCAGTTATAGCAACCATTCCTGCTGCAGTTGTAAATGCTCCACTAGGGTCAGCAAAAACAGGTACCTCAAATGGCGGAACCATATGTTTTTTCGCTTCATCTATCATATCCATTGCTGTGTGTGTGTCTCTGCCACCAATAAAAATTCCTGTTCTTTTTAATGCAGATGGGGATCTTGAGAAAATTGTATCTTGAACGATTCCTTGAATTTCATCCATTCCTATATTTGTATATGGGATTACAGAGTTCCAACCTGCGTCAAAAGCCATATTTGCGTCAAAAGGACTGATATTATTTTCAGGTGTTATCATATGTAATAAAAAAGGTTTTTCCATGATCAGATCTCCATTACTTGTTTATTTGTAGCTAATTTTATAACCCGAATTCCATGGGCTCGCAATTTTAAATGTTAAGTTATTATACACATTAAATTTATTTTGGATAATACTTATGAGCTCTTTAGCATGCAAGCTAGATTCAACGAATATATAGGACATTGGGCCCCATGAGCTCTGTCCCTTTCCTAAATTATCATAATTCCCTATATATTCCATAACATTAGAGATATCAGGGCTTAAAAAAATGCCTTTCTGCTTATCCTTGTAAAATAAAGATGTGATCCTCTGGAATTCTGAAATATTTTTTGAAAAATTATCAAAATCCTTATAAATTACTGAAGGTAATATTCCTCTGAGGGCAATATGTGATAATTCAGCCTTATATTGCTTTGATAGCTTAATATTCTTGTTAAAAAACTTAACTTCTTTCTCGCCAGAGGCTCCTTGCAGCTGATTATCATTAATAAGTATAATTTTCCATTCACTAGGAAACTTAGAGTTAAACATTGTTTCAGGTAACATATTTGCTTTTTTACAAGCATCAACAACAAACCCTCCTCTCTCAAATATTCTTATACCTGTGCCTGATCTTTCTCCTCTATCGTAAATACGAGCAATATCACTGATACTCACTTTAATGCCAAGGTGCGTTAATATAGATTTTCCTAAACACAAGGATAGCTGTGAACCAGATCCTAGACCTATATGGCTAGGTGGCTGACTTAATAAATTAATTTCAAAATTATTACTGATCTTGTTTAATTTCAAATATTTTAAAATTGGAGTCGTAAATTTTTTTGGCAGATTACTTGAAAAAGTTTTTGACTTTTTTATGGATAAAGAAGTTTTATATGCATTAATTGCAAGTCCCATACTTCCATACTTATATCCATAGCTATCATCAAAACCATAAAAGCCGAGATGCAGCCTGGATGGACTAGTAATAGTTAATTCTTTTATATTCTTATTCATAGTGATAGATATAGCCTATTTACGTCCATATTTTATACCTTTTATGTACAAAGTGACATGGTTATAATGTAGAATATATCCATATGACTAGCCAAAATAACATTAAAAATTTAGTATGCCCTTTCTGTTCTATACATTGCGATGATATAAGCGTAACAACGACAAATGATCAATATAAGGTTCATCAAAAAAATACTATTTGTGCTAAAAAAATTGAATCTTATAATTTAAATAATAAAAGTCTAGTTATGCCAATGATAGGCAAAAAGGTAGTTAAACTATCAGAGGCATTGAAACAAATTTCAAATCTTATTGAAGGTCATAATGAAACACTAATTTTAAATCATGGGGTAGAATTAGCTGGATTAAGATCGATATTAAATTTCGCATCACAACGGAACTGTATAATTGATCATGTTGGTTCTAAATTTCTATATCAAAATATTGGAGTTGTCCAAAGAACTGGATACATGGCCACCTCATTAACTGAAACTAAAAATCGCGCTGATACTATTATTGTTTTTGGTAATGAGATTTTTAATAAAACACCAAGACTAATTGATAAAGTATTGGTTCCCAAAGATAGCTTATGCGCTAAAGGTAAAAAGGAAATTATATTAGTTGGTGATTTCTCTGAAAAAATTGTTAAAACCATTAAAGGTAAGTGTAATATTACAAACATCAAACTAGACTTAAATCTAATTAATGATTTTTTGAAATTACTTGCTGCTAATGATTTAAAATCAATGAAAGGATTGAAAAAAAGCGAGCTTACCAAAATTAAAAATATCCTTGATAAATCAAAATACTTAGTTGCAACATGGACAGCTTCAGATTTTATAAAAACTCTTAATCCGAATAAAATAATTGCTTCTATTTGCAAACATATTGTTGATCTTAATGTATCATCTAGAGCTGCATGCATGCCAATATCAGGTGTTCTTGCTGACGCAACATCTTCGCAAGCATTGACGTGGATGACTGGATTTCCATCTAGGATAAAACATATAGATGGAACTTTTAAACATGATCGTAATGCATTTGATAGTCAAAAATTAATAGATGAAAAAAATGTAGATGTCGTAATTCATGTTTCAACTATTAATTCTGAAAAGTTACAGATTAATAAAAATATTACGAATATAGTGTTAGGACATCCAAATACAAGTTTTACCTCAACACCCGATATTTTTATACCCGTAGGTATACCTGGAATTGACTATGAAGGAATAATGTTTAGAACTGACAACGTGGTCTCTGTCGCATTAAAAAATATTAGAGACATTAAACTGCCATCTGCACAAAATATATTAGATAACTTAGCATAGGAAAAAATTTTGATTACACAATTAAAATCTGGAAATATATACGACCCTCATAATAAAATATGTAATTTAAAAAATGATGTTTTTATTCAAGATGGAAAAATTATTGATAAAAAAGATGTGAAGTCTAAGGTTGATAAAGTTATAAATTGCTCAGATAAAATAATAATGCCGGGAGCTATCGACCTTCATACTCATATTGGTGGTGGGAAAGTTAATATTGCAAGACTAATGTTAGAAGAATTTCATAACGAAAAAGAACCCGGGTATGACTCTTCGGCTATTATTGCTCCATCTACTCTTAAAACTGGATTAAAATACATAGAAATGGGTTATACAACTTGTTTGGAGCCGGCTCTATTACCTATAAATGCAAGGCAAGCTCATGCAGAAATGTCAGATATTCCATTTATCGATAAAGGTGGCTATGCTTTATTAGGGAATGATGATTACTTCTTAGATTTGCTAAGGAAAAAATCTAGCCAATCAACAATAAATGATTATGTTGCTTTTATTTTAAGCGCAACACAATCCTTGGGGATAAAAGTTGTAAACCCAGGTGGTATTAATGCATTCAAATTTAATCAAAGAGCTCTAAATGTTGATGAGAAATCTAAATATTACGGTATAACGCCAAGAGAAATAGTGGAGAAACTCACAAGAGCAATATATGACTTAGGAGTCCCTCATCCATTACATGTACATTGTAGTAATTTAGGTATTCCTGGTAATTTTCTATCAACAATAGAAACTATAAAAGCTGCGAATGGATTACCAATCCACTTAACTCATATACAATTTCAAAGTTATGGTAATAATGGAGATAAGGGGTTTTCTTCAGCGGCAGTAGAAATTTCGAACTATTTAAATAAAATAGAGAACCTGACTTGTGACGTAGGGCAGATAATGTTTGGGCAAACTGTAACCATGTCTGGCGACAGTATGTCTCAATATAGAAATCATCATCATGCTCATCCAAATAAATGGATGTGTATGGACATAGAGTGTGACGCAGGATGCGGCGTGGTTCCCTTTAAATATAAAGATAAAAGTTTTGTGAATGCCCTTCAATGGGCTATAGGTTTAGAAATATTTTTATTAGCTGAAGATCCTTGGAAAGTTTTTTTAACTACAGATCATCCTAATGGAGCACCATTTACTTCGTACCCTCATTTAATTAAATTATTAATGGATAAAACTTTTCGTAATGATATTTTAAGTCAACTACCAAAAGAAATTCTTAACCATACTATTCTTCATACCCTTAGCAGAGAATATACGTTAAATGAAATTGCTATCATGACAAGGTCAGCACCTGCAAAGATTTTAGGATTAAAAGAAAAGGGTAATCTATCAGCAGGATCTGATGCAGACATAACTGTTTATGATAGAAATAAAAAAGATATAGAAGAAATGTTTACACACCCATCACTAGTTATTAAGGATGGAAAAGTAGTGGTAGAAAATGGAAAAATAAAGGAATATGTTTGGGGTAAAACTCATACCGTTAAACCAGAATATGATAGGTCAATAGAAAAAGATTTAGGAAAATTTTTTGAGAAATATCATACAATGAAGTTAGATAATTATATATTAAGTGATGATGAGATGAATAGACTTATAGGTAGTCCTGTTTATGTGAATGATTGTAAATATAAAAGGAAACAATGATTTATAACGGTATAAAAATAGATAATACGTTTGCCGAGGCTTTTAATATGAAAGCTAGTCGTATAATCGTAACAGCAGATAATTTAAAATGGGCAAAACATGCCTGTGATTCTTTCACTGGGTTTGCTACATCTGTGATTGCTTGCGGTATAGAAGCTGGTATAGAAAAAAAATTAAAATCATCAGAAACACCTGATAATAGGCCCGGCTACTCAATCTTGTTATTTTCAATGTCTAGAAGCCAGCTAGAAAAACAGTTAGAGGTCAGGGTTGGCCAATGCATTCTTACCTGTCCAACAACAGCTATATTTTCTGGCATGGTTGGAGA
>TARA_B110000263_G_scaffold40985_1_pt1 | contig 10483 bp, 6 predicted proteins | sample TARA_B110000263 | Tara Oceans TARA_B110000263 (sample SAMEA4397730) | marine metagenome | biome: Polar Biome; feature: [MES] marine water layer (ENVO:01000295) within the mesopelagic zone...; material: water (ENVO:00002006), including particulate matter (ENVO:01000060) such as......
ACTTCAGAAATAGGCACTAAAGTAACTACAATGCAAACAGCTTAGTTCAAGGCATTTATTGTATCAATAGCCTTTCGAGTTTCTTTCACATCATGAACTCTTACTAAGTCCACACCAGCGGTAGCTCCAATCATTGCGGCAGCCAAACTTCCAGCTAAACGGTCACTATTTTCATTACCATTCAGAAGTCCAATGAATGATTTTCGACTTGCTCCTAAAAGGACGCCGCCTGCCATATTCTTGAATTGTTCTAATCCACCCAAAATCTCTAAATTATGTTTTAAATTTTTACCAAAACCAATTCCAGGATCAACAATCATGTTAGAACGCTTTATTCCTGCCATTTTAGCCGCCTTTATTCGCACTTCAAGCCAATCTTTGATGTCTTGCACTGTATTGTCATATTGAGGATTAGTTTGCATGTTCTCGGGAGTTCCTTGCATATGCATTATTATCACAGGAACTTGCATGTCTGCTATAGCTTGAATCATTTCAGTATTACGCAGACCTCCTACGTCATTTACAACACAAGCTCCAGCTTCCACGGCCTTTCTTGCAACTTCGGCTTTCTGTGTATCTATAGAAATTGGAATATCTGAAATTTCAGATATAAATTTGATAGCAGGAATGACTCGTTTCAATTCTTCATCAATAGTTACAGGTTTTGATCCTGGTCTAGTAGACTCTCCCCCAATATCAATAATTTCAGCCCCTTGGGCAATCATTTTTTCGATACGTCTTTGAGAATTTGCATTATCAAAGTGCCATCCTCCATCATAGAATGAATCTGGAGTGACGTTTAGGATTCCCATTACATGGGATTTCCCATCAAGTTTCAGTTTACCTAACGAAAGGCTCATTCACGGATTACAAATTGTGATTGACACATTGGACAACCAATCTGAATTGGTCTTTGTGTAGTTGTAATTGAAATCAATCCATTACAGGTAGGACAATTTAATTCTAAAGAACCTGGAGTTATATCTTCAAACATATCTTCGAATTCGCCTTCGCTTCCACCTCTCATTCGATTAAGTGCCACAGAGCCACCAACTAATCCTATAATTCCAACAACGGCAGCACCTATTAGCGTCATTTGAGAGTACCCTCCTTCTTCTACTTCATCACCATATCCGTCACTTTTAGTAACAACTGCATCGACTTGCCATGTTGCACTTCCACCTCTTTCATCAGTTACAGTTAGAATTGCAGTGTATGTTCCAGGTTCATTATAAATTCTCTTGAAAGTCTTTTCGTATTTATCTCCAAGGAGATTGATACTAGCCCCTCTAGAATCTACAATTCTCCATTCATAAGTTAAGGCAAGGTCATCTCCATCAGGGTCATATGATTCAGCTGCAGAATAAGTGATTTCATCTCCAGTTTTAGCACCAGTTAATTGGTCTGTAAAAGACCCTGAAACAGATCCATAGAAAATTCCAGCTTTAGCCACTGCCACCGGCTCAATATTTTCCGGTTTGTAAACTCGAATTGATACGGGGGATGAAAGGCCACTTACCAATAAATCATCAGTATCTTCCGAAAATTCTCTAACTAAAATTTGAGTTCCATAAGTGCGTTCTTCTATTCCGGTAGACAAGGTATAATTGTATCCATTCGAAGTAATACTACTGTCTATCATTTCTAGTAAAAATAATCCTTCACCGAATCCGAAACTGATGGGAAGTTCAGAACCATTTGTTAATTTGAAAACCCTTCCAATTCCGAAAGTATCTCTTAGGAGTTCTTCACCCTTTCCTAATTCTAATTCTCCACCATTTGGTCCATTAAAGAAAGCATTTCGGTACAATACTACTAGGCTGCCTTCTACTACCCAATTAGAGTAAACACCATCTCCAAATATAAATCTATATTCAAGGTCAACACGGTAGTCAGGATCGTAAGATTGGCTAACGTCAAAGGTAACAAATCCGCCTTCTGCGACTTCAGATATATTGGAGCCTAGGATGGCGATAGGTTGTGTATTTGGTTTCACAGTTACACTGAAAGTTATTTCATCCGATTCTTTTCGTCTTTCATCTCTTGACATAACTTTAATTTCCTTTTCACCAGGCGTTGAGTAACTAATATCTTGAGTAAATTTGCTTAGCCAAGAAGTCCAATCTCCATTGAAATAAAATCGGTATTGTAAATCTGCAAAATTGCCATTATCACTACTGTCTTCATCTTGGTCTGAATTACCATTGGTTGTTTCAGTGTCATACGAAGATCCGGCATCAATGCGAGCAGATTCATCAATCCAAAGAACAGTTTTGTCTACCGAGGCTACAGAAATTGGTTTATCATTAGGAATTTCTTCAATTTCTATAGTCGTAAAATCTTTATTATTTCCAAATCGCGTTTCTTGCCTTGGTGAGTTCGTGTCCTCCGCTAAACCATAAATTTCATGATATCCTGGAGAGGTTTGTTGACCATACCAAGTAACTTCAAAAGAGGCTGATTCACCTTTTGTAAGTGCTTTACATCCTGAACGCTGATTAGGTTCAGTTGCATCACATTCGAATTCAGTAATCTTTTTTCCACCAGCATCGGGGTCACCATCATAAACTAGTACACGCCACTTACTCGTATCTGAACCTCCGAGGTTTGAAACACTTAGATTAATTATAATGTCTTCATCTTCATCAGGCAGTTCAGGTAGATAACTAATGTCAGCTCCATCAAAAGCTAAATCAGGTTTATTGGTTTGACCTTCAGTACTGAATAACCATAAGTAAGAATCACTTCCAACTGCCATTTCCATAGACCCATCGTTGTCTACATCTCCAATTACAATTCCGCCATAATGTCCAGCTTTATTGGATAGTGCGCTTGTTTTAGCTTCAAAAGACGTAGGTTCAATCCCATCATAAATGAATAATTCTCCACCCGAAGTTCCATAGATTAATTCAGGTTCTCCGTCATTATCAAAGTCGCCAGTAGCAACACCCCATACTGAAGTTGAATCTACAACCTTAGAAAATTCTTGAGAATGGGTACTTCCATCATAAATAAGTAATTTAGGCTTATTGTCTCCAAATTCGCCAGTTCCAACTATAATTTCTTCTTGACCATCGTTATTAACATCACCAACAGCAATTCCGAAAACATCGAATTGATTAGGCTGTATAACTGATCCGTCTAAGGAATAACTACTTCCACTTCGATGATAAACTCGTACTTCCCCTCCATCTCCACTTCCTCCATCACGACTGTCTCCTGCCGTTCCGATGACTATTTCATTAGTTCCATCACCATCAGGGTCTCCGCTCGAAATACCACCTACAATTTCTCCAATATCTCCCGAAGTCCATTCCTGTGAATAACTAGATCCTCCATATCCCCAGACTTTGACTGCGCCATGAAGATTAGTAGCTCCACTTGTCGCATCGACAATTTCTAAGTATCCGGTAGCTATTCCAATTTCAGGATAAGTAGAACCGTCTAATTCAGAAATTATTACGCCCATTGAGGCATCAATATCATCACTTTTGAAAGCTTGAACCATATCATTTCCACTTCGTTCAAAAACATAAAGAAAACCTTCACCTCCAAGTCCATCTTCACCTTCAGGTTCGCTGGGAATTCCTGTTGTAATTACAATTTCATTATTTCCATCATTGTTTAAGTCATCTACAGCAATTCCCATTGGTATTTTATCCAATACAGGACTTACCCAATCAGCCTCATATGTTTCCCCATCAAAGGCATATACTCTACCCGATCCAGAACCGACTAAAATTTCTAAATTATCATCATCATCAATGTTAGCCATAGTAACTGCATAGTTACTCCCTCCTTCAAGCGAGTAAATCAATTGATTTGCATTATTTTCCATATCCGATTTCCAAGCCAATTCATGGTTAGATTGGGAAGTTACTTCCCAAGCTACAACCATTCCAGAATCACTGCCATGGACTATCCAAGGGTTATCGTGTCCATTCATTGAAATCGTTACTCCAGCTCCAAAATTCATTGAATATCCTCCACTCCATTCTTGATAAGTTGTTAATGCAGATCCAACTAATCCCATAATTCTAATATTTCCACTGCCATCTACCACGACTAGTTCTTCGTTGGTATTTCCAAATAAGTCTGCATTAGCCAGCCCATAACCACTCTTGATACTACTATCTTCTATTCGAACATCCCTATCTCCATCTACAAAGACAGTTAATTTATTCTGTTGAGGCACAATTAATTCATCAATACCATTCCCATCTAAATCTGCAGATAATAGACTATAGCAAAGACTATCAGCTCCACTACTCCCATCCATATCATATTTCCATTGCATTTCCTCTGTTTCACCATCAAAGACGGCAACCCATCCTTGCTTACTTCCAACGGCCACTTCCATGGCTTCGTCTTCATCAAATTGACCGAAAGTAAGGCCCCATGTATTTTCAAGTGTGCCACCTCCCGTTTTAGCACCGATATCAACATACCATTCAGCTTCATCATAGGTCAGATCTCTACCGACATAAATTTCAGGTGTTTCAGTATCTACAACCCATAGAAACCCACGGTCACCACTCATTGCTAGCTCAACTTCATCATCTCCATCTAAGTCTCCCATGGCTAGACCATATGGCCATCCTTCAGTCCATTGCGTATGTGACCAAGAAATACCCGAAGACCAGTTAGCTTCAGCTAATAAAGAAATTCCATCTATAATCTTAACTTTTCCAGCATCTGAATTCCAATTATAACCAATAGCAATTTCTAGTTGAGGATCATCGTCAATTTGAGCGATTTCCATTCCCTTAACTGGCCCACCCATATCAACGGTTTGAAAGTCTTCATACCATCCACCAGCACTTGAGTTCCAATCTAAAATATGAACATATCCTTTAGAATTTCCGAATACTAATTCGTCTTCTCCATCTTGATCAATATCTGCACTCTTTATCGAATTTAATGCACCAAGACCAGTCCCTAAACCAGCATGCCATTTTTCACTTAAGTATCCGGTATCTGTGTCTGTTCGGGCGTTATTAGCTGCTTCAACATTAATTGCCGGAATAGCGACAGACAGCAAAAATAGGATGGCTAATGACCCTGCCTTTAGTACTTTCATAATAATCACGGACAAAAGTAACTATATCAAAGTTTTGACTATATTCCCATCTATTCTAGTTTATTCATTTGACAATTCATCAATAATCGCATTTTTAATTTCTTTTGAATTCATTCCAGCAGTATTGATCCCTAGTTTTTCAGCAGATGAACGGATATTTTCTTTATCAGTGATTTCATTATTTCCTAGTGAGTTTAAGTTGGAATATCCTCTGAATTCTCGATAGGCTTTTCCGATTGCTCGAGCACTTTCTTTAACCTTTTCCGGTCCTAAAAATGTAGATAGAAGAAATACTATTACAACTAATTCTAGAAGTCCTGGACTATTCATGATTCAGTTAACGCTTGCTCCAAATAAGCTTTCAACTCATTTTGGTCGTTTGCATTAATTCCAAAATATTCCATAAATGCAGGCGTTACATTCAATACAAATGATCTACCTTTTCTCTCTCTTTGTATCATTCCCAACTCTAATAATTCACTAACATGTTCATACACTTTATCACCTAATTTATATTTCAATTCAGTTTGAAGCATGGGTTGTTCATGTGCAATTAGGGCTAAAGTTCTTAAAAGATACGAGGGTATTTCTTGGGGAGCCAATCTTCGACCATATTCAACTGCTTCAGTTTTTAATTGTAAGGCATATTTATGGCCTAATTTTACAACTTCCAGGGCGCTTTCACGTTTTTTATAAATGTCAAATAACTCTTCTAAAGCTGAGATAGCCTTTTTTCTTGAAAGGCCCGTTGCTTCGGCAGTCTCAGTCGCATCCAAAGCTCTACCGGCTGAGAATAAAGCCGCTTCAACAGCAATTAATTCTTTCATCCGGCACTCTCCAAGTTTTTAACATAAATATTATGGCTTTCTAAGTCTTTTTGAATTATATCAATTCTACCCTCTCTTGCTAAGAACAAAGAACCCACAAATGTTCTTACAACACTTGCTTTTTCAGGTCGATCCAAAAGGTCCCCTATAGGGATTGGTTTTCCATTAAATTCATTAATTCGTTGCCACACTTTTTCTTTGTATTGACTAGGGTCATCATTATGCAACTTTTCACCTAGTCTCTGAGCTACTTCATTTAGGACAGACTGCTTTGCATTTCTTAGTTGTCTTCTTCTTTCTAAGCGTTCTTTACGCTCGATTTCAATGTTGCGGGCGTCTTCAAGTGCCCCTACTAATTCCATTAATGTCACTCTTCTTTCTCCTTGAAACAAGAGACTTTCTTCTATAGGGGGCTCAGCTGAATCTTCTAATTGTTCAGAATACGTTGGTTCCCATCCAAAATCAAAATCAGTCCATTCGAGTTGAGGTTCAGGTATCGGTTGAGTAGCTTCAATTGCTCCAGTTGCCCTTAATTTCAAAACATCCCAAGCCCAACCAAGAACTGACCCTGCCAATGGCAGATCTAAATCATCAGCCTTGACAGCATATTTTTGATATTCTAAAATCATATGTTTTAAATCTAAAGACCATGGATCAAGCCCATGATCTTTAACTAACATGAATAGAAGCGTTACACTCCTAGTAAAAGGATCTTCAATAGTTGAGACTTCGGCAGTCGTACTTGCACCAGATGCAATATCTATATACTGGTCAATTTTTTCAGCATCAACACCAATCATCGCTTTGTGAAATAGCAAGTGATTAACGACTAAACTCAAGCTCCCACCTCCGCTTCTACAGGTAAAGAAGCTAGGAAGCTATCAACATCACTTATTTGGTGTAATCTTGAGGCTCCATCATCTCCCATAAAGACTCCAATTATATTATCAGATTCTCTTAAGGCTGCGTGATGTAAACTAACAACTAAAAATTGGGCAACACTGGACTGTAAGGCAATTGCTCGACCTATATGTTCAGTATTAACTCCATCTAAATTTTGGTCCGGCTCGTCTAGTAGATAGAATGGGCTAGGGTCATAACCTTGAATAGCAAATATGAAGGCCATAGAGACAAGAGATTTTTCTCCTCCTGATAGGGCTTCTACGGGATACATTTTCTTACGTGGCATCCGAGCTTTTATTGTTACTCCACCTTCGAATGGCGACTCTTTATTTTCCAAAACAAGTCCTGCTTCCCCACCTCCAGTAATTTCCTTAAATGAAGTTTTAAAACTTTCACTAATATTATTGTAAACACCCATAAATTTCGTCTCTTTTTTCTCTGAAATTTTATTTTCCAGAGTATCTAGGCGTCTAACCTCTTCATTCAACTGCTTTCGGTGTTTCTTAATTTCTCCAAATCGTTCTGATTCTTGCCTATAATGTTCTAATGATAGCATATTTACATTTCCAAGACGATTACGCTTCTGATCAAGAGTCTCTTTGTCTGAATCTAATTTTTCTCTTCCTGGCACAGTTTGCGGAGTCTCAGTTCCTTTTGGAATGCGATTTTTTGCTTCAATTAGTCTTGGTTCCCTTATCGAAATTTCTATTTTCAAATCATCCATGGCATGTTTTCGACTTCGGCGTAATTCTTGTTTAGTGGAAAATTCGGTCTTGAGATTGGTTAGTAAATCATGTAATTCATCACGTTCATCTCTCAAGCCTTTCAATTCTTTGAATTTCACTTCTTCTTCTCTACGCAGAGACTTCAATAACTTTTCCAATTCCTTTCCTTTTCTGGTTTCTAATTTATGCACATCTTGTAATTCTTTTTGTTCGTTATTATTAATTCCTAATTCGCCTTTTAATCTACCAACTTCGGATTTCATAGAGTCAACTTTAGCAGTTAGTGATGCTAGGTTAGCTTGCCCCGCTGACAATAGTTCTCTCGATTCATCAAGCTTATTTTGTAATTCAGAAATAACCTTAGAAGTTTTTCCACCAGCCACATCTTGTAAGTTTTTAGTGGCTTTACTAATTTTAGTAGATACTTTTTGAATATCGGTTTCCAAACCTTCTAGCAGAGTTATTCGTTCTACAATTTCACCCTGTAAAGCTTCAACCAATCCCTCTCGTATTTTAGCAGCATCATCAGCTTCCTGAAGACGTTTTTTGATTTCTCCAGTTCTTCCATCATAATCTGTAACTCTAGTTTGAAATGCCGCTTTTTCACTCTCTAATTCCTGTCTTGTAGTTGCTAATTGGCCAGCTTCTCTAATTATTTCATTTAATTCAGATGAAAGTTGCAGTTTTTGAGCTTCTAAATTCCTAATATCATTAGTTAATTCATCAATATCATCACGTTCAGATTTTCCAAAATGAACTCCAGTCCTAGGTGCTGATCCTCCTACGAGTGCACCTCCGCTTTCAAGTAATTCTCCCTGAAGAGTTACCATACGTCCTTTACCAAGATATTTTCTTGCTCTATTCAAAGAATCCATGATGACGGTATCTCCAAAGACATTACCAAAGACATTACCATATCGTGAATCAAACTTAACTAAATCTTGAGCAAAACCAAGGGCTCCTTCATTTTTTGAGATTAAAAGAGCATGGGCACTTGGTTTGTATGAATGGACTTTATTGAGTGGCAAAAAGCGAACTCTTCCAATGTTATTCCGTTTAAGAAAATCAATTGCTGAAGCTGCAGCTGAATCATCCTCAGTTACAATAGATTGCATTCTAGCTCCTGCGGCAGTCTCCAAAGCAGTAGCATATTTTTCATCTACTCTTCCTAATTCGGCAATTGTTCCAATAATTCCTCTTAATTCTCCTTTATCTCGACATTCCAAAAGAGCTTGAACGCCTTTAGCATAACCTCCAAATTCCTCTCTAGCGCGCTGTGCAGCTTCTTGTGAGGCTAATTTCATAGAAGAGGTTCTTAGTTTGGATTCAATACGTCCTAATTTTTCTTGATGAGTGCCTATCATTGTAAGAATTTTGTTATGTTTGGTTTTAACTTTGTCTAAATTTTGAGTTGTAGACTTTTTTCCAACTTCCAAATCTTTCAATTGATAATCGGCTTCCTTTACGTCAGTTTCAATAGATTCTAACCATTTGTTTGATCTTATTACTTGCTCTCTTGCACTGGCTAGTTGAATTTCGATTTGTTCTTTTTCCCCGTCTAAACGGTGTCTTTGCATTTCCAATTCGCCGGCATCCTTTCGTAGGATTTCCAATTCATCTCGTTGTGTACTAACGGCTTCAGAATTATTTGCAGCTGCACCTTCTAATTCACTCAATTTTGAAACTTTAATGGCTATTTTTTCTTCTATTTTCGAAACATTTTTAGATATCGTTGTTAAATTCGAGTTTAAATTTTTCAATTCTTTTGAAGCTATCTTATGGTCTTCATCTAATATCTTCCGACTAACTTCCAATTCTTGTAGTCTTTTTGTTGCCCCATCTACATTTCTTTCAGATAAAGCATGAGCTACACGAGTTTTATCCAATTCCTCTTGTAATTCACGGGCTTTGTCTCCTCCGGAGACTGCTATATTTTTCTCAATATTTCCGAATTGGTTTTCTTTTCCCCTAATATCTTCTTTTATTTTTTTTTGTTCTTTTTCCAATTCAGATAATTCTTCAGTGTACCTTTCAACAACTTCTCTTCTGGATCCAATTTCAGCTTCAAAATCAAATACATTACGAAATTTAAGTAATAATTCATTCTCTTTTATTTTATCAAGTATTTCTTCTAATTTTTCAGCATCTTCTTTTTCTCTTTCTAATTGGTTAAGTGTTCTCTTAGCTTCTTTAGCTCGATCCTTTAATAATGTTAAATCAGCTTCAACTGAATTACGAGCACTTCTTGTACTTCGGAGTCTATTGTCATAGGCTGTAATTCCAGCCACATCTTCAATTTTCCTTCTTCTTTCAGTGCCAGACATAAGAGATGTTTGAATCACATCTCCTTGCTGAATTATGTTGTAACCCGTTGCATAGAGTCCAGCTCTTGAGAATAAAGCTTCAAATTCCCTAGCTGAGGATTTGATCCCATCAAGTTGGTAGTAAGTAGTAGTATCATTGCCTCTTAGCCGTATTCCTTTTGTAAACGTAACTTGATCTTTTTCTATAGCTAAAAACCGATCACTATTATCAAAAACCATTGATACTTTACATGCCTTTGGGCCTGTTTTCTTTTTGTTTCCTTCTTGAAATCCATAAATTAGTTGTTTTAGTTTTCTAGCTCTAAGTAATTTGGTTGATCTAGAGCCAAGAATGAAAAGAATAGCGTCAGTTATGTTTGATTTGCCCGAACCATTTGGTCCAGTTATGCACGTAAAACCCGGCCCGAGAGGGACGGTAACGTGGCCTTTGAAAGATTTAAAATTTCTCGAACTCAAGTTCGAGAAGCCTCACTCAGAAGGCCTCCAACTGAGCTTGTCGAGGGGAAAGCCGCATAGAATCCCTGCCACCTTCAACGCTGGGCCTGTGTTGATTACGGTAGGCTTCCCAAAATATTCTGATAAGGTTGGTTCTATCTCCACGATCACCTGCTACTAGACCTGATA
>TARA_B110000263_G_scaffold54891_1_pt1 | contig 10472 bp, 5 predicted proteins | sample TARA_B110000263 | Tara Oceans TARA_B110000263 (sample SAMEA4397730) | marine metagenome | biome: Polar Biome; feature: [MES] marine water layer (ENVO:01000295) within the mesopelagic zone...; material: water (ENVO:00002006), including particulate matter (ENVO:01000060) such as......
CCGTCAAAATTTTTATTAATCAGCGTAGAAATACGACTTAGAAGGTTCCCAAAATCATTAGCAAGATCACTATTATATCTATTAATGAAAGATTTAAGAGTAAAATTTGCGTCCTGCCCAAGTACCATTTCTCTCATCAAATAATATCGAACAGGATCAACGCCATAGTCATCAATCAAATCCATAGGGTTAACTACGTTGCCACTAGATTTACTCATCTTTGCATCTCCCATAAGCCACCAACCATGTGCGAAGATTGATTTCGGAAGTTTTATACCAGCAGACATAAGCATTGTAGGCCAGTAGACAGCGTGAGTGGTTAATATGTCTTTACCTATTAGGTGCATATTTGCTGGCCAATAATTATCAAATAAATCTTTATCATCTAAATAGCCAGCTGCAGTGATATAGTTAATTAAAGCATCAAACCAAACATATGTTACGTAATCCGAATCAAATGGAAACTCTATGCCCCAGTTCAATCTTGATTTAGGTCTAGAAATGCATAAATCATTTAATGGCTGGTTTAAAAACCCCAATATTTCATTTTTCCTATGATTAGGCTGTAAAAAACCAGGATTAGAATTAATATGTTGTATCAGCGCATCTTGGTATTTGCTCATTCTAAAAAAGTAATTTTTCTCTTTTAACTTTTTTATGTCACGAAATTGGCCTGATTCAGCCTCTTTTTCCGTTATAAACCTTTCTTCAGACACTGAATAAAGGCCCTCATATTCATCTTCGTATATGTCTCCAGCATCGTAAACTAATTTTAATATATGTCTTACTACTTTTTTATGTCTTTCTTCTGTTGTCCGAATAAAATCATTATTGGAGATATGCAATCTTTCCCATAAATCTGTGAATCGCTTAGACAGCTCATCACAATGTTCTTTAGGCGTAATACCTCTTTTTGATGCAGCATCTTGAACTTTTTGACCATGCTCATCTAGTCCTGTTAGAAAAAAAACATTATCCCCTAGTTGCTGATGATATCTAGAAATCACGTCTGCTAAAATAGTCGTATATGCATGCCCTATGTGCGGAATATCGTTGACATAATATATTGGTGTGGTAATATAAAAGCTGTTATTCATCTAAGTGTTTTTGTATATCAAGTATCAAGTTTATTAAAATTAGTGGCATATATAGATTCTGAGAAATAGATCTCATTACATCCTCTATAGACAATATAATTTCATAGACATTTGCTCTTGGGTAGTTTTGATTAAATGAAACAATCTGAGGATGCAAAGTTGTATTATCAAAGTCACTGTTTAGGCCCTGCCGGTTCAATAATACACTTTTAAACCATAATGAAATTAAATTAAGATGGTAGATGAACTTTTGTTGATCACTACCAGAAAGACGACTATAATAATCAGTAAAACTTCTCCATTGCTGCGGATTATTATTTATGAGTGTATTGGATAGTTTTTCTATAATGTTTATTATCGTGTTCACAGGATGTTCAGATAATGACCTTGCTTGATGTAAATTCCCACGACTGATAGAAACCAATAAGTTTGCATCTTTTTTTTCAATATTTCTATTCATAAGCCAATCAAAAACAAAATCATTTGGCAATCCTGGAATATTAACTGTCTGGCAACGGGATACAATAGTTTGGAATAACATTTTTTTATAGTCTGTAACAAGTATTAGTGTAGTATGATCAGGTGGCTCTTCCAGAACTTTTAATAGTGCATTACCTGATTCTCCTTGCCCAAAACATAATAATTCAGAATCAAAAATAATGACAATATTTCTTCCATTATTTTCATCCTGATTAAAGTATAATGTTTTTCTTAAACCCCTAATAGAATTAATAAGTATTCTGTTTGCTTTTGGGATTGTTATTTTGTAAAACGGGTCTAAAGATTTTTTCTTGATAGCATCAATATAATCATCTGGTATATAATGGTTACTGTTATCATCTGTTTTATTATTTTTTGGTGTTGGTAGTGGAACTATAATATTAAGTCTTTCATGTTGTAAATTTTTAAACCTAATACATGATTCACATGTATAACATATTTCAATATCTGAACTACTACAATTAAGTAATTGTGCAAATTTTATAGCTAGGCCTTCTTTCCCAGATCCTTTTGGTCCAGATATTAGATATGCATTTCCAATATTTTTTGATGATGATATACGCACGAATATATCCCACGAACTTTTTTGAGCTGATAAGAGACTGTTGTTCACTATTTTTTCACTAACCATTTTTCTGGATCCAGTTTTTGACCCTTACCCCAAACTTCAAAATGTAATTTTGAACCATTGATTGAACCAGAATCACCCATGTAGGCAATTACATCTCCTGACCTGACCTCACTATCTACATGTGTCTGTATATTTGTTACATGGCTGTATACAGTATAGAAACCATCTCCATGGTCAATAATTATAGTTGTACCATAGCCTCTTATATATGTGACTGTTGTTACAATCCCACTCATCGTAGAACGTATTGGGGAGCCAGGTTGTCCTTTTATATCTATCCCAGGGTTATCCGTAGTTGTTTTTAATTGTGCATTCCATTGTTTTCCAAATTTTGAAATAACTCTACCTTCAGTTGGCCAAGGTAACTGCCCTTTAAGCAAATTAAATTCTTTTGTCTTTAACGCTTCTTGTTGCTTACGAATTCTCGCTTCTCTTTCAGATCTTGCTTTATCTTCTAATACTTTTTTAATTATAGTCTCTAGTTGTTTTACCCCAGCACCTTTTTCTTGCATATAATTAGCTAGTGCTGATTTATCTTGTCTTATTCTTGTGAGTTCTTTTTCCCTTTTAATTCTCATCTTTCGAATAAAGGACATTTGTTTTTGTTTGTCTCTCTTTAGTGAAATACTCTGCATTAATAACGATTCAAGCTTTAGCTTATCCTTATTTATTTTCAACAATAGAGATTCAATTTCTCTTGTGATTTTTTGTTCAATAGAGGATATAACTTTAAGATATTGTGTTCTGTATATTGCTTGGCGCCATGATGTAGAGGATAATACTTTTTCTAAGTCAGATATTCTGCCTTTTAAATAGGTATTCACCACTCGTTCTTCATACCTATCTCTCATTGTGTTTAATTCATTTTCTTTTTTTTTAATATCTACTTTTAAAACATTTATTTTATTCTTAGCCCTCTCTTCTTCTTTTTTTAAAGATTGGATAAGTCTATTTATTAATGCTATCTCCTCATCTAAATTTGAGATTCTTTTGGAAGTCGTCGACTCGTTTATATTAGCTTTCCTGAGCTTAGAGCTTAGTTCTTCAATCTCTTTTTTCATTTTATTTATAGCCTCATTCTGATAACGAAGCTCTTCATTATAATCTCTCTGACCACTTTGACCTGATATAAAATTCATTAATGAGCAGATAAATAAGATTTTATTGAAATATTTCATGTGATAGAAGCTAGCGAGTATGGTCAACTGATTACAATGTGGATTATATTTTGAGGGGTAATCCTAAAGCTCTTCAATTTTGAAAAGAATAAAATCTTTAAATGATAATTGCAGTTGTTTCCCATTTAAATTATATATCCAAAGCTGTTCCGTCATTTCATTTTTATCAGATATGATTTTATCATGTGGAGCACCTAACAAGTCCTCTATCAAAGGTAATGTCATGCCAATTGTTAGTCTAGGCGATCTTGCAATTACTTGTAAATAACGAGCTCTTCTCATCTCATGATCTATAAAGATACTTGATTTATAATTATCTAATTTTTTTAATTTATTATTTAAGTCTTCTAATAATTTCTCATTCCTTGACCCTATCCCAGAAGATAATTCTTTAGCTTGTTTGAGTGATTGAATTGCCAAAATAATCTCGTCAAACTCGTCAACCCTATCGGCGAGTTCAACTAATTGAATGCCAGCTTGATAATGTAATGCTATTATTTGTGACTCTAACTCACCATTTAGTTCCAGTGCTTTGGAATATTTTTCCATAGCTTTGCCAAGAATTAAAATAGATTGCAATTTTTTCCCCTCTCCCAATATTACATATGATCTAAATCTATTTATTTCATTTTTACCAAGTTCAGAAAAATTCGATACTTTTTTTGCTAAACTCAACGCCTCCTTGTAGAGGCCCCTATCTAAAAATAGCTCCGCAGAATTCATCCACTTTCTAGCAATTTCATCAATTCTAAAATTTAAAGCCTCAACTATTAGTGAATCATCTGTTACGACTCTGGATCTGGCTCTCAAATATTTATCTAGAGCTTTTTCAGATTCACCAGTATCATCAAAAAATAGCCCTTGTTCCATAATTTGGTAGGGTATTTTTCTATCACATTCAGCCATATATTTTATTGCTTTATATCTATTTGAATGATTTGGATATTGAGTTAAAAATTCGATAAACTTACTTTTTGCTGTTAGGTAATCTTTGGTATAGTATATTTTTTTTGCTTCATCTCCAATAGTTTGTTTACCTCCATAGAAAGTTGATAGCGTAAAATATAATCCATAGTTAGCAAGATCAAATCGATTAACTGGAGTAATGTTTTCAGGATCAGTTATTTTATTTATTTTTGTGTAGGAATGGCGTATGTCAATCCCAATTGAAAAACGATTTAATTTACCGGAGTCAATAATATAACGTAATCCTAAGCCAACAGCCATTGAGGTCCCACTTCCACTTGGACTAGGGTTAATCTTTTCAAGATCCTTATCGTAATAAAATTTTGCATATGCCAGCCCATATCCATACCTAATATTTAAATACAACTGATTAAATGGTTGCCATTGGAGTGTATTAGTAATTAGATACTCTTTTAGGTCGGGTTTAAATTGAATGGTTTTTTCACTTATGTTGGTCCCTTCTTTCCAAGTATCTGGAATATTTTTGGGGAGTAGGATTGAACTAGATCTATAGTTAACTCCAGTTAAAAAGTTCATCCAACTGGTTTTCATTATAAGATTAGGAACATTTATCATACCAAAATCAATATCTATAGCTGTGCCACTTATATTTTTTAATTCTTGTTCTAACTGTTCAACTTCAGAATCGTACCAAATCCAATTATCCATATCACCAGCAGATGGTGAAGATGTGCTCCCATTAAGTTTTCCATTAATACCGAATCCATAACGAATCTCAACAGGCATGTATGTGACTGGAGCTACAAACTCTCTTGACCTAAAGAATTTATCAATCCAGTAACCTTCTTCATATTTATCCTCTTTATCAATTTTAATTAACCCCCAGAATAGTGTCTTAGGTTTTTGTTTTAATAATGATTGAGAATTAAGATTTGTGACTACTATTAGTATTGATAATAACCAAATAAAAAAATTTTGTTTCATCATCATTGGAAATTTAAGTATTCCGATATCTTTTACAAGGAGAGACTCGGTATATTCTTATTAATTATATTAGTAAAAATTTAGGAACAATTATTTATTTACGATTATATATGTAACAATGAAAATTTATATTTTTATATTAATTATTTTTTGTGTTTCATCTGCACAAGAATTTACCATTGCTAGAGTGCAGTATGGCGGAGGTGGAGACTGGTATTGCGATCCAAGCAGTATACCAAACCTATTGGAATATTTAAGGTCTAATACCCCTATGTCTAAAGCATCAAAAGAAGTAAGAATAAAATTAACTGACAGTAATGCTAACCAGTTCCCTTATCTTTACATAACTGGACATGGCAATATTAGATTTTCAAATAATGAAATCATTGCACTCAGATCAATCCTTAGTAATGGCGGCTTTCTCCATGCAGATGATAATTATGGGATGGATAAGTCCTTTAGAAGAGAAATGAAAAAGGTTTTTCCGAATAAAGAATTTGTTGACCTCCCTTATAGTCATCCTGTTTTTTCTTCATATTACAAATTTGAAAATGGCTTACCAAAAGTACATGAGCATGATAATAAGCCACCTCAAGCTTTAGCTATTTTCGAAAATGATAAACTAATTGTGCTTTATACATACGAATCTGACCTTGGTGATGGATGGGAAGATGCTACAGTGCATAATGACTCACCTGAAATAAGAGATGCAGCCCTTAAAATGGGTGTAAATATTATATATTATGCGCTAACTCAATAGAATGAAAATTAAAAATTATTTACTTGCCGTTAGAAACGCAAAAATCAAAATAGATCTTATAAGTATATTATTTATACTTCTGATAGTTTTTACAGGTTTATCATTAATATCTATATTACTTGAGTCTGTATTTTATTTTTCTCCTATGGGCAAAAAAATAATCTTGATCACATTCGTTAGTTCAACTTTATTGACTATATGTTGGCTCCTCATATCCTATTTTACCATAAAGCAAAATCGTTATCATAGTTATTCATGGAGTAGCCTCGCTTCTTTAATAGGGAAAAATATTTTCCCGAATAAAGAGGACACGGCAAAAAATGCGTACGAGATAGAAAAGCAAACAAAACTAACTCATTCAAAAGAACTCGCTGAAAACTATATCAATGAAGTAGCTGAAAAAATAAAAGCCATACGCCCCGATGATAACATTGATAAAAAACCTCTCATAAACATAAAACTTATTACAATGAGCGTAATGTTCATTTCTATAATACTATTTTCTATTTTTTGGGATCGAAGCTCTAATGCTGTTTATAGGTGGAAAAACTATGATATACAATATTTGGCGCCAAAACCTTTCAAACTATTTAGCTTAACTAGAAATCAACATATTCTTGGTGGTGAAAAAATCTCTATAACAATTATGCCTGAAGGACAATCGCCCGATTCCGTTTTACTTAGACTGACCCCTACACAAATCACTCTTAATAAGAGAGACTCTTCAAGAATAGAAATGCATACAGGAATTAATTCTTCTGGCTTTTATCAATTTGAATTACCTGAATTATTTCAAGATTATGAATATGAAGCCATTGTTAATTCTAAATACTTTTATGAAGCCTGGGGATCTGTGCGATCAAATATTGACACAATATTTGTTACTGACAGACCAAAGCTAGAGAGTTTTGAAATGATAATTATACCTCCAGAGTACTCTAAACTTTCTTCAGAAAGTCTAGATGGAAGTATTGCTGTTATTCAAGGGCTAAGGGGTTCACTTTTAAAAATAGAACTGGAAAGTAACAGAAATCTGAAATCGTGTTTTATTAAACAAAATGATTCAATAAAGTTTCTGGAAACGCTTGGAAAACAAGCCACTGGAGAATTCATAATAAAAAAGGATGGCGAATTCTCTGTGCACCTGGTTGATTCTAGAGAAATTACAAACCGTGACCCTATCCCGTACCATATTAATATCTTGCCAGATAATGACCCAAGCATAAAAGTTATTAAACCACCACCCATTATGACATTAGGAAATAATCAAATAATTGATTTTCATTTAGAAATAGAAGATGACTATGGGTTTACAGATCTTCAACTTGCTTATGAAATTAGAAGACCAGATTATTTGGAAGTTGAACCTTACATTGCAATGTTTATTATACCTGAATTAAACCAGGATACGATAGTACAGACATTAAAAAGTCATTGGAACTTATCAGATTTAATGTTGATGCCAGATGACGAAATATACTATCATTTTGAATTATCAGATAATGATGAAATTTCTGGCCCAAAAAAAACGTTATCTTCAACATTTATTGTAAAAGTCCCCTCATTATCTGATTTATATGAAGATTTGGAGAATAAAGAAGAAAATTTAAATGATCAGATAAATGACAGTATCGATGAACTTATATCATTAAAAAATGAAATTAATAATATAGAACTAGATATTTTAAAAACTGAAGATGATCTTAAATGGGAAGACAAACAAAAAATCAAAGAAATAATTAATGAAGCAAAAAATGAGTTAAACAAGATGAATGATATTTCTAATGCCCTGGAGACATTAATGGAACAAAGTGAAAAACACGATCTATTCCTACCAGATTTAATGAAAAAATTCAAAGAATTATCAAGCCTTATTAAAGACATAATCCCAGAAAATTTATTAGATAATATTGATAATATTGAAAGCTCTCTTGAGAACATGGATTTGAAATCTTTGCAAAAAGCATTAGAAAACATGTCAAATAATATGTCTCAGATTGAATCTGAGTTAGATAGATATATAGACATATTTAAAAGGTTACAAGCTGAACAAAAAATGGATGAATTGAAAAATAGAATTGAAAAATTAGTTCAACAAAAAGATAAACTTGATAGAGATATTGAAAAAATAGACCTCTCTGAAGGTAAATCTTCAGAATCAAGAATTTGGCAGGAAGAGCAACGAGGATTAGAAGAATTAAACAATATAAATAAAGAACTTGAAAAAGCTTCAAACTTAGTGAAACAATTTAGCGAGAAAACGGCGAATAAGCTCAAGGAGTTAAAAGAAAGTCCTGATTTTAAAATGGCTCAGGATAATATTAAAGAAACAATATCAAACTTGCAGCAGAGTAATAATCAAGAAGCAAAATCTTCGAGTCAATCATCGCTTAAGAACCTTAATAACATTGAGAAACAATTAACAAGCATCCAACAAGAATTTCAAAATGAAACCATATCAGAAATGGCAGAAAAATTAGAAAAAATAATGAGAGACTTATTATTTTTATCTAAAAAACAAGAACAATTACGACTAGAGACTGTATCGCTTTCAAGAAATTCTTCTAAACTAAAATTAATGGCATACGAACAACAGATAATTCAGGATCAATTGAGCCAAACAATTAATCAAATGATTGATGTATCAAAAGAAACTTTTTCTATCACACCTCAAATGGGAAAATCTATTGGTAAAGCAAATAATGCAATAGAGCAAGCTAAAACTGATATTACAAATAGAGATATTAGAAAAGCGGGGCAGAGCCAGCACCTTGCTATGGAAGGTTTGAACACATCAGCTCTAAACCTTTTTCAAAGTATTCAGCAAATGCAGGCTTCTGGCTCTGCTAGTGGGTTTGAACAATTTTTAAAAATGATGCAGCAAATGGCCGGTAAGCAACAAGGTTTAAACCAACAAGGAATGAATTTAACCTTAGGGAAGATGGCGGCATCAGTTCAACAGCAGATTATGCAATCAATGTTACAAGGTCAAAAAGGTATTCAAAAAACGCTCCGAAAGTTAATTGAGGAAATACAACAATCTGGAAGACAAGAAGGCCAAGGAGACCTAAACGGAATGGCTAAAGATATGAATGATGTAATATCTGACTTGTCAAAATATCAATACAATAGAAAAACGAAAGAAAAACAACGAAGAATTCTATCAAGAATGTTAGACAGTCAAACCTCTTTATCTCAAAGAGGTTATAAAGATAAGCGTAAATCTTTATCTAGTGACACATCTATAAAATATTCCAGCCCAGGAGGATTACCAGTTGATTTAGGACAAAGACAAAATATTGCATTAGAGGCATTAAATCGCTCTCTTAATTCTGGATACGCTCGGGAATACCAAATAATGATCAAACGTTATTTTAATGCAATGAGCCAACTTGAAATTCAAAATAATAATGACAACAATGAAAAAACTATTCCCTAAAATTACATTTTTCTACATGTTGTTTTCATTCGCATTATGCCAATATTCCTCATCTATGAAAACTGCTAAAATATATGAAATGGATAAAAATTGGGATGCTGCAATTAGTATTTACAAAGATATCATTAGAAAAAGCCCTAATAATTTCCAAGCAATTAGAAGTTTAAAAAATATATACAAAAGAAGTCAACGTTATGATAACGGGATTAATTTTCTTACATATTATTTAGATAGAAACCCAAAAGATATTCAATTAAATATAGAACTCGGTGAATTCTATTTTTTAAAAGAAGAAATCAAGTTAGCAAAAAAAGTTTGGGCTGACGGAATAAATAAATTCAAAAATAATAAATCATATTATAGAATTTTGTTATTGACTTATGATAAATATAGCTTAGAGAACGAGATAATTTCTATGGTTGAACAGGCCCGAGAAAATTTTGGTAAAAATTTTTTAGCACAAGAACTGGGCAATTATTATCAAAGAAGGAGAGTATATAAAAAAGCTATAGATGAATATATCCTTACATTATTATCAAACCCCGGGAAGGGGTCAACAGTTTCTAGAAGAATATTAATGATGAGTGATGATGATGATGCAAAAGATATCATAGAAATAAAATTATTAGAAACAAGCACTAAGTACCCGGATGTTCTTCTACCTACTCTAGCTGATCACTATTTTAAACATGGAGACTATGTTAATTCTTATAACACTTATATAGATTGGGCAAATAAAGGCTTCTTCAAAGCAAAAAGGTGGCTTAATTTTTCAAACAGCCTACGCAAAGAAGAATCATATCTACTTTCAATAGATGCCTATCGATTTGCACTTAAACAAGATTTAAATAAGTATCAGTTTGGAGAAGCTTTACTTGGACTAGCCAAAACTTTTGAAGATCAAATTTATCCAATTGAGAGAAATGACATAATCCCATTCTTTTATAATGATAAT
>TARA_B110000263_G_scaffold111551_1_pt1 | contig 10468 bp, 7 predicted proteins | sample TARA_B110000263 | Tara Oceans TARA_B110000263 (sample SAMEA4397730) | marine metagenome | biome: Polar Biome; feature: [MES] marine water layer (ENVO:01000295) within the mesopelagic zone...; material: water (ENVO:00002006), including particulate matter (ENVO:01000060) such as......
ATAATAAACACAACTAAATCAAAAAATATTTATAAAATAATTTGTTTCGGTGAAATTGGAAAAAATATTTATAAAATTTTAAATGAATATAAATCTACTAAATATATCAAGAATTTTGAAGAAGCCATTTTAAAATCAATTGAATATTCTCTAAATGAAAAATCAATACTTTTTTCTCCAGGGTTTAAAAGCTTTGATGAATTTAAAAATTTTGAAGAAAGAGGCAATATGTTTAAAAAAATAGTTAATAATTATTACGCTTAGATGAAAAAAGAACAACTTATATATGAAAAACCGATTATATATATAATTATTGCTACTATTGCAATAGGTTGTCTAATGTTATATAGTGCTAGTAGCACAGTTGCTTTTAATAAATTCGGTGATTCAGCATTTTATATTAAAAGACATATAGTAAGGTTATTAATAAGCTTAATAGCATTTTTAATTGCTTATAGAATAAATTTTAAATTCTTTAAACAAAACGCAACTAAATTATTAATCTTTTCATGGATTATAATGTTATTTGCATATATTTTTAACGATGGAACAACAAATAGATTCCTAATTATTAATGGTAAAAATATTATTACAACTTCAGATTTTGCAAAATTATGTTTAATAATTTTTACAGCTCAATTCATAGAAAATAATAAAAATAAAATTAATAATATTAATATTTTATTAAGTAAGTATCTCCCCTACTTAACAATTACTTTATTATTAATACTTCGCCAACCAGATTTAAGTTCAACATTTACTATTTCAATTATAATCTCATTAATTCTTTTAATTGCAGGAATTAATATAAAATATTTGATTTATTATGGAGCTTCTGGATTAACATTAGCAATGATGTTTCTAAAAAAGTTTCAAAGAGATAGATTTCTAAATTTTTGGAATAAAGAGCCTAATCAACAAGCTGAAAATGCTATTAATGCTCTTGGAAATGGAGGATTCAAGGGAGTTGGATTTGATAATAGTATAATTAAAGAAGGTTTTCTTCCTGAGGTTCATACTGATTTTATTTTACCTGTAATTGGTGAAGAATTTGGATTTCTTGGTATCCTGTTTATGTTCGTATTATTTTTATCATTATATTTTTTAGGAATACAAATTTGCAAATCAGCACCGGATATATTTAGTTCTATGTTATCCTTTGGTATAACCCTAAATATTCTAGTCTACTTTTTAATTAACGTATGTTATGTCGTGGGACTCATACCAACAACTGGATTAGCAATACCTTTTTTTAGTTATGGAGGTTCACACACATTATTTACTTTATTTTCAATTGGAGTACTTTTGAATATATCAAAACATACTCACCTTTATAAATATAAGTATATATCATATGAATAAAACTATATTTATATCAGGTGGTGGAACAGGTGGACATTTGTTTCCTGCAATTTCTATTGGTAGTGAATTAATTAAACATAATTTTTCAATAATATATATAGGATCTAAATATGGTATTGAAAAAAAATATTTTAACGACAATAATTTAAAATACTATTTATTAAATATAAGAGGAATTCAAAGGCACATATCATTTAATAGCATATTTGTAAATTTACTATTTCCATTTAGATTCATTCTATCATATATAAAATCAATAGTACTAATAATTAAATATAAACCTAAAGCTATAATTGGAACTGGAGGATATGCTTCAGGACTACCTTTAATAGCTGGGATTTGTTTGAAAATTCCAATCATGATTCAAGAACAAAATTCTATACCTGGATTAATAACAAGAAAATTAAGTAAAAAAGCAAAAAAAATATTTTTAGGCTTTAAAGAAACTAAAAAAATATTAAATGGAACATCTGTCTATACAGGGAATCCTATAAGACATAGTTTAAAAAATCACAATAAAGAATTATCAAAAGAAAAACTTGGATTTAATAAAAACGAAAAATTGATTCTAATAATTGGTGGAAGTCAAGGAGCTCGAGCAATTAATTATTATATTTATGATAACATTCATTTTTTTAAAAAAAATAATTTTCAAATTTATTGGCAATGTGGATTCAATGATATAAATAAAATATCACAAATCAAAAATAATACAATTAAAATTACACCCTTTATTAAGGATATGTCATTAGCATATTCAGCAGCAGATTTAGTGTTGTCAAGAGCAGGAGCAATTTCTATCAGTGAACTTTCGTTTATGAGAAAAGCCACCATTTTCATTCCATTACCAACAGCTGCGGATAACCATCAGGAAATTAATAGTCAGTATTTAGAACAAAAAAATGCATGTATATCTATAAATCAAAATGATTTACAAACAGGAATTTTACAAAAAGAAATTTTAAATACATTAAAGAACAAAAAAAATATTGAAGAATTAGAAAAAAATATTAAAAAATTTTCTAATAAAAATTCAACCGTAAAAATAGTTAACGAAATATTGAAAGCTGTAGAATGAATTTATTTAATAAAACAAAAAAAATACATTTTGTTGGTATTGGTGGAATAGGTATGAGTGGGATGGCAGAATTTTTATTTAATCATGGGTTTCAAATAACTGGTTCAGATATATCGATTTCTGATAGAACAAAACATTTATCTAGCAAAGGTATTGAAATATTCCATAATCATAATAACTCTAATATTAGCAATCAAGATTTAATTGTTTATTCATCTGCTATAAATGAAAACAATGTTGAACTATTGCAAAGTAAAGAACTTCAAATTCCTATTATGAAACGATCACAAATGCTTGGAGAATTAATAAAAATAAAAGATGTTAGCATTGGTGTCGCTGGTACACATGGAAAAACTACTACATCATCTATGCTAGGGTCTATACTTTATGAATCAAGCCTTGATCCAACATTAATTATTGGAGGTATAGTTAATAAATTTAATAGTAATAATATATCTGGGGAAGGAGATTATATTGTTGTTGAAGCAGATGAATTTGATAGAAGTTTTTTATCTTTAAAGCCAACTTATGCTATCTTAAATAATCTAGACAAGGAGCACTTAGATACCTATAAAAATTTAGATGATTTAAAAAATAGCTTTTGTGAATATGCTAATTCAATTCCATTTTATGGAAAAATAGCTATTAATAATGATTCAAAATATTTAGTTGATATTTCAAATAAAATCAATAAACCTTCAATTTCCTTTGGAATTCATAACAAAGCTGATATTATGGCTACTAATATAAAGTATAATATGAATCAATCTTCATTTAGAGTTACTTCAAAAATATTTAATGACTTCGACATAGAACTCAAATGTCCCGGAACACACAATATATATAATGCACTTGCTGCTACAACTCTTTCTCTAGAATTAAATATTTCAATTGATACTATAAAAAATTCATTGAAAAAATATTCAGGAGTTAAAAGAAGATTTGAAATTAAATATAATAATAAAAATAATAATATAATGGTTATTGATGATTATGCACATCATCCTGTAGAAATTGAATATACATTAAATGCTATCAAATTAGGTTGGGATAATAGAATAATCAGTATCTATGAACCTCATTTATATTCTAGAACTAGTGAATTAAAAAAAGAAACAGCTGAAGCACTATCACTATCAGATAAAGTAATTATTTCTGATATCTACGGATCAAGAGAAAAACCTATAAAAAATGTTACCAGTGATTTAATTATTGATGAATTGAATAAATTAAATCATCAAAAACATATTTATATAAAGGATAAAAATAATATTCCTGCTTACTTAGAAAAAAATATAAAAGAAAATGATATTATTTTAATTATGGGTGCTGGACAAATTAATTCTATAACAGATGATATTATTGAAACTATAACAAAGAAATATGAATAAATATAAACTTAATATAGAGAAGGTTATTAATAGTATTTTTATTGCTTCATCAATAATAATGATAATATTACTGATTAATTATAGTGTAAGAGGTGATACTTTTAATATTAATAATATAAATATTAATAATAATGACTTTTTAAGTAATGATGAGATTAATAACATTATAAATGATGAATTAGAAAATAAAAATATTTTCAATGTTAATATATCAAAAATAAAAATATTAATAAATAAACATAATTATATTCAATCATCTAAAATCTATACAACTTATCCAAATAATATATTTATACATATTAATGAAATCATTCCAATAGTTCTTTTTGAAGAAAATTCACAATATTATTTAGTTGACCACAGAATAAATAAAATTAAAGCAGATATAAAAGCATTAAATTACTATTCAGTTCCAATAATAACATCAGATATTAAAGGACAAAATAGAGTAAAAATCATTACCAATTCCTTGATAAATATTTTTAATAAAAAAAATGAATTATATAATTCAATAACTGAAATAAAAATTGATAATGAAGAAATTCATTATACAACTGAATATAGAACAACAATTAAATTAAATGTGAACAATATTAATCATAATACTAAAGCACTTATTAATTTTTTAAATCAAAATAAAGTAAAAACAATCGATTCATATGAGTATGTCAATTTATTAATACCTAATCAAATAATAGTTAAAGAAAAGAGTATATAATAATATGAATGAAAATAAAATAATATCAGGAATTGATATAGGAACAACAAAAATAGCTATTATCATAGCTGAAAAAAAAGATGGAGCTATAAATATTATTGGATTTGGAAAAAGTAATTCTGATGGATTAGAAAGAGGCATAGTTGTTGATATAAATAAAACAATTAAATCTATAGAAAGTGCAGTAAAACAAGCTGAGAAACAAGCAAATATTGAGATTGAATCTGCATATGTAGGTCTAACGGGAGATCATATAACAGGAATTAATTGTACAGGTAATATTTCTATATCTTCAGGTGATTATAGAAATCCTGGTGGTGAAAGAATAACACAAAAACATATCGATAAAGTTCTAGAACATTCTAGAGCAATAAATTTATCACCAGAAAGAAAAATCTTACACACCTTGTCTAAAGAATTCAAAGTTAACGAAAGATCAGGAATTAAAAACCCAATTGGTTTATCAGGAAATAGATTAGAAGCAAATGTACATCTTGTTACTATTGCAAGGAATATAGAAAATGATCTTAAAACATGCATAGAAGAGTGTGGTCTAGATATTGATGGGTTTATATTAGAACCTCTAGCATCATCTGCCTCAGTACTAGATATTAATGAGAAAAAGTTAGGATCAATATTAATAGATATAGGTGGAGGAACAAGTGATATAATTATTTTTAATAATAATTCAATTATCTATACAGGTGCTATTCCATTTGGTGGAGAGAATTTAACAAAAGATATTGCTTATGGATTAAATACATCATTAGAAAATGCTGAATTTATTAAATGTAAAAATGGTATCGCCAAAGAATCTTTAGCTGATGATAAAAAGATAATAAAAATAATTGGTACAAATGGTAGAGAAGACAAAGAAATCTCAGAAAAAAACCTAGCATCTATAATCCAACCAAGAGTAACTGAAATATTTAATCTTGTAAAAAGTGAAGTTGAAAAAAGTGATTATAATGGAGATTTTACATTTGGAATTATATTAACTGGAGGAGGAGCGTCATTAAATGGAATTATTGATATTGCTCAAGAAATTTTTAATATGCCCGTTAAAATAGGAATTCCAGATACAATAAATGGAAAAGCTGATATAATAAATAATCCAAGATATGCAACAGGTATTGGTATCATAAAATATGTAATTGAGAATAAAAAGATTTTAAATGAACAATTCGAGATAAATAATAATAAATCATCAATAAATACATTTGTAAATAAAATTAAAAATGTATTTAAAAAAATAAATTAATAAAAGGAGATAAAATGTTATTTGAACCAGCAAACCTATCGGAACAAAAAGCTAAAATCATTGTAGTCGGAGTTGGAGGTGGCGGTGGAAATGCTCTTAATAGAATGATTAATGATGGAATGAATTCTGTTGAATTTATTGCAATTAATACAGATGCTCAAGATCTTGAAAATAATAATTCCCAAAAGAAACTTCAAATTGGGAAAGAATTAACTAAAGGACTCGGTGCAGGAGCAAATTCAGAAATAGGAAAAGAAGCAGTAAAAGAGAACAAAGAAGTTATACTAAAAGAAATTGGACAAGCTGATATGATTTTTATAACTGCTGGTATGGGTGGTGGAACTGGAACTGGAGCAGCACCAGAAATTGCTAAGATATCAAAAGAAATAGGAGCATTAACAGTAGGAATAGTTACAAAACCTTTTGCATTTGAAGGCCCAATAAGAAAAAAAAGAGCACTTGAAGGAATAAAAGAAATGAAAAAGAACTGTGATACTCTTCTTATCATTCCAAATGAAACACTATTAGAAATTGCATCTGATGATACAACGGTAACACAATCCTTCCAATTAGCAGATAGCGTACTTAATGAAGCAACTAAAGGGATATCTGATCTAATAAACAAACCAGGACTAATTAATCTTGATTTTGCAGATGTAAGCACAATAATGAAAAATATGGGTGATGCTATAATGGGTAGCGGAAATGCTAAAGGTGAAGAAAAAGCAATTTTAGCAGCTCAGCAAGCAATCAACTCACCTTTATTACAAAATGCCAGTATAAAGGGTGCTAAAGGACTGCTCGTAAATGTAACGGGACCAAAGGATATGAAAATGACAGAACTAAATGAAGCTTCAAATATTATTTATCAAGAATCTGGTGAAGATGCTAATGTAATATTGGGTTGTGTTATTGATCCAAAACTTATTGATGAAATAAAAATCACTGTTATTGCAACTGGTTTAAATAATAATGAGCAACCTGAGTTTTATGATAATAATCAAGAAGATAATATTAGGAATAAGTATTTAATGCATTCAACAACGGTAGAAGAATCAAATGAGAATGTTTTAGATACTGAAAATAATTTAAGTAATAATGAGAATAATATTGAAAAAGAAATTAAAGAAGTAGAAGAAAAAGAAAATATGCTGCAATTTGGTGATAACTTAGATATCCCAACTTTTCTAAGAAATAGAAAGATCTAAATTTATTTCAAAGATTGTTTGATATTGATTTGATTTATTAAGTTTTATTTTTCCTTTATGAATATATTCAATTATTCTTTTAGTTAGATTTAGACCTATCCCCCAACCTTTATTCTTTGTACTAAATCCTGGTTTAAAAATTTGACCTTTATTATCTCTACTTATACCAGAGCCATTATCAATAAATAAAATTTTAACCTTTTTATTATAATCTTCAATAGCTATAAAAATTTTTCCATCATCTGAACTAATTGAATCAATAGAATTTTTTATAATATTTTCAAATGCCCATGATAGTAATATTTTATCACCTTTTACAATCAAATTATCTTTAGAAAATTTATAATCTATAACTGCTTTACTTGATTTAGGTAATTTTGATTTATAATATTCGATTACATCTGACATTACATCGACTAAATTAAACTCAATGAATTTTGGTAAAGAACCAATTTTATTAAATCTATCTGAAATATTTTCTAGCTTTTTAAGATCATTTTTCATAGAACCATAGATTTTATCTTTATCTTTTGGGTTTTCTTCTAATAATCCTACCCAACCCATTAATGATGAAATCGGCGTACCTAATTGATGAGCTGTTTCCTTTGCCATACCTATGTAAACTAAGTTTTTTTCATTTGACCAAATTAAATTAATCCCTAGAAACATAAATACTAATACTATAAATGCAAACCCAAACTCTACAAATGGTATCCATCTAATATTTTTAATTAAAACCGAATCTCCATAATGAATACGAATAATTGGATTACCATTAATTTCCATAACTGTTAGAGGATAATTATTTTTATCCATTCTGTAAACTATTTGTTCAATATTTTTATTCTTATTTTCATTCTCATTGATTTTTAAATTCAAATATTGATAAGTATAGGTACCATCATTTCTTTTAGTAGAAATAATCATAGGAATTTTTAATTCATTTATTAAAGGTAATAATGTATCAAGTAAATATTGAGAATCTACATTTTCATTTGTTAATTTTTCATGATATATATTAGCAATAGTTTTAACTTGATTATTTAATTCAGTTCTTAATTGATTTATTATAAATGAATTAATTAGAAAAAATATAATAGCTAAAATAATAACTGTAAAAAAAATTCCTATCTTAATCTTGTTTATATCTTTATGATTTTTTACCATAATACCTTAATATTACTGAATATATGAAAATTAATACAATTAATACTACTGCAAATCTTGATAATAATAAACCGCAAGTAAATTCATTTGGACGAAATTCCATAATAAAATAATTTTTACCTTTTGGTACTTTTAACCCTCTTACAATATTATTAACTTCATAAATTTCATGTTGATTACCATTACAACTTAGATACCACCCATCCTTATAAAATATTTCACTTAAAACTAAAAATTGATCTGTAATTGAATTTGATTCAAATTTAATTAGATCTGCAGACCAATGAGTTAACTTACTAACCCTATCTTTATTTAGAAATGTTGTTTCATTTATATTAGAATTCTTTATATATATGTAATCTTCAGGATTATAATTAAAATCTAGGATATCATTTGGAATATTTTCATTATTATTAATTATTTTATCTGTAAAAAAAAGTCTATCAGAATAATTATTATACTGATATAAATATAAACTAACTTGTTTACCATCATAAGTTGCATTATTACCAAAATAAGACATTGTTTTTGCACCTAAATTAGTAAAAGATTTATGATTAAAATCAGCAGATGGTAAAACTAGATATTTTACATTTAATAATTTCAAAACACCTTCAGGCCATAGTTCATACCCTTGTTCATTAATAGCCTGAATAAATTGATTATAATTACTAAGTTTGGCTGGATGATAGCCATTTATATTCTCAATATGATAATTTGCCCATCTATTTTGTTCTCCAATAAAATCAATAATCCTATATTTTGTTGTATCATTGTTTAAATAGTTTACCATTTCATCAGAATTATTAAAATTTTCAATATACATACTTTTTTTCAATATATTTTTATGAGGAACATGAACTTTAGGAGATATTATTTCAGTATCAATTCTATAATAATCATATGATAATAAAATAATTAATATTGAAACATAAATATTCTTATTCATTTTTTCTTTATAATAATAAAATATTATAAAATAGATAATTAATAAAATGAAAATAATATTAATAGAATCATGAAAATGCATTTCAGAGATTTTAGATATATATGGGTTGTTATTATCAATAATCAAATGACCAAACAGGAAATAGCATACTGCTAAAATAAAAAATGAAATTAAATAATAAGAACGATATGAAAATTTTATTTTTCTAAATAGTACTTCAAACCCAAAAGAAGCCAATACCAAAATAGAAAAATGAGTTAAAATTAAAATATAAGAAGGAACTCTGAATTTATTAAAATAGGGTAAATAATCATAAAACAACCTATAAAAAGTAATAAAATTATTACCTAATGATATAAGTAAAGATAATATAATTATTGTTAGAAAAAATAATTTATACTTATTACTTACGGTTGATTTAAAGTAACCAAGTACTGCTAAAAAAATTACAAATATCCCTATATAATTTGGATAATCAGTAAAAGGAAAATCACCAAAATATAATGGACCTCCAAATCCTAATGAATATGGGAAAATAAATGTAAAAAATTCTTTAAAACTTAATGACCACTGAGTTGCATATTCTAGCCCTGCTCCGCCTCCAATGTTTGCTCCTCTAATTGAGCTAGAACTATATTTTAAAATAGGCAAGTAAATTGATAAGGAAAGACATAAACCAACAATTAAAGATAACAATAAACCAAATTTTTGTTTTATTAATCTATATTTATGTTCATATGTATTATCAAATAGTTTAGGAATATAAAATACAAAAAATAATCCAATCATCATCCAAGTATAATATGATATTTGCACATGTCCTCTTTGAAGTTGAAGACCAACAAATATTGAAAATAATAAAAAATTCTCTATTTTGTAATTATTATAAATCTTAAATAAATATAAAATAATCCAAGGAATATAAGATGCCGCCATCATTTGACTTCCATGTCCATATGCAAACATTGCTGTTAGATAAGGCATTAATAAGAATAATATTGAACCAAATAAAGAAGTGCTTCTATCTTGTTTGAAAAAAGATATTAATTTATAAAAACCTAATCCTCCAAAAATTAAATGAAAAATAAAATACCAATTCCATGCTAAGCCAAAATCATTTAAAAAAAGCATCAGATGATGCGGGAAATAATAGTTAGAAATATTTAAAAATGAATGTATAGTAGGTATCCCACCTAGAATCCAAGGGAACCACAATGGAAATTCGGCATAAGAATCTACATATAATTTGATAGCATTTTTAACTGCTATTGGAGATAGAGAATCACTACTGGTAAATAAATAAGTACCATCAATTAACTTATAAAATAAAAATG
>TARA_B110000263_G_scaffold55440_1_pt1 | contig 10466 bp, 8 predicted proteins | sample TARA_B110000263 | Tara Oceans TARA_B110000263 (sample SAMEA4397730) | marine metagenome | biome: Polar Biome; feature: [MES] marine water layer (ENVO:01000295) within the mesopelagic zone...; material: water (ENVO:00002006), including particulate matter (ENVO:01000060) such as......
ACGGTTATGATAACCCAGGGTTCAAAAAAAAATTCTCATCCTGAGGCAATATGGCCAGGCCTCGAAGCGGGCGTTCCAAAACCACTCATGCCTTATAGCCCGGCTATTAAAGCGGGTGGGTGGGTATTTATTGCAGGTCAACTTGCCAGTGATATGAAGACTGGTTTAGCTCCAGAAATACGGCAAAAAAACCGTTTTTTAAAAGGCAAGCTTGCTCTTGAATCAGACTACGTACTTGGCAACCTAGCCGATACCATTAAGGCTGCCGGCTGTGATATTGACAAAGATATGGTGCGAATTTGGCAGTATTTTGCAACTAATCACCCCACTGTAGCGGAATTTGAGCAAGGGAATAATTGGCCGAAAATAAGCATTGAACCCTATCTAAGATCTCGGCAAAAGTTCGTTAGCAACTGCCCACCATCCTCAAGTGTCGGCTGCAGCGAGCTTATGTGGCGAGACACGCAACTTGAGGTGGACATGATCTGTTTTGATGATGATCATGAAACTAAGACTTATGGGGTTCCAAGTGGAATGACCTTGCCACCAGGGTCACACGCACCAGCTCTGCGAAGAGGTGACTGGGTATTTTTGTCTGCCGAGTCGGCGCTGGACTGGGATGGCACTAACCCAGATTTAGCTCGCATGGGGGCATCCAGTAACTCAACAATGTGGTTTGGGTCAACCGTTGCCAAGCAGACAGAATACACGCTAGAAAAGCTTGCGCGAATAGCGGAGATAGCTGGAACCTGTTTAGAACAAGCCGTGAAGGCAGAAGTTTATATCGGCCACCCTCGTGACTTTGCCGCGATGGATGAGGTTTGGAAGCATTGGTTTCCCAACAATCCTCCAGCCCGAGTTGTAGTCCCTTACATGGGAATGGGAGTGCGCGGAAGCAGAGTAGAAATTGCCCTCACCTTGCTCGCTAATGATGCGACATTAACTAAGAAAACCATCGAAACCAGTGATGCACCTAGGCAACCTGGCCATGAGCCTCAAGCGGTTAAAGCAGGAAATTTCCTATTCTTTAGCACGCAGATGGCTTTTGACTCTTCAGGCATACTCGCAGAGGGAATGATTCGTCATCCCAATGCACCTTGGTATGGATCTCCAGGTCAAAATCAGATGCGCTATATGATGAAAAATGTAAATAATATTTGTGAAGCTGCTGGGACCTCTGTCGACAATATCGTACGTCGAGTTTGCTTTCATAATGACTTGCAGTGGTTTTCAGACTCCATTCAGGAATGGGCTAGTTACTTTCCTGGAGACCGACCCGTATCCACGACTATTGGCATTGCTGGTGGACCGATGGTTGTTGAGGGCGCAAATACACTACTTGATTTAATCGCCTATGTACCGGACTAAACTAACAAGCAGGTAATTTAAAATGATATCGATAGGTTTTCTTGGTTTGGGAAAAATGGGCGAAGTTATGGCGCCATTGCTTCTTGAAGCTGGATATGATCTTTCAGTATGGAATCGTAGCCCCGAAAAAGCCGATTTTCTCGTCGACTTAGGTGCCAAAAAGGTTTTGACCCCAGCAATTTTAGCCAGTACAACAGATATAGTTATTTCTATGCTCACAGATGATGCCGCCATTCGGGCTGTATATGAGGGGCCGGAGGGGTTACTTAGCGTTCCAGTCAAAGGAAAGCTATTTATTGATATGAGCACATTGCGGCCCCCAACAGTTCATGACATTGCCAAACAAGTTTCAAAAGCAGGTGCTAGCTTTGTTGATGCACCGGTATCCGGAACCGTGGCACCCGCAAAATTCGGTAAGCTTTTAGTGTTGTGTGGGGCGAGCAACGAAGATTTCGAACGTGCGCGACCCATACTGGATATTTTTGGTCGTCGTATCGTCCATGCTGGGCCAGTCGGCCAAGGAACACTACTTAAACTAGTGGTCAATCTTCCGCTAGCGGTTTACTGGGCCTCTCTAGCAGAAGCTATCGCCATGGGAACCCACGGCGGCCTGAATCTAAAATTGATGCTAGATACTATTCAAGACAGCTCTGCAGCCCTTGCCGTGTTAGGCCTTAAAGTACCCACTATTTTAGGTGATCCTGGGCCAGTTGCTTTTGATGTGGCAAGTATGAAAAAAGATTTACTGTCGATGCTCGCTACCGGTGAAAAATCTGGTGTTCCCATGCCTGCCACCAATGGCGCACTCGACAATTATTCAGCCACGTTGAATGGTGGATTTGGTGATGCAGATGCGGTCGAAATCATTCGTTTTGTGACAGAAAAAATGATTCAACTAGATTAGATAACAGAAAGGAGTTCCCATGCAAAATACAGTGATCCAAGACAATATGTGTATTGATTGGGATGTAGCAATAGAAATGGATGATGGCCTAATACTGAGGGCGGATATTTTTCGCCCAATACAGGAAGGCAAGTACCCCGTTATATTGACCCACGGACCATATGCTAAAGGTCTGTCCTTTCAAGAAGGTTATCCTAGCGCATGGCAAAGTATGGTTGACGAGCATCCTGATGTCCCCGCTGGCTCAACCAATAAATATCAAAATTGGGAGGTTGTAGATCCTGAAAAATGGGTTCCTGACGGTTATGTTTGTGTTCGCGTGGACTCAAGGGGTTGCGGCGCGTCCCCGGGCTATGTGGATCACTTCTCACCGCGTGAGACCCAAGATTATGCGCAATGTATCGAATGGGCAGGTATTCAATCCTGGAGCAATGGCAAAGTTGGATTAAATGGCGTGTCATACTATGGCATCAATGCCTGGCAAGTCGCTTCTTTGCAGCCTGCACACCTCGCCGCAATGTGCGTTTGGGAAGGCGGCTCTGACTGGTATCGCGACATGACCCATCACGGCGGAATACTAAATACATTTTGGGCTAATTGGTACGACATGCAGGTAAAAAATGTTCAGCACGGTCTCGCCGAACGAGGTCCGAAAAGTAAAGTAACTGGTGAATTAATTTGCGGCACGACGGGTCTAACAGACGAAGAACTTACTCAGAATCGCTGTGATTTTGGAGAGGACATTTTGGCCCATCCTCTGGACGATGAGTACCACAAACAGCGGTCAGCGGTTTGGTCAAAAATAACGACGCCTTTGTTAACCGCGGCCAACTGGGGAGGCCAAGGCTTGCACCCCAGAGGCAACTTTGAGGGATTTATGCGAGCGGCGTCTAGTCAAAAATGGCTTGAGGCTCATGGCCTTGAGCATTGGACAGAGTTTTATACCGACTATGGTATTGCATTGCAGAAACGCTTTTTTGGGCATTTTCTAAAGGGTGAAGATAACGGTTGGCTAGATCAGTCTCCTGTTCAATTACAGGTCCGCAAGATAAATGGTTTTGAACAACGAACCGAAGATAATTGGCCCATTCCAAGAACGCTGTGGACGCAATTTTATCTTGATTCAGACAATACCTCTCTTTCTCTAAGTCCTCCGGTGAAGCGATCGACAATGACTTTTAGTGCCACAGGAGAGGGCATCACTTTTATGTCAGCTCCACTTGATAATGACACGGAGATTACAGGGCCCAGCGCTATCAAATTTGTCATTTCATCATCAACGCCCGATGCTGATCTCTTTGTTATTTTACGCGTGTTTTCCCCGAAGGGAGACGAGGTAGTATTCCAAGGTGCAATAGATCCACACACTCCGATTGGCCAAGGCTGGTTACGAGCATCCCATCGCAAATTAGATCAAAATTTATCAAAGCCATGGCGACCTTATCATGCGCATGATGAAAACCAGCCGCTCTCTCCTGGGGAAAAGGTCCATCTAGACATTGAGATATGGCCCACATCAATTGTTGTGCCTGCGGGGTTTCAAATTGGTGTTACCGTCAGGGGGCGAGACTATGAATATCCCCATGCGAGTGGTCAACGGCAATCTAACTTTAAAAATGAGCTCCGCGGCTGCGGCCCTTTTTTACATGATGATCCTCGAGATAGACCGCCAGAGGTCTTTAATGGGGAGACAAGTATTCATATCGACCCTGAACAAGCGCCTTATCTCTTACTGCCAATTATTCCCTGATTGAGACACTGACTTGTGGTTTCGATTCGACCTCAAGACAGACACATTAACGATATACGCAATCAGGCGGTATGTCAGTTCGCTAAACTATAAACTCAATCATACCCAATTATATCTACTGCGCATGCGAACAAATCGTTCGACATTGACTTCCTTTATTAGCGTTTGCTGGAGGGAATCTAAGTTTTTTACAGCTTCATGTCGATCAACAGAAACGTGTTCGCCATCCTTAATAATCGCCCGCCCCTTCACCAGCACTCTGCTAATAGCCTCTGGACTCGGTCCATTACCGTAGACAAGATTGGGAATGATGGCCGCTGGAGGGGAGAGCTGTGTTTCTCCGCGACGATCAATCATTACTAAATCTGCGTCTTTCCCTACCTCTAAGGAGCCTATGCGGTCATCCATCATCAATGCCTTGGCACCACCAATCGTGGCTAACTCAAGAGCCTGCTCGGCGCTTCCCCACAGGACCTCCTCTCCCGTCCATGCCGCTTTTGAATCCCCGGACCGACGGCGGTATTCATCGCCTAAACGCTGGCCTGTTAAAAAGCTCCTCATAGCTGTCCATAAATCATGGCCGTAGGCAACCACTGGGCCGTCTAATCCCAACCCACAGGTAACGTTACGCTCCAAGAACTGGCGCGCATCGAAACTGACTAAACCGAGCACCTGCTCCATGTCTGGCACCAGCGCAATAGTAGCTCCACAGTCTCTAATCAAGTCAGCTTCGCCAGGCCGCAGATTTTGTGCGTGAGCAGCAATGACATTAGGCCCAAGAATACCCGCATCGGCTAACCACTCAAAAGAACCACCCTTCCAACCTCGTCGCTCAGCCAGGTATTTCTGATCAAACACTGCTGGGGCATGAATATCAAACTGACGATCATTTGCGACAGTCCATTCCCAGAGGGCCTTGAGCTGTTCAGGCTCACAATAGGTGATACCAATAGATGAGGCAGTGACGGTAGTGAAATCATCTTCCCATTTTTTCTTAACACGCTCAGTCTCTGAAAGAGCCGTGTCCAGATTCTCGCGGAAAGGCTCAGGAACAGCATCTTGATCATTAATCGTGAGTCTCGCCATTCGACAACGGATACCCGAATCTCGAACCGCTCTAAGAACACCATCGATAGAATCTTTATGCACATGCGTAAAATGATCATCTGCGGTTGTTGTTACTCCGCGACGCACCAAATCAAGAATGGGCGGCATTGCAGACACATAGGACCTTTCTTCATCGCAGGCTCCAGTCATTGGGTAATAAAACCCGAAAAAACGTTCTTCAAAAGTAGTTCCCTCAGCCATACCACGCATACACCCTTGAACCAAATGCCCATGCACATTGACTAGCCCTGGAATGATTATGTTTCCATCTCCACCTAACTCTTCCTGCCCAACATAGTCGCAGTCGTTACAATCACCTACATCAACGATTAGCCCATCAGTAATGGCTACATACCCATTGGTAAATACATTGCGGTTGATGTCCATGCTAACAACCATGCCCCGCAATAAAGAGTCACATTTTTTCAACTTAATTTCCTCATTTTCGTTCTCTTGCTCAGTTAATAACCCCTGAAACGGGCTACAAGAATAATGCCAATGTTTAATTTTTGCAAGCGTATACATTTTTATCTAATAAAACTTACGCCACATTAAGTATTGCTGAAAATGGCCACTAATTATAATTATGTCTATACCTATTTATTACTTTGAAAGGCTATTCATAAGCCTTGAACCTAAGATAATTCGCTCCAATTTAGACAACCGGGAACCCCTTGGGCAAGCCTGCATTAGGCGTAAATCCATACAATGGTTCATTAGGCAGTGCGTCACTTAGAATACCCCTAACCTCTAAGAGCAAGGGTAAATCAATGCCCGTATTTAATCCCATAGCGTCAAGCATGAAAACCAGATCTTCAGTGACTATGTTGCCACTTGCCCCCGGGGCAGCCGGGCAACCGCCAAGCCCTCCAAGAGAACTATCGATGGTAGTAATTCCCTCTTCAAGGGCCGCAAGAGCATTGGCAAGCCCCAAACCATAGGTGTTATGTAAATGAACACCTGTCAGATTTTTATCGCCCACTACTTGCTTGATGGACCTTACCAAACGCTTCACCTGAGCCGGATTCCCATAACCCGTCGTATCAGACAGCCCAACTTCATCACAACCCGCCTCCATGGCTTTTTCTGCAAGCCAAAGTACTTTATCTTCACTAATAGCACCCTCTATGGAGCAACCAAATGCTGTGGATAAACCTACTTCAAAATGAGGTCGTTGATGGTTAGGTAAACTTTTCACCATGTCGGCAATAGACTTAATTTCGTCGAGCATCTGAATATGAGTTTTGTTTAGATTACGTTGACTATGAGTCTCGCTGACCGAAAATGGAATCGACATTTTATGGACCCCACTTGCCACTGCATCAACCGCACCACGATAATTTGGAATCAATACGGCAATGGTAAGACCTTCGATTTTCTTACCGTATTCAACCAACTCTGCAGTATCCGCAAGCTGAGGCATCAATTTAGCGGGAACAAAAGAGCCAACCTCAATTTCTCGCACGCCAGCGTTAGCTTGCGCACTTATCCACCGTTTTTTTTCAGTAGTCGGCATGATTGCTTGGACATTTTGCAACCCATCTCTTGGGCCCACTTCGCTAATTAAAATATCTGGATCGGTCATTCTCTATTCCTAAGTTAAGTGGATGTCCATATTAATCTATACCATCTTATATTGATCTATTAGTTTATCATTACTACAATACAAAGTCAGAACTGCCTTTGAAGCAATTTACACTTACCGAGAAAAACCTCATGAGTCAGAACGACCATCTACCACTATCCCACATTAAAGTGATTGAGTTTTCGCATATGGTTATGGGGCCATCCGCTTCAGCTGTCCTTGCAGACCTTGGCGCTGATGTCATTAAAATAGAACCCATAGGTGGCGATAACACGCGTCGACTGCGCGGATCGGGTGCTGGTTACTTTGCTATGTACAACCGAAACAAGCGCAGTATCTGTATTGATTTAAAGTCAAAGCAGGGCAACGCAGTAGCCAAAAAACTCATTAGCGGTGCAGATGTCCTAATAGAGAACTTTAGGCCCGGTGCTATGGCTAAGCTGGGCTATGGCTATGCAGACCTTGCAAAAGATAATGAACAGCTGATTTATTGTTCTGCTCGAGGTTTTCTGAATGGTCCTTATGAGCATCGTACGGCTCTTGATGAGGTCGCACAAATGATGGGAGGTCTAGCTTATATGACCGGGCTGCCAAACCGGCCAATGCGTGCGGGAGCATCCGTCATCGATGTGATGGGCGGTATGTTTGGGGTAATAGCTATCCTTGCGGCTCTAGAGATGCGTAAAATTCACGGTAAAGGGCAAGAAGTTGCAAGCTCCCTTTTTGAAAGCACCGTTTTTCTTATGGGCCAGCATATGGCCCAAGAAGTCGTTATGGGAGAGCCCGCTAAGCCAATGTCTATTCGCACCTCTGCATGGGCGATTTATGATATTTTCAATACTAAGGACGAACAGCAGGTTTTCGTTGCTGTTGTCAGTGATACACAATGGCTGATGTTTTGCCAAGAGTTTAATCTCACAGAGTTTGGTGCTGATAAGAGTCTGGCTGCCAATAATGATCGGGTTGCCCACCGCGATAAAATTCTCCCCGCTGTACAAGACATTTTTCTAACACTTAACAAATCAGATTTAATGAAACAGCTCGAGAACTGCGGTCTTCCATTTGCCGGAGTTGGCACACCCTCTGACTTATTTAATGATCCCCACCTACTAGAGTCGGGGGGTCTTTTAGATATCAAGCTTCCCAATGGAGAAACCACCAAATTACCCGGAATCCCTATTCAGATGTCAGGTAAGCGCTTCGATATTAGAAAAAATGTTCCTTTACAAGGAGAGCACACCCTCGAAATTCTTAAAAATGCTGGCTTTACCGATAAAGAAATAGAAGAATTGGTGCAAGATGGGATTGTAGAGAGGCTTTAATAAACGACTTAACTCATCAGTAAAACCTTAGGCCACATTTAACCTAAATAGGCCCAAGGCCGCTTGCTAAGATCAACTATTTTAAAGGCGTTGATAGCCTTCTTCAGCTTCATCGTAACGTCTATTGCATCTAGGCCTTCAAGCAACATAAGACGATCACCTGCCTGTAACTCAAAGGGATAGATGACGCCGTCGGGGCCAGTCACGAGACAACCTTCAAGGTCAACATTTAAGGGTTTATTTTGAGGATTTAATGCCACTTGATGAGCCAATGTAGTAATTGTTTTTTCGTCTAGGACAATGGGTAATAATCCATTTCTAATACAATTAGTAAAGAAAATAGCACCAAAACTTGGCGCAATAATGACCTGTATTCCATAATCGACCAACGCCCAAACGGCAAACTCGCGTGACGATCCACACCCCATATTCCGACCCGTCAGTAAGACTGTCGCGTTGAGGTACTCATTTTGATTGAGTATAAAGTCTGGATTCAGCTTTTCTTTTTCCGTCCCTCGATCAAGAAATCGCCAGTTAGCAAACAAGCTCTTACCAAGACCTACTTTTGAAACGGACTTCATCTCACGAGAGGGCATGATCGCATCTGTATCTATGTTGATTTTTAATAACGGCGCAGCTATACCTAAATGGGTGCCAAATTTTTTCATGCTAAATGCTCTAGCTTGCGTACATCTGTAATTAACCCTGTCACCGCTGAGGCAGCCACTGTAGCGGGGCTGGCAAGGTGGGAGCGGCATCCCGGGCCTTGACGACCTTCAAAATTCCGATTAGTGCTAGTGATTACCCGCTCTCCAGATATGAACCCCTCACCGCCAGCATAAAAGCACATTGAACAACCAGACTCACGCCATTCAAATCCCGCATCTAAGAATATACGGTCTAAACCTTCATTTTCGGCAGCCAGTTTCACCTGTGTAGAGCCTGGAACACATATAGCGCGAACATTGGCAGAGACTTTGCGCCCCTTAAGAATGTCCGCAGCAATACGTAAGTCGCTAAGTCTGCTGTTGGTGCACGAGCCTATAAAGGCTGCCTGTATAGGCAAACCTTCGATCAGCTGACCAGATTTTAAACCCATGTAGTTTAGAGCTTGCTGCATGGAGCGGCGAGAGTCTGAGCCCTCAGAGATTAGAGTGGGTACTCGACCGTCTATGGAAATAGCATGTTGTGGACTCGTCCCCCAAGTAACCGTGGGCGCTATATCCACACAATCAATCGTGATTTCTCGATCAAAGTGGGCTCCTTGGTCGGTGGGAAGCGTCGACCAATACTCCATCGCTTGCTTCCATGATTCGCCCACCGGCGCATATGGTCGACCTTTGAGGTATTCAAAGACCTTGGCATCTGGTGCGATAATCCCTGTAAAAGCGGAGAACTCTACTGCCATGTTACACAACGTCAAGCGTGCCTCGACATCTAAACTCTCCACCATGGGGCCCGCAAATTCCACGGCATATCCAGCACCCCCAGCGGCAGAGTGCAACGCAATTAAGTGTAAAATCATATCCTTCGCGGTCACGGAGGGCTGCTTTTCGCCCGTAAAAATTACCCGCATTTGCTTCGGTTTAGTAAACCTAAGGGTCTCAGTGACCAAAGCATGCTCACATTCACTTGAACCAACCCCCGTAGCAAGCGCGCCGATCCCACCTAAGGTGCAGGTGTGGCTATCTGGGCAAATCATAGTGCATCCAGGCAGCGCGATACCTTGCTCGGTAGACACTACATGAGAAATACCTTGGCGAGTATCACCTAAATCAAACAGCGTGATATTCTCTTTTAATGATAGGTCACGGGTGACCTTAATGAATTCGGTGCCTCCCGGCATCGTAGTTTGATCCGTCCTTCCGGGAAAGGTATCGACGATATGATCCATAGTACAAAATACATGCGCAGGATTTTTAACTTTACGTCCGCTTGCCTCAAGACTAGCTAAGGCTGCACTTCCCGTCCGCTCGTGCAAAAAAATTCGATCAATATGCAAAAGTGATGACCCGTCATCTTGCTGGGTGACGAGGTGATCGTTCCAAATCTTGTCAAACAGAGTATGTTTCATTATTTATCGCTAAAATTAAGAAGGTATAACGCGTATCCCAATCTATTTCTTTTCATCTACAAGCTCAACCTTAAACTGGAGATGCGGCAATCGCAACTAACTCGATACCCATAGTTATCATTAAACCGACAGATTTTGAGTGCAGTAACACAAAGCGCAATCCAGAGATTGAACGCATTTCTCTGCTTTCTACTATCTCAATGAGCTAATAAAAATTCTAGAACTGTACGGTTAAACATCTGCGGTTGCTCCATATTAGAAAGGTGTGCCGCATTCTCTAATATGACAAATTCCGCTTCAGGCGTTAGTTCTGCAAGCTCTGCCATTTCGCTCGGATGCAGACCATCTTGATCACC
>TARA_B110000263_G_scaffold122549_1_pt1 | contig 10463 bp, 6 predicted proteins | sample TARA_B110000263 | Tara Oceans TARA_B110000263 (sample SAMEA4397730) | marine metagenome | biome: Polar Biome; feature: [MES] marine water layer (ENVO:01000295) within the mesopelagic zone...; material: water (ENVO:00002006), including particulate matter (ENVO:01000060) such as......
CACTATAAGACCAAACATATTGATTTATCAAATATTTTATACAAGCCAAGTATAGATAAAAATGTTTCAGTAAAAAATAATTCAAAGCAAGATCATAAATTAGAAAATGTGTTAGATTTTAAAATTCTTAATGATTCTAAAGAAGCTATTAAAAATAATACTTCAATAAATTTATTCTATAAAATAAACAATACTGACAGAACTGTTGGGGCTATTTTAAGTAATGAAATATCAAAAATTTACGGGATAAAGGGACTTGAAGAAAATTCAATTAATATAAGTTTTCAAGGTGTTGCTGGGCAAAGTTTTGGAGCATTTAGCGCCAAGGGATTAACTTTAGCAGTGACTGGAAATACTAATGACTATTTCGGAAAAGGTCTTTCTGGAGCTAAAATAATTGTAAAAATCCCATCAGAATCAACTTTCAAATCGAATAAAAATGTAATCACAGGTAATGTTGCACTTTACGGAGCAACTTCAGGTGAAGCTTACATCAACGGAATGGCTGGAGAAAGATTTTGTGTAAGAAACTCTGGTGCTACTGCGGTGGTTGAAGGAATTGGGGATCATGGCTGCGAATATATGACAGGAGGAATTGCTCTTATTCTAGGTGAGATTGGAAGAAACTTCGCTGCAGGTATGAGCGGAGGTATTGCCTATATTTATAAAGAAGGAGGTGATTTTGATGAAAGAAATTTTAATATGGAAATGATCGAGTTTGAAGAGCCAAATTCTCAAGATTTAGATTTAATTAAAAAATTAATTGAAGATCATTTCACTTATACTTCAAGTAAATTGGCAAAGGATTTAATCTCAAATTGGGATATAAAATCAAAACAATTTGTTAAAATAATGCCAACAGAATATAAATTAGCTTTAGAGAAAATGGCAAAAGAATTAGAAATAATTAATTAATTGACATGGGTAAATTAAAAGGATTTATAGAGTACGAAAGAGCTGAAGAAGGTTACATCCCAGTCAAAAAAAGAATAAAAAATTATAAAGAATTTACTGTCAAGCCATCTGAGGAAAAACTTCAAGAGCAAAGTGGAAGATGTATGGACTGTGGTGTTCCTTTTTGTCATAGTGGTTGCCCATTAGGAAACTTAATTCCGGATTTCAATGATGCTGTTTATAATAACCAATGGGAAAAAGCATTAAATATATTACATTCAACTAATAATTTTCCTGAATTTACAGGAAGACTTTGCCCCGCTCCATGTGAAGCAGCATGCGTATTAGGAATAATAAACCCTCCAGTTTCAATTGAAATGATTGAAAAATACATTATTGAACGAGGTTTTAAGGAAGGTTGGATTAAAGCTAACCTCCCTTTGAAAAGAACTGGAAAAAAGATTGCAGTTATTGGATCAGGTCCAGCTGGATTAGCAGCAGCCCAACAACTGAATAAAGCAGGACATTCTATTGATGTTTTCGAAAGAGATTCAAAGATAGGTGGGCTTTTAAGATACGGTATACCTGACTTTAAGTTAGAGAAAAATATAATTGATAGAAGGTTAAAAATTCTAACTAGTGAAGGAATCAATTTCAAAACTAACACTGAAGTTGGGGGAAATTTTCCTATTGAAAATTTAAAAAATTATGATGCAGTTGTTTTATGTGGAGGTGCAACTGTAAAGAGATCTCTTCCTATTAAAGGATCGGAACTAAATGGCGTCAAGCAAGCGATGGATTTTTTAAAACTTCAAAATCAAGTTGTTGATCGAATTGCCAAAACCCATCAAGAACTAAATGCCAAAAACAAAAATGTGATTGTAATTGGAGGAGGAGATACCGGGTCTGACTGTATTGGAACATCCAATAGACAAGAAGCAAAATCTGTTACAAATTTTGAAATTATGTCTAAACCGTTGTCTAGCAGATCTGAAGATAATCCGTGGCCATATTGGCCTTTTAAATTAAAAACAACTAGTTCTCATGAAGAAGGGATACATAGAGAATGGAGTATTTTAACTAAAGAGTTTATTGGGGATGGGGAAGGAAATGTTAAAGCGCTAAAAACAGTAGAAGTGGAATGGGTTAAAAAAGAAGGTGAAAGACTTCAATTAAAAGAAGTAAATGGTTCAGAAAAATTATGGCCTTGTGACTTAGCTTTACTAGCATTAGGGTTTACTGGTCACGAACCAGATTTAACTGATCAATTGAATATTAAGACTGATGACCGAAATCAATTATTATGCAACAACTATCAGACAAGTATTTCAAATATTTTTTCTGCAGGTGATATGAGAAGGGGGCAATCTTTAATAGTTTGGGCAATTTCTGAAGGCAGAGAAGCAGCAGTTCAAGTTGATAAATTTTTAATGGGCTTCTCTAATCTTGAAACTAAAGAAAAAGGAGATCTTCCCTTAGTTAATTAAAGAAGTTCCAAACTAAACCAAATCTTATTGAAAAATCTCTATAAGGATAAGATGGAGAAGAATAAAAATTATTTCCTGTTAAACTTGAATTAAAGTGTTCTGCTTTTAAAAATAATCTTGTATGTTTTATTTTTGCATTTATAAAAAAATCAATTAATGGAAATCCTCCAATTTTCTTTTCGTTCTGTATATGGAATGAACTAATAAGAGGATTATATTCATTGGAATAGTATTTTGAAAAATATTTAACACTTATTCCGGTTTGAAAGAACATTGCCCCATTTAAAATAGTATTAGAATAGTAAATAGTATTTCTAGTCAAAAACACAGGTAAGTTTAAAAAATCTCCATTCTGCTTAACCTTTTGGAAAACTAAAGAATTATCTAAACTAAACTTTCCAAACTTAAATTCTTTTTGCCACTTAACCTTTAAGTATTCTATGCTCGAATCTAGTTGATTAACTTTTGGAATTAAGGTTTTAATTTCAGCATCTACTATTCCATTGACATTAGCTAAAGAAAAAAACGTGAAGTTATTTATCAATCTAAAATCTAACCTTAAATCTCCTAATAATTTAGAATCAAAGCTTAAAAAAACATTTTTAGTTTGAGTTTTTTTTATTTCATTATTCCAATTTAAATCATCATAACTACTTTTGTATAATTCATAATAATATCCAGGATGATTAATTGTAATATTTCCTCCAAATTGATATTTAAAATTTTCATTATTTATTGAAGCAATACTAAAATCTATTAAATCCCCTAACCTTTCTCCAAAAAGATTCTTTGTTATTTTTCCACTTAAATGATGATTAAAAATATTCTTGTTTATTTTAAATGAAATTGCATTTTCATTTTCATCAAAACCTTTGAAAACATCTGACAATGAATTAGATATATAGTTATAGTTATAGTTTGTATAAATAACTTTTATTTTACCTAAAAAATCGGATTTTAAAAAAGTATAAAATTCATTTAAAGTAGTTCTGAGTTCTGTTTTATCATTTACAAGATTCAATCCAGAACTGAGATTGCCATAGTATTCGTTAGCAGAACTTTGATAAAAAAAATTGTTTAAAGTTTCATATTCAAATCTATGACCAATTGACAATTTGTTTTTTTTTATAGAATCCTTCTTTTTTGAAAAAGAAAATTGATGATCAAAATAATATCTTTTACTAGAGAAATTATTTATAGCATTTTCAAATTTGACAGAAAGTTTAGACCTCTCTTTAAATAATTGATCTTCAGATTCAAAATTAATTATTGAAGAATCGGTTAAACCACCATTTTCTTTATTTTCATAATTTTGATTGACAACATGCATCCTGAAATTATATCTGTCATTACTTGAATTATAATTAGCTGTAAATATAAAAACTTTTGATCCAGATAAAATATTTTGATAGTTGCCTAAAGATCTTAATCCCTTAAAAGCAATTGAAAAATTTAATTTCTTTGAAACATTTGAAGAAAAAAAAACGTCAGTAAATTGCCCTTGTTCCATTACCGTTTTAAACATCAATTCAGTCAATGGAGTTGGTACATGATAATAATTAATATCGCTAGGTTTTAAATAAACATATTGCTTTGAAGAAAAACTGAATAACGGTAAAAAAGATTGATCATCATACTGATGTGTTAAAGCATTATAAGTTTGTCCAATGTTAGAGAATCTAAGAAGTTCAAAATTATCTTTTCTTAAATAATTAAACTTATAATGTTTTTTAATTGACAAAGTTGTGTCTAGATAAACTGAGTCTTTAATAGTATTAAGTATTAAATACTTTTTTATATCGGCTAACTTAGATTTAGTAATAGAGTCTTTACTCAAATTAAAAACATTACTTAAAGATTTGACTTCCTTTAATTTAGAAGGAATGATTTCATGCCCATCTTGACTGTAAGAAACACATAAATAGAAAAAAAATGTTATAAAATATAGCCAACAGGTTCTCATCGAAACAATTTAGAGTAAAGTTATTGATTTCATTTTACTTATATTTTAAATATTACTTATTTTTAAAATAAATACTATAATGTTAAAGCCTTTTTTTTCTAGTTATATCGAATGCGGAACAGATGAAGCTGGAAGAGGGTGTCTTGCAGGTCCAGTTACAGCTGCAGCTGTAATATTACCTAAAGATTTTGAAAATAAAATTTTAAATGATTCAAAATTACTTTCAATAAAATCAAGAAATAATTTAAAAAAAATCATAATTGACAACGCATTAGATTATGCGATTTCTCATGTGTCAGTAGAAAAAATTGATGAAATAAATATTTTAAACGCATCTATTTTAGCAATGAATCAAGCAATTAATCAACTAAAATTAAAACCAGAATTCATAATTATTGACGGAAATAGGTTTAATTCAGAAAATAAAATTCCTTTTAAATGCATAATTAAAGGAGATTCCAAATATATGAATATTGCGGCAGCTTCAATTTTAGCTAAAACAAGTAGAGATGCTTTAATGTTTGAACTGTCAAAGAATAATCTACATTATGGATGGGAACAAAATAAAGGCTATCCAACAAAAGCTCACAGAGAAGCAATAAAAAAACATGGTATTTCAGCTCATCATAGAAAAAGTTTTAAGTTGATGTAAAATCAATTAGAAATTAAAACAAGAGTTCATTACATTTACAGTTGTAATTGAAATGAAAAAAACACTATTAATCCTACTTGCTTTATCAATTATTAACTGTGAAAATAGTTATGATAAAACAACTAGACTAATAGATCTTGTCCCAACAAATCCTTTGCTTTTAATTAAACATGAATCAGTAAAAAATTATAAATCTGATGTTTTTTACAAAAATTTTAAATCTATAATAAGTTTTAATCTTGATTCCATTTCAAATAAATTTTTAGAAAACCCAATATTAATTAGCTATCACAATATTGGTAAAAATAGCTTAGAACATATTTTATTTACAGACTTAGAGAATGTGGTAAAATTAGAAGATGGAGTATTAGAAGATTCTATAAATTATAATGGTTTTAAAATTAAAAAATTAATAAAAAACAATAAATCATTTTATTCAGCAGAGAAGAATGGAATTTATATAGAGTCTATTAATAAACTTTTAATTGAAAACTCTTTAAGGAATTCTAATTATCTAAGTAATGATTTAAATAATGATTTCGATAAATTATACAACTCATCTAGTTCTAATATTTCTCTTTTTATTTCTGATCATCTAAAAAAATATATTGATATACCTGAGCTTTCAGATTTTTTTAATATTTCAGATATTTCAGATTGGATTCAATTTGATGTAGATTTTAATCAAAATCAATTAATGCTTAATGGTCTGTCCTTTAAAAAGGATTCTATTCCGAGAAAAATTAATAGCCTTACTAAAATAGAGCCAACTGTTACAAATATTCTTCAAATTGTTCCTAATAATTTTATAGAATTTGAAAGATATTCATACAACCACTCAAAGTATTTAATAAACGTTGAGCAAAACAATACAATAGATAATCTTAAATTAATAAAAAACGATTCTTTGCTATATAATATATTTGAAATTGGTTCAATCGTTTTAAAGAAAGATTCAATTTCAACTTTTAGTTTTAACAATAAAGAATTATTGAATTTTAAAATTCAACAATATACAGAAAGTAGTTACACATATAGAAATAAAAAAATTCATAAACTCTCACACCCTTTATTTAATTCAAATACATTGGATAATTTCTATAAATCTATAGATAAAAATTACTTAACAATATTAAACGACATCTTAATATTATCAAAAAAAAAGACTGCAATAGAAACAATGATTTTAAATTTCACAAATGAATCAATTATTGACAATTCATTAAAATTTAGCGAAATCTATTCGAAAGTTCCTAAGAAAAGTAATCATTTAAAAATTTATAATCTTGAAAGGTTTAGTAATGATTTGATTAAACAATTCGGAGTTTCTAAAGAAGATTTTCCTTTTTGGATCAATCATTTATTAATAGATGATGAACTAATTCACAATACTCATATAATTGAAAAATCAGAAAAAAAAATAATATCTTCAGAAGTTAGTTTGCTATTCAGTTTTAAATTAAAGAGTTCAATTCATTTAAAACCTAAAATAGTAACTAATTATGTAACAAAAGAAAAAGAAATAATCACTCAAGATGATTTAAATAATTTATATCTGATTTCAAATAATGGTGAATTAATCTGGAGAAAACAACTTGAATCTAAGATAGTTGGAGAAATTTCTCAAATAGATCTCTATAAAAATGGAAGACTACAATATGTTTTTGAAACTGAAAACAGTCTTATGATTTTAGATAAAAATGGAAATACAGCTAAAAAATTGAATCACAAAAAAAATTCAAATTACGGCCTCTCTGTTTTTGATTATGATCAAATAAATAATTACAGGTTCTTAACAGATATTGAAGGGAGAATTGAAATGTTTGACGAAAAATTCAATAAAGTAAAAGGCTTTAATAAAAACAATATTAAAAGTCAAATCACAAATCCATCAAAACATTTTAGAATTGGATCAAAAGATTATTTAATAATAAATACTAAAAAAAGATTGTACATAACTGACAGAAGGGGAAACATTAGAGTGAAAGTTCCTGAAAATTTAAATGTAAGCACAAAAGAAGTCTTCATTAATCAAAATTCGTTTGTAACTATTGACAAATCAAATAATTTGGTGCGAATAACTGTGAATGGTAAAATTTTAAAAAAACCTCTCCCTCTTGAAACACCTTACTTAATTACAGCAAACAATAATATTTTAGTTACCATTTCTGAAAATATTCTTACAATAAATGATAATGTAAGAGAACTTCCTTTTGGCAACTATACAAACCCTAAAATATTAACTGGTAAAAAACAAGATTACATATCAATTACAGATAAAGATCAAGATCAAATTTATATTTTCGATTCTAAGTCTAAGTTAATAAGTGGTTTTCCAGTATTTGGAACTAGTTCGATTGACTTTTACATGAATAGAAAAGAAAAAAAAATCATTACTTCATTAGGTGAATTAAATGAAATTTTAGTCTATTCCATCAATTAATTTAGCAGAAAAGGTAATTATAAAATTATCTATTAATTTTTTCTTTACTAAATCTATATCAATTTCTTTTTTTGATTCATTTTTAATTGAAGTTACTGATTTGTTTAGTATTCCACAGGGAATAATATTATCAAAAAAACTCAAATCATTATTTACATTTAAAGCTAAACCATGCATTGTGACCCATCTACTAGCTTTAACTCCCATAGCACAAATTTTTCTAGCTTCAAAAGAGTTAGGATTTAACCAAACTCCTGTTTCATCAACACTTCTCTTCGCTTTAATTCCAAAATCATCTAAAGTTAAAATCACTATTTCCTCTAGAAATCTTAAATATTTATGTATATCTGTAAAAAAATTGTCCAAATCAATAATCGGATAACAAACTATCTGACCTGGCCCATGACAAGTTATATCCCCACCTCTATTAGTATTATAAAACTTTATTCCCTTCTTTTCTAATTCTTCTTGATTTAATAACAAGTTTTTTATTTCTCCACTTTTTCCTAAGGTATACACATGAGGGTGCTCTACAAAAACTAAATGATTTTTTGTAGTAACATTAGTTTTATCCCTTCTATTATTCAACTTTGACTGAATTATTTCATTAAACAAATTCAGTTGATAATCCAAAGCTTTATCATATTCAACTAAACCTAAATCATGAACTATAATTGATTTATTCATTTATAAGATTATTTATTAGGGTTATTTAAAATAACCAAAGCTGCTATAACTCCTGGCACCCATCCACATAAAGTTAATATAAACACAATTATTAACGAACCACAGCCTTTATCTATAACCGATAAAGGCGGAAAAACTATTGACAAAATAACTCTAAGAAAACTCAAGCTTTAAATTTTTAAAACAAAGATAAATATATAATAGTGAATATAAATTCTTAGGTTGTAGCTTGTTCATGATTCCTTATATTTGATATAATTTAAAAAAATAAATATGCTGTCTGAACAAGAGCAAATCAGAAGAGATAAATTAATCAAACTTAAAGAATTAGGGATCAATCCATACCCAGCTGCTTTATTTCCAATTAATACTGATACAAAAAAAATAGTTTTAAATTTTTCAGAAAATCAACCTGTATCAATAGCAGGTAGATTAATGTCTAGAAGAATACAAGGAAAAGCAAGTTTTGCTGAAATTCAAGACAAAATAGGTAAAATTCAAGTTTATTTCAACAGAGATGAAATTTGTCCTGAAGAAGATAAAACAATGTATAACGAAGTTTATAAAAAACTACTTGACATTGGTGATATAATTGGAATTGAAGGAACTTTATTCACTACTCAAGTTGGTGAAAAAACAATTTTAGTAAAAAAATTCACTGTTTTAAGTAAATCTTTAAGACCTCTTCCACTACCTAAAAGTGATTCAGAGGGCAATGTTTTTGATAAATTCACTGATCCTGAACTTCGATATAGACAGAGATATGTAGATCTAATTGTTAATCCTAGCTCAAAAGAAACTTTTTTAAAAAGAACTAAAATCATGAATATCATGAGGTCTTTTTTTAATGAAAAAGAATATCTTGAAGTTGAGACACCAATTTTACAATCAATTCCAGGTGGAGCTACTGCTAGACCGTTTATTACTCATCATAATGCATTAAATATTCCTTTATACTTAAGAGTTGCAAATGAATTATATCTTAAAAGATTAATCGTTGGTGGATTTGATGGAGTTTATGAATTTGCAAAAGCTTTTAGAAACGAAGGAATGGATAGAACTCATAATCCAGAATTCACAATGGTAGAGTTGTATGTTGCTTATAAAGACTATTATTGGATGATGGAGACGACTGAAAATTTATTAGAAAATATTGCTAATGAATTAAATCAAACTAGTAAAGTAGAATTAGGTGATAAAATAATAAATTTCAAAGCACCTTACAAAAGAATTAGTATTCTAGATTCAATTAAAGAATATACTGGGATTGATATTTCAAATATGCAGGAAAAAGAATTATTTGAAACTGCTAAAAGCTTAGGAATTGAAGTAGATAAAACAATGGGAATTGGAAAGTTAATAGATGAAATTTTTGGAGAAAAGTGTGAACACCATTACATACAACCGACATTTATAACTGATTACCCCAAAGAAATGAGTCCATTAACAAAAGAACATAGAGATAATCCAAAACTTACTGAAAGGTTTGAATTATTAGTTAATGGAAAAGAACTAGCTAATGCCTATTCAGAGTTAAACGATCCTATTGATCAATTATCTAGGTTTGAAGATCAATTGGAGTTATCTGAAAAAGGTGATGATGAAGCAATGTTTATTGATAATGATTTTATTAGAGCTTTAGAATATGGAATGCCACCAACATCAGGGATTGGTATAGGAATAGATCGATTAGTCATGTTATTCACAAATAATCAATCCATTCAGGAAGTTATATTTTTCCCACAAATGAAGCCCGAAATTTCTAAACCTAAGCCTAAAAGAGAAGATTTTGTTGAAATTGGAATTGATGAAAAATGGATTGACCATGTTATAGATGTATACACAAGTAAAGAAAATTTACTATTGAATAAACCTACACAAGTACATCAAAAACTTAATGGGTATAGAAAGAAAAATAAATTATCTATTAACGCTCTTCAATTAATTGACATAGCAAAGTGGTTTGTTTAAAAATCGAAAAATAGATTTGTAAACTTTTTTCAATAAAACATATCTTTCATTATGTTTTGTAATTATCTTCATATAATTTCCTTTATAAATTGTCATATTAATAATATATAATTAAATTATTGTTATATTCATAATCGAAAAAAATCATATTATGAAAAATTCAGTTATCTACTCACTATTATTCGTTTTTTTTATCTCATTTCAAATAAATGCACAACGCCCCGCTAAAGCAGATAGCGAAGATAATAGTAAGGAGAAAAGCAAAGAAGCAAAGAAGCCTAAATCATATGAAGACATAATAACTAAAGAGGCCGTAACAGATCATGGTCTATTTGATGTTCATAAGGTTAAAGACAAATATTATTA
>TARA_B110000263_G_scaffold31601_2_pt1 | contig 10393 bp, 7 predicted proteins | sample TARA_B110000263 | Tara Oceans TARA_B110000263 (sample SAMEA4397730) | marine metagenome | biome: Polar Biome; feature: [MES] marine water layer (ENVO:01000295) within the mesopelagic zone...; material: water (ENVO:00002006), including particulate matter (ENVO:01000060) such as......
GAAAACACCTTTGGAAGGGGTTAATGTTTTTTCGAATAAAGTTGGAACTGTAACTAATGAAAACGGAAAATTTATACTTTTAGTTGATTCTAGAAGTGAAATAATTTTTTCATTTATTGGTTATGAAACAATTAATACTACAATAAAACCACAAATGACTATTTTTATGAATCCTTCAGTTTTAAGTGGAGATGAAATAATTGTAAGTGCTAATCGAGCAGTAGCAGGAATAACTCCTGTATCTTTTTCAAACTTGACATTAAAAGAAATAGAAACAAGGAATACAGGTCAAGATGTTCCGATGATTCTTGCCTCTGAACCTGGTGTCTGGGCCTATAGTGAGAGTGGTAATGGAACAGGTTACTCTTATGTCTCAATAAGAGGGTTTGACCAAAGTAGAATAGGTGTAATGATTGATGGTGTACCATTAAATGATAATGAAAGTCATCAAGTGTATTGGGTTGACCATGCTGACCTACTTGCAGATGCTAAAGATGTACAAATTCAAAGAGGTATTGGTAATAGTCTATATGGATCATCTGCTTTTGGTGGTTCAATAAATGTAAATACAAGTATTTCAAGTGAAAAAAGAGAAATTGGTTTTTCATATGGCCAAGGTGATTGGAATACTACAAAATATCGTGCAAGATATCGTTCCGGTAAAGATCTTGGTGATAATCTTAGTATGACTGTGAGGACTTCACAAATTAAATCAGATGGTTATAGAGAGAATCATAATTCAAAGCAAAATAGTCTATTTTTCGGTTTAGAGCATCGAGGTAAAAAGATAACTAATCAATTCAGAGCACTAATTGGATATGAGAATACTCAACTTCTTTGGGATGGCATTTATATGAATGATATAGACGATAGAACTAAAAGACGTGCAGGTAACAAAGCATTTACTGATGATTTTATACAACAAATTTATTCACTTAATACGAGAACTAAAATTAGAGAAAATATATATATTAAGAATACAAGTTATCTCGTTCTAGGTAGAGGTTATTATGAAACAAATAAAATTGGGCAAGATTACTATTCATATAATTTAGATTTAAATAATGAATTTTCTGATAATGAAGAGCAAAGCCTCTCAACAGACTTTTTAAGAAGAAAATGGATTGATAATAATTATTTTGGTGTGGTCCCAACAATTACGTGGCTCAATAAGGATTTGAGGATGGATCTAGGAGGTGAACTTCGTTATTATACTGGAAATCACTTTGGTGAAGTTTCAAAATTTTCAGATGATAAACTAACAGCTCAGCTTGGTGATAGTTGGTATAGATATTACCAATACGTAGGAAAAAAGAACTCTATAACTTCATTCATTCATTTTAATTGGCATCCTGTTGGTCAGCCTTTTATAATTACTGCTGATTTCCAAAATCAAATTCATAATTGGAAATTAAATCAAGAAAAGATTGGTCATGCTGTAGGGCATAATTTATCCGCTGATTGGAATTTTTCTAACCCACGGATGGGAATGATTTGGAAAATAAGTGATAGTCTTCATACTTTTTTTAATTGGGGAAAAGCTCAAAAAGAGCCTGCAGATAATCAAATTATTCAGGCTGATGATGTATGGAGTGAGCCTGTTATGGCAGCAGCAGAAGTCATAACAGATTTTGAATGGGGGTTAGATTTTACTTTTAAAAAAGGTCATGCACGATTTAATGGATACAATATTAAATATTTAAATGAACAATTAAAAAATATTGATATAAATCAAGAAGGAGAATATGATTATTATTCAGCAGACTCTACAGAACATATGGGCTTTGAATGGGAAGCAGGCTTTAAATTAAATAATCAATTATCTATTAGTGCTAATGGGGCTTTAGTTATGAATTATTTTAACGATGGTAAAAGCTTACCTAATATACCATCAACATTATTTAATTTTTCAATGGATTTCCAACCTAGAAAAGATAGATTGTTTTTTATTCATTGGCGACGTGTTGGAAGTATGTACATTGATCGAGAGAATACAGAGGAAGGTCTTATAGACCCATTCTCAATTTGGGATTTGGGATTTAAATACCAATGGCAAGATTTAGAAATAATGGCCAAAGTCAATAATGTATTTGATAAGCTTTATTCAACTTATGGTTATGGTTATAATTGGGATGGTTATCAAGCATTCTATTGGCCTGGTGCAACAAGAAATACATTCATAAATATTTCTTATAAATTCTAAAATTTTTAATTAATATATTTATATAGTTATGGTTTATGGTAGGGTCTATTTTTAATAATAGATATTGCTCTATATATTTGTTCCAGTAAGAATGCTTTGGCCATCTCATGTGTAAAAGTGAGAGGAGACAAAGATAAAGTCATATTTGCTGATTGTTTTACAGCTTTAGATAATCCCTCAGGTCCACCTATAATAAATGTAATTTTTTCTGATCTAGATTTTAATAATAAAGCGAGTTTCTTAGAGTTCACGAGTTCACCGTCTTCACTCAAAGCAATATGAAAACCATCATCAGACTTTAAATATTTTAATATTCTGATGCTTTCTTTTTGTTTATTACTATCTTTAATCAAAATATTTTCAAAATTAATATCGCAACTAATTCTTTTGGTGAATTTTTGACATATCTCTGCAAGATTTTTATCACGAACTTTACCAACAGATAAAATTTTTAATTTCATAGGTATAATAGTATTAATTGTTGTGTTAATTGGAAATTAATTGAAGTTATATTTTACTTAAAGTAATAAAGAGTAATTAAATATTATAATAACTATTTGAATGCTCGAGATTTCTTTATGTTTAACTTAAATTTATATGTTTATGACTAGTAAAAAATCTAATAGAAAACGCCTTTTTTTAATTGATGGTTATGCCTTACTATATCGTTCGCATTTCGCTTTAATAAGAAATCCATTGATAAATAGCAAAGGAATGCATACTTCAGCTCTATTTGGTTTTATAAATCAGGTCTTGAAATTAATTCGAAAAGAAAACCCAGATTATTTGATGGCTGCTTTTGATACTCCAAAAAAGACATTTAGACACGAGATGTATCCAGAATACAAAGCTACACGAGAAAAAATGCCAGAAGAAATGAGAGAACAATTACCATATCTTTGGAAGTTACTTGAGGCAATGAAGATTCCAACTTTAGAACAGCCTGGTTTTGAAGCTGATGATATAATAGGTACATTAGCAGTAAGAGCAAATATAAGTAACCTAGATACATTTATTGTAAGTGGGGATAAAGATTTTATGCAACTTGTGAATGATAATATTTTTCTTTATTCACCTTCAGGTAAGCAGTCTGGTATAAAAATATATGATAAAGTTGCTGTAGAAGATAAATGGGGTGTTCCACCTGAAAAAATCAGAGACCTTTTAGGTCTAATGGGCGATTCTTCTGATAATGTTCCAGGTGTTATGGGTGTAGGTGAGAAAACTGCAGTAAAGCTCCTAAAAGAATATGGAACTCTTGAAAATGCTCTAGATCATGCAGATGATGTAAAGAATAAAAGAGCTAGAGAAGGGTTGCAGTCTGGGAGAGAAAAAGCACTCCTGAGTCAAGAGTTAGTGACAATAGATGTAAATATGAATATTGATTCAAATTTTGAAGATATGGCAACCGATGGCTTTGATGTAAATAAACTTGATAAATTATTTCATGAATTAGAATTTCAAGCTCTCATTAATCAAATAAAGTCTTTCAAAAGTGAAGTCCCAATCCAAAATAAGGATTCTGACAAAGATTATAAATCATTATTAGATCTAGTTGATATTCAAAAATTCTCAAATTTAATTAAAGAAGGTGAGTGGCTTTCTTTTGATTTAGAGACCACTTCTTTAGATCCTATGTCCTGTGATATTGTTGGTTTTTCTTTTTCTAATAAAAAGAATAAGGGGGTTTACATACCAATTATTTTTAAAGAAAAAGAAAATAGTTTATTTGATGATCATCTAAATTCAGTTCTAAATATACTAAGACCCTTATTTGAAAATTCTAAAATACCTAAAACTGGACAAAATATAAAATTTGATGCCTTAATTTTAAGGAATCATGGAATAAAGGTTTCTGGAATCAAATTTGATACTTTGTTAGCAGCCCATTTAATTAGTCCAGACTCAAGAAATTTAAAATTAGAGAATTTAAGCTTTGAGCATCTTAATTATCGAATGATTCCAATTGACGACTTAATCGGTAAAGGTCGAAATCAAATATCCATGGGGGAAGTAGAACTGGAAAAAATTACTTTTTATGCATCAGAAGATGCAGATATAGCTTTACAGCTAACTCATATTTTTGAAAAGAAATTAAAAAAACAAAATCTTGATAAATTTTTTAATGAAATTGAAATTCCTTTGCTACCAGTCCTCCTTGAACTAGAATACAATGGAATGTTCGTTGACGCAAAGATGTTAAGTTTAATGTCTAAAAATCTTGGCACTAAAATTGAGGACCTTACCTTAAGCATTCAAAAAGAAGCTGGAACCGAGTTTAATATTAATTCAACTCAACAATTAGCAAATATATTGTTTGATATTATTGGATTACCTGAGATAAAAAAAAGGTCAACTGCGGAAGAAGTTTTAAATCGTTTAAAAAATGAGCATGCTTTACCAAGCTTAATTTTAGAGTACAGAAAATTAAATAAACTTAAAAATACATATATAGATGCTTTACCAGCTCTAATTAATTTAAAAACTAAAAGAATTCATTCAACTTTTAGTCAAACAGTTACTTCAACAGGAAGATTGTCATCTAGAAACCCAAATTTTCAAAATATTCCAATACGAACAGAGTTAGGTAGAGAGATTCGTAAAGCATTTAGATCTGAAAATAAAGGTTGGAAGATTTTTTCTGCAGATTATTCTCAAATTGAATTAAGGATTATGGCTCATTTATCACAAGACAATGCTTTGCTTGATGCTTTTAGAAAGGGTGAAGATATTCATACAAGAACAGCAGCCGATGTATTCAATGTTTCTATTGATGAAGTTATTCCAGAAATGCGTCGCACAGCAAAAATTGTTAATTTTGGACTCCTTTATGGTGCTGGGCCTTTTCGTATGAGCCAAGAGTTAGGTATTCCACAAAAAGAAGCAAAATCAATTATTGAAGCGTACTTTGAACGTTATTCAGGAATAAAAAATTATATTGATTCTGTAATTGAATATGCACGCAATAATAAATATGTTGAAACAATGTTAGGCCGTCGTCGTCAAGTATGGGATATTGATAGCACTAATCATCTCCATAAAGAAGCTGCAAAGAGAATGGCTATTAACATGCCTATCCAAGGCACTAATGCAGAAATGATCAAAATTGCCATGATTGATATTCAAAAAGAATTAATATCAAAAAATATGATTTCTAAAATGTTAATTCAAATACATGATGAGTTAGTATTTGAAGTGCCATCAGAAGAATTAGATAACCTTCAAAAAATAGTGGTTAATAAAATGGAAAATTCGTTAACATTATCAGTACCAATAATAGTTGATTGTGGTAATGGTGATTCATGGTATGAGGCGCACTAGTGGAAGCAAGTATCACATTAAAAAAAGTTGGTAAACTAGTAAGAGATAAAACTATTCTTGCAAGTTTAACTTTTGGTATTGAAAGAGGATCTTTAGTTGCAATAATTGGGGATAATGAAGCAGGAAAGTCAATGTTACTAAAGGTTATTTCTGGGGTTGAATATCAAGAGTATGGTCAAGTATTTATTAACGGTTTAAATGCTCAGAAAAGACGATTGGAAGTAATGTCTTCAATAGGCTTTGTTCCGCATGAAATTGACTTAGACCCTTGGTTGACTGTTGAACAAAATATTCAGTTTATGGGCCTTCTTTATGGTGTTGAGACAGAAACAATGAATACACGTATGGTCCAGCTAGCAAGAGAATTACATATAATTCCATTTTTAAAATCAATGGTAAGTGATATTTCTCCAGGGATTATAAAAAAAGCGATGGTAATTCGCTCATTAATTCATGATCCAAATATATTAATTATGGATGATCCAACAGCATTTATGGATGCTGAATCTTATCGACATACATGGGATTTACTTCTTAGACTTCGTGGAGATAAAACTATTCTATATGTAAGTCAGTCACTTCAAGAAGTAGAAGAAGCTCATGATCGCATTCTAGTACTTGAAGATGGTCGTATTACACTCGATGGAAGTTTAGATAAATTACTGGGTAGTACTTTTGAATATCATCAATTTCAGATTGAATTTGAGGAGTTAACTAAAGATCTCTATAAACAACTATCTAACTTACCAAAAGTAAAAAATGTATCCAGAATAGGTAATAGTATTCATTTTTATGGTAAAGAAAGAAATGTATTTTTTGATGTTTTAAATGCTGCTACATCTGCAATAATGAAAGATATTAGCGTTAAAAAATTAGGCCTTCAAGATCTCATGGATGCTAAATATGCTAAGGATGGAATTCATTGATTAAAGCATTGCTACTTAGACGATATTGGTTGCTAAAGCATCGTTTTATTTCAACTATTTCTTTTATAATATTATTTCCAATTATATTTCATTTTTCAATTACAAAGGTAATGGAAAATATTTTACCTGTTTCTTCTATCAATGTTGCTTACGAGATTTGGGTTTTTCCGGCCATTATTTTTTTCATAGCTTCATCGTCAACATTTGCTATTATATATAGAGATTTTTTTGATTTAAGAATTCACAAAATCTCTTTTTTACCAATTACTTTAGCGCCTTTTAGTAAAACTCATTTAATTATCGGTTTTATAATTACTTCAATAATTGAATCATTTATGTATGTAATTATTGCTATGATAATTTTAAGCATACTTATTGTTGAACCGTTAAGTTGGAAGATATTTTTAATCACACCAATTTTTACTTTTATCTATACTTTTTTACTCGCAAATATTATTGTTACTTTTTCAATAATATCCGAACGGATTTTTACTTTTTTATCTGTTTCAATTTTTTTATTCTTTTTCATTGTTTTTGGAAATGGTTTCATAATTAGTTTTGATTTATTTCCTCAAAAAATTGGCCTAATTCTATCATATAATCCATTAAGTATTACTCTATCAGAACTTAGAAATATTTTATTTTTTAATATTATTAATTGGGAATTAATAAGTATACCTATTTTTGTATCTTTGTTTTGGACTTGGTTGAATGGAACTTTATTAAAGAGAAAATTAAAACAATGATAGCTTACTTATCTGGCGCCATGGAATTTTCAAGCGATGAAGGTGCTGGTTGGAGAAAAGATTTAACATTATGGCTAGATATTAATATTAACCATAAAGTACTCAATCCTGTAGTTGAATCAGAAAATTTAATGAAGAGTCATGGAGCTGAATCTTATCGTGAATGGAAAAAAACTAATATCGAGAAATATATAGATTTTATTAAAATATGTGTCGATAGAGATATTGATATAGTAAGAAATAAATGTGATTATATTATTTGCTTGTGGGATGAAAATGTTCTGAAAGGTGCTGGAACCCATGCCGAAGTAACTATCGCCTATGAAAGTAATAAACCAGTTTTTTTAGTAAATAAATTAGAACTTAAAGATTTAAGCGGTTGGATTATGGCTTGTAGTACAGAAATATTTTCAGATTTTGATTCTTTAAAATCATTTTTAGTAGAAAAATATTAAGTTTAATCATTTAGATGAGAGGGCCAAAAGCAATTATAAACCTTGATCATTTAAAGTCAAATTTTAGTATAATTCAAAAATTTTTAAATGGAAAAAGAATAATGGCTGTTGTTAAAGCTAATGGCTATGGCCATGGTAGTGTACCTTGTTCTTTAGCTTTAGAAAATCATGGTTGTGATTTTTTTGGTGTCTTTTCAATAGAAGAAGGTATTGAACTTCGCAATGCTGGCATCCAATCAGATATCCTAGTATTTAGTGCTCTTGATCCTTTTAGGTTGAATGAAGCTGTTAAAAATAATTTAATATTAAATATTTCAGATATCTCTCATATCGCTCCATTAATTGATTTTCATGAAGAAACAAATACTATACCTAGAATCCATATTAAAGTAGATACAGGAATGACTAGACTAGGTTTTAGTATCGATTCATTTAATGATCTTATAGAATTATTAATTAAACATTCTGAAATAAAATGCGAAGGAATTTATTCGCATTTTGCAACAGCTGATGAAGGAGATTTTTCATATGCTGTTGATCAAGAAGAAAAGTTCAAACGGATATTGGATTTAACTCAAAAATTAGATTATCCAATTAAAAATATTCACTTTTCAAATAGTGGCGCTACACTAAATATAGAACAAGATTATTGCAATATAACTAGAGTTGGCATGCTCCTTTATGGAGCGTTACCTAGTAATGAACTTGAAAAAATATTACCTGTTAAACCAGTATTGAATTTCAAAGCACCAATTGTAAGTATAAGGTCAGTGCCAAAAAATACATTTGTAAGCTATGGGTGTGCTTACAAGACTACTTCGAAAACTAATATTGTTGTTGTCCAATGTGGATTTGCAGATGGTTTTCCAAGGAGTTGGTTTGAGGATGGATATATATGTTATAATGGTAATAAATATAATATTGCAGGCCGAATTTGTATGGATCAATTTATGGTAGATTTTGGTAATGTTATTCCAAAAATAGATGATAATGTTCTAATGATAGGTAAAGATGGAAGTGATGAGATTCGTTTTGAAACAATTGCAAGCGCATTAAAAACTACACCATATGTACTTGCAACAGCAATTGGTGGTAGAACACAAAGAATTTATAAGGGATAATTCTACTAAATTATATTAGAATTTTATGTTGATGAAACAAAAAAACTTTAACGGGCGTATCTTTTTAAAAGCATTTATTTGTTTTTCTGCATTATTTGCCCAACAATTCAAACATAGCATTGTTATGCCTGTTCCAGACCTTTCATTTCATCCTTCTATCTTTTATGGATTAGATGTTTTAGAGCAGATGGATTTCAAACCTCTTTATGGAAAAACTATAGGTGTTTTTACGAATCAAACTGCAGTAAATCGTAAGGGGCAACATTTACTTGATTTAATGAAGATACATCCTAAAATAGATGTTAAAATTATTTTTACTCCACAATATGGATTATTTGCTGAGCAAAATAATCAATTTAAATTACAAGGTGATCAAAAATATGATCCAATTTACAATGCCCGCATTGTTGAAGTCTTTGGTCGAAACATAAAACCTCCGGAATGGGCTATGAGAGGTCTTGATCTAATCTTAATTGACATTCAAGATACAGGCGTACGTTTTTCTACCTACATAGCTACAATGACAAAAATTTTAGAAGTTGCGAGTGAATTTAGTACTCCTGTAATAATATTAGATAGGCCAAATCCTTTAAGAGGTGATAGAGTAGATGGACCAGTTGTTCGTCCTCAATTTCAATCATTTGAAGGTTATCATATCGTACCAATTCGTCATGGGATGACAATAGGTGAAATGGCGGTTATGGCAAATGAAATGGGATGGATAAAAAATCTAAAAAGAACAAATCTTACAATAATACCTATGGCAAATTGGAAACGATCTTACTGGCTTGATAAATCTGAACATCCCTGGATTAATCCACAACCTCAAATAAAGTCTATTAGAACAAACTTAGCATATGTTGGATTTGGTTTGATAGAAGGTTCGAATTTAAATGATGGTCGTGGAACTGATCGACCTTATTTGCGAATAGGAGCACCTTGGCTGTCTGGGTTTCATTTATATGAAAAAATTATTCAATTAAAATTACCTGGAGTTGAATTTCGTGTAGTCGAATATGTGCCGAGAAAAAAACTAGAAGATAAAGTGATACCTTTACATGTTAATAAAGTTTGTAGTGGTATAGATATTTTCATTACAGATCCAGATCGATTTGATCCCATAGCAACTGCTACAGCAATTATGGTTCTCGCTCAACAACTGTATCCTCGACAATTTAAATGGGATGAACTAAACCGTATAGATATGCTATATGGTCATAGTCAATTACGTATTTTTGCTGCGCAAGGAAAACCCGCAAACTATCTTCCACCTTTATGGCTTAAGGATGTATTGAAATTCAATGAATTTCGTCAGCAGTTTTTAATTTATAAATGAAGATTAAAGTTTTTTTCTTATTTACTTATTTTTCATCTTTGGTTTTTAGTCAAACACATTTTACCATTCCCCAAAATGTTTGGCGTGTATCGTATAATAAAAATATTTCTGCAGGTAAATGGATTGGGTATGATGGCGAAGAAGGCTTGAAAGATTTAAAATACAAATTTAATGATATTGATTATTCTATTAATCAATATTGGAAACATACAGTTAATATAAATGAATATAAGTTAGAATATGGCTTCTCAGATGAGTCAACTTTTATTTTAAATATTCCAATAG
>TARA_B110000263_G_C15312008_1_pt1 | contig 10368 bp, 9 predicted proteins | sample TARA_B110000263 | Tara Oceans TARA_B110000263 (sample SAMEA4397730) | marine metagenome | biome: Polar Biome; feature: [MES] marine water layer (ENVO:01000295) within the mesopelagic zone...; material: water (ENVO:00002006), including particulate matter (ENVO:01000060) such as......
AAAAAGTTTTTGACAACAAAAAACAATTAGATAATAACATAATTTTAAATGATTCTTCGAAAAAAATTGTTTTTAAAAATGAATTTGCTAGTAATTTTTACCCGCAAACTTTGATACACTATGGTTCTTTATTTTGGTTTTTTGATTCTGGTTCGTCTAGAATTTTTCAGTATAATCAAAAAATTCCAGAATTAATTATTGAAATATTTCGTCAAAATACGAAGATAAACAATGTAAATTTAGGCAAACCATTACATATGTTTTTTCATAAAAATAGAAGGCAATTATTTATTTTTGATGATAAAAATAATCTTTTTGTTAAATCAGCAAATAATAATCTTCAGCAAATTCCACTTGCTAATTTAGGCTTATTATCATCTATCGAAAGCATGCAGTTACATGATTCTACGCTATACATTTATGATAAAAATAATAGAAATATCGTTTCATTAACTCCATCACCGGACGAACCATTAAATTATGACGTTGATATAAAAATTGTATTGCAAGAAATTGATCCTACTATTACAGGCATGAGTTTGCATAATGACTTCTTTGTTTTTTCTTCTAATGAGGTATTTATGATTAGAGATAGCTTAATCAAATTAGCTTGCTTAGGTATAGATAAATACCCGACTGGCATTATTGACATTGCTTATAATTCACTTACTAAAGAAATTTTTATTGCCGATATTATTAATAAAAGAATTATTTCTTGTTCCTATGAAAATGGTTTTTTAAAACAATGGAGCAATGAATCTTTTATCGATATTCGCTCGTTGTCTTTGCATGATTCTTATGAAGGTCTTTATGTTTTAACTGGATCTGCAGTTTTTGATATCTTATTATTAGAATAATTAAGTTTGGATTTTAAAATATGTTAATTCTTGCTTTTGAAAGTTCCTGTGATGAAACAAGTGTGTCTGTTGTAGAAAATGGAACAAAAATTTTATGTAATCTTATTCAATCTCAAGTTTTAATGCATAATAAAACTGGTGGAATTGTGCCAGAAGTTGCGGCTAGAGAACATTTAAAAATTATTTCACAATTAACTGATCAAGCATTAAATGTCGCTGGTGTTCAAATTGAATCTATTGATTATATAGCAGCTACTATTGGACCTGGTTTACCAGGAGCACTCATGGTCGGGTTTTCATATGCGAGGTCTATGGCTTTTGCAACAAAAAAACCATTTATTCCTGTCGATCATATTGAAGGTCACATTTATGCTAATTGGCTAGAAGGCAATATGCCAATTTTACCAGCAGTTGCATTGGTAGTTTCTGGAGGCCATACTGAATTAATTTATATGGACAGCGCAAGTAATTTTAAGAGAATTGGTGGTACTCGAGACGATGCTGCTGGAGAGGCTTTTGACAAAGTGAGTAGGATGTTAGGAGCAGGATATCCTGGTGGTCCGGCTATTGCTGCCTTAGCTAATGAAGCGAAGAAATTTGATATTGAATTGCCAAGAGCATGGTTGCCAGGTACTCATGATTTTTCTTTTTCCGGCCTTAAAACTGCCGTACTTAATCTTAAGAATAAATTTCCAAACTTACCAGTTGAAGAAATTGCCTGGTCGTTTCAAGAATCAGTTGTAGATGTTTTAATATCAAAAACTATTACTTTGCTTAATGAGCTAAATGTTCAGTCTGTGCTTCTTGCAGGAGGAGTAGCTTCAAATAGTAGGCTACGAGAAGTTGCAAAAACAAAAATTAAAATTCCAGTATTTATTCCTTCTCCAAAATTATGCACTGATAATGCTGCCATGATAGCTGCAGCTGCATTTCGACATAAAGATGATTTTATTGATCCATGCAGTCTCATTGATATTTATTCAACTATGAATCGTGGAGATCTTTTAATAGATAAAAATTGAAAATAATAGATAAGAATTGAAAATAATTTTTTTTACCCTAGCTCTATGAATACCATGATGCTAAACTTTTTTTTGCTCTGCTTGGGAAGTTTTAAGTTAATTAACAAGTAAGAATAAATTTATATGTAAGTTATAAGGAGTTTAAAATGAGTAATAATGTATCTCCTCTAAGCGATTATGTAGTTCTTCAACCAATTCAACAAGAAGAAGTTTCAGTTTCTGGTTTAGTTATACCAGATTCTGCAAAAGAAAAATCTCAAGAGGGCAAAGTGATTGCAGTGGGTCCTGGTAAAATTAATGATTCAGGTAACATAGAAGAAATTGACCTTAAGGTCGGAGATGTAGTGATATATCAAAAATTTGCTGGAACTGACTATGAAGATCTTATTATAGTAAGAGCTTCTGACGTTTTAGCTCGCGTTAGTTCTACTACAAAGAAAAAGAAAGCTTAGACATAATTTTGTCTAAATAAAGGAAACTTTGTTTAATACAGGAGGTTTTTAATGGCTGAAACAGGAAAATGGATTCGTTTTAGTGAAAAAGCAAGGCACGATCTACGCATAGGAGTAGATGTTCTTGCAAATGCAGTTAAGGTGACTTTGGGTCCTAAGGGTCGAAATGTCGTTCTTGATAAACCAGCTATTGGACCAGTATTTACAAAAGACGGCGTCACAGTTGCTCAAGATATTCAATTGCCTCATCCATTTCATAATCTTGGTGCGCAACTTGTTAAACAAGTTGCGATTAAAACTAATGAATTAGCTGGTGATGGAACTACGACAGCTACTGTTTTAGCACAAGCATTATTTCATCACGGTATGAAAAATGTTGCTGCTGGAGCAAACCCAATGGCAATTCGAAGAGGAATGGATCAAGCATTGACAGTTGTATCTAAATCGTTAAAAAAAGCTGCTGTACCTGTTGCTGATCAATCAATTGTCCAGCAAGTTGCCGTTATCGCTGCTAATAGTGATGAAGAAATCGGTACTTTAATTGCTGATACACTTACTAAAGTAGGTACTGATGGAGTGATTACTGTCGAAGAAGGTAAATCTGTTGAAATGGAATCAGAGGTAGTTGAAGGAATGCAAATAGAGAATGGGTGGATGTCACCTCATTTTGCCACTGATAAAGATAGACTTGAATGTATAATTGACAATCCACATATTTTAATTACAGATTTAAAATTAGATAATGTTCAAGAAATGGTCCCTCTTTTAGAAAAATTAATTAAAGTTACTAAGAATTTAGTAATTTTTTGTGATGAAATGCAAGATGAAATTTTATCAACGATGGTTTTGAATAAAATGAAAGGGAATTTGAATCCTTTAGTTGTTCGAGCACCTTCATTTGGTGAAAGAAGAAAGAATATGTGCGAAGACATTGCCTCGGTAACAGGTGGTATGTTTATTAATCCCGAACTTGGATTTACTCTTGAAGGCATTGAAGTAGCAGCTCTGGGTAGAGCTAAAAAAGTAATTTCTAATGGTAAAGCTACAACAATTATTGGAGGAAAAGGGACTGAAAATCAAGTTTATAATAGGATTCAAGAATTAAGAAAACAACTCGATGTTGATGATTCTCCTTTTGAAGAAGACATTATTAAACAAAGAATTGCCAAGTTGTCTGGTGGCGTAGGAATTATTAGAGTCGGCGGAGTAACAGAGATCGAAGTAAAAGAGAAAAAATTTAGAGTAGATGATGCTTTAAATGCTACTCGAGCAGCTATTGATGAAGGCATTGTTCCAGGTGGAGGAATTGCATATATCAGAGCAAGAGAAAAGCTACAACCTTTAATAAAAAAGTTGTCTGGAACTGATGAAGGAACAGGCGTACGAATGGTGTATGCAGCTCTTCAAGAACCGCTTAATCAAATCGTCATTAATGCCGGAGAAGAAGGACCAGTTGTAATCGATCAAGTTCTGAATAAAGCTAATAATATTGGATACAATGCAGCTAATGGTGAATACGGAGATATGTTTAAATTAGGCATTGTTGATCCTGTTAAAGTTACAAGGATAGCACTTGAAAATGCTGTTTCCGTTGTTTCACTGATGCTAACAACAGAATCAATTATTACAGATATTCCTATTGATGGGAAATGGGATCCTTCTTTAGAAGACTCATCTGATGTATATGGTAGTCAAAGTATTGATTTTGCAACAGGATTGCCTAGCAGACAGTAAGATTTTAATTCTTTTTGTTGGCGCCTAGTCCAATTTTATTACCTTTAATCCAAATAAGATCATCCTTATTTAAGTCTATTAGAAGTTCTTGGAACCGTAATTTATCTGGTAATTGTTCAAGCTCTAAATATAATTTATCTATTTGAATATTATTGTTTTTTCTTTCTCTTAAATTTTTTAATATTTTACCTCGATAATATCTATTTGATCCATGAAATTCTATTTGCTCACTCTTTATTTTCATTTCTATATTATTAATAAATGCACTACAGTTTTTATTTAAAATGCAGATCTCACATTTAGGCTTAGATTTACAGATCAATGCACCAAAATCCATAATTGCAGGATTCCAAAAAGAAAATTGATTTATTTTAGATAAATCATCTAATATTTTATCTAGATTATTGTTTTTTTTATTTTTTCCTAAAAAAAATCTTCCTAAAATTCTTTCAAAATTAATATCAATTGCAGGAATATTTTTCTTATATCCATAACACTCTATTATAGATGCAGTATAAGGGCCTACTCCTGGCAAATTAAGAAGGTGCTCTTTTTCTAGAGGAATTTTACCATTATACTTATTTAAAATTATTTCACATGTTTTTTTAAGGTTTATTATTCTTTTTGGATATCCCGTATTGCTCCAAATAATTAATAAATCACTAGTTTCTGCTTTTGCAATATCTTTTAATTCTGGATATTTATGGATTATTTTTTTCCATATTTGAATCACCCTTGTTATTTGTGTTTGTTGAGCACAAAATCCTGCTACTAACGCATGATATGGATTTTGTGTATTTTGCCAAGCAAAATCAATTTGATTTTGTTCATACCATTTATTTAGAAGTTTATGGAATTTTTTTGTTTTTTTCATTTTCTTTATATTAAAAATATAACCTTTTTATTCCTCAATTAAAATTTATTATGTTAATGTTTGGTATGAATAATTATTTAATAATAATATCTATATTGATTTGAGATAAATTTGTCTAAAAATAAAATATCAAAAAATGTGAGTTATACTACAAAGAATATTACTTCTTCTGTTACTCAGCACATTGTTAATAATTCAATGATATTTAAAGGTTTTCCTGCACCTAATACATGGATAGTAAAAGTTAAAAATGATGCAGTACTTATCGACAGTGGTTTTGGAGATGACAATTCTTTTTTATTATTAAAAGAATATATTAATAAAGAATTATCAGGTATTAAAATTCACTCTATTTTACTCACTCACAATCATTCCGATCATTCTTCTGGAGCAAGGAAATTATCAGAATATTTTAATGCTTCAGTAATGATTCATAGATTAGAAGAAAAATCTTTGAGAGCGGATATTACTGAAGAAAAAAAATATTCAAAGAAATTACGTATTCAAAGAAAAATTTGGGAAGACGAAAGAAAAAAGACACCTGTAGATAATTATATTCAAGAAGGTGAATTGATTAAATTTGGGTCATTAAAAATAAGAGTTATACATACACCAGGTCATACCTTGGGTTCAAATTGTTATTTATTTACTAATGAAAGGATTTTGTTTTCAGGAGATACTATTCTTGGCTATGATACAGTAGCAATTTCTGCCCCCCCTAATGGAGACATGACTAAATATCTTAATAGTTTAAATAGATTGAAGAGATATAAATTAAAATATATAGCTCCAGGTCATGGACCAATTATTAATGATCCTAAAGAGAAAATAAATCGCTTAATTCAACATCGTATTGAAAGAGAAAATCAAATTATAAGCTTAATTAAATTAGGTAAAAAGACAGACAAATCTATTTTTAAAGCAATTTATGTCAATCTTGATAAAAGTTTAAAAAATTCTGCTATGAATCAAATTCATTCGCACTTACATAGATTGAAGGAATTGAATAAAATTAAATTACAAATTAATAATAATAATTGGAAGGTTTTATAATCTTGAGATATTTTAAGTAATTAATGAAACACAATAATTTGCTTATTGATAAACTATTCCCAATTACAACTTCTGTTAATGCTGATGATACCTTAACAATTGGTAATTTAAATATTCATGAATTAGCACGTAAATTTGGCACGCCTTTGTATATTTATGACTATGAGACCATTAAAAAAATTTATAATGATTTTTATAATGCTTTTGAAATGCAATATGGTGAAGTAGATATTTTATATGCTTCAAAAGTTTTTTTAAATCTTCCATTTGCAAAATTATTGCATAAGCTAGGAGTTAAATTTGATGTTGTTTCCCATGGTGAGATGAGCATGCTAATTGCAGCTAAAATAGGCTTAGAGAATGCTTATTTTCATGGCAATAATAAAACAGTTGAAGAATTAGGTTTAGCTATTAAGAATAATATTGGAGCGATAGTTATTGACAATATTGAAGAAATTCAAATTATTAATGAGATTGCAAAAAATATTAATATTAAACAGAATGTATTAGTTAGAGTCACACCTAATATTGACCCTTTTACACATGAAAAAACTACTACCGGCCTTAAGGACTCAAAATTTGGCTTAAGTATTGAAGACCGATCAGCAGAAGATGCTATCTCATTAATTTCTGAATCAAGTAATATTTCTTTCAGGGGCATTCATGCTCATCTTGGCAGTCCTATTAATATTACAGATCCATATGTAAAAGCAATTGATAAAATGTTTTCTTTTATTAAAAATATTTGTCTAGATAAATATTCATTAAATGTTTCTGAATTTTCTCCTGGTGGAGGCTTTGGAGTTGTCTCAGAACCTGATATGGATACTCCAACCATCGAAGAATTTGCAATAGCAATTTCAAATGCAATTAAATTTAATTGTAAAAAATATGGAATTGATTTACCTAAAATGTTTATTGAACCTGGACGATCTTTATTAGCTCGATCTGCTGTTTCAGTATATAAAGTTGGTACTAGAAAAGAAATTCCTAATGTACGCACTTATGTTTCTGTTGACGGTGGAATGGCTGACAATATTAGACCAACTTTGTATGATGCAAAATATTATGCTATTCCTGTAAAAGATGTATATAGGAAACCTGAAGAAATTGTAACTATTTCTGGTAAATATTGTGAGTCAGGTGATTATCTTATTAAAGACATCCATTTACCTAAATTAACAAGAGATGAATTGATAGCAATGCCTATGTCAGGTGCATATCAACTTGCAATGGCATCTAATTATAATTTAGCTTATAAGCCTGCAGTAATATTAGTACACAACAATAAATCTACATTAATTAGAAGAAGAGAATCAATTTCAGATATTATTTCTTTGGATGAAGATATTATAAATATTCCATAGGCTATTAATGAATAAAGCTATTACAAAATCTTTGGAAAATATATATGAACCAATAATTAGTCGGTATAGATTTTTTTTTAAAAATTCATTACCTCAAGGGTCATATTTATTTGTAGGTCCTAAAAATGCTGGTAAAAATTTTATAGTATCTTTATTTTCAAAAATTTTATTATGTAATAATCAGTCAACTACAGATTGCAATTGTTCTGATTGTTCGGATATTGAAAATTATAATCATTCTGACGTCGTGTATATTGAGGTAGGAGGTCTTTGTGATTTAAATGATTCGAAACATAAAGATCATAGTAAAGATGGCTCACGATATATACGGATTTGTCAAATAAAAAGACTTAATAGGCTTTCTAATCTTTCTCCTAATCGCTCAAATATAAAAGTTTTTATTATTAATAATTTAAAGTATCTGAATATTGAGTCTGCTAATGCTCTTTTAAAAACTCTAGAAGATGCACCGATATCTTCCGTATTTTTATTACTTGCTGATGAAACAGAGTCTGTTCCTGATACTATTTCATCAAGATGCCAAATCATTACTGTTAATCCAATGAAAAAAAAACAATTGGAAGCATTTTTAATTGACAACTATTCAACAAACAAAAATTTTGCACATGACCTATCAGTAATTAGTAGAAATAGGATCGAACGAGCTATTTTTTTATATGAAAATAATGATGCTATTGATATTTTAAAAGATTATTATAATGATTTTCATAAATTATTAATTTCAGATATTAACTTTAGATTTGATTATGCAGATAAACTTTTTACAATTTTTAGAAAAGACAATGAAATATTTTTTGAAATTTTATTTTGCTGGGAAGATTGGCTGAGATGGCATCTGTATGTGAAATTTGAACAGAGTAATACCCCAAGTTTTTTTATTAACAATTATAACCTTGAACTTTTTCAGATTGTTCAAGGCCTTAATGCATTAAATGCATTAAAAAATGATGCCTCAAAGAGCATAAACACTCATATTTCCATAGAGGTTTTAATGATTGATTTGCCTTTTATAAATAAAAATATTTAAATTATTCTGTTTCTTTTAGTTGCTGTATATGTTGCTTGATATGGTTAGTATGCCATTTAACAAGTTGCTTAACTGATACTCTTCCTAAATATACATGTTTACCAGCTCTGCCCCATGCAGCATCTGGAGTTTTTGATAACATAAAAACCATTTCTTCAACGAGTGATTTAAATTGATTAAAAATATATAGAGTTTCTTTCTCAGATTGGTTTAAATTGACATAAGTCTCTTGTTCATTCCAAATTAGCTGGCTTGGATCGGTATCAATAAGCATACGTTTCATTAATGTATTAATATTAGCTGCGTAATTTCTCATATGGCAAACTATCCTATGATTTTCCCATTTTGCTTCATCATGATGGATATCTGCGGCACTTTGTTTTTTTTGTATCGGAATGTATCTTTTTGTATCATTAGCTAGCTTAGCAAGCTCTGAAACTTGCTCAGCGTATCTAACAGGCGCTCCAGTAACGAAATCTATTCTTGACATTTACAATTTACCACCGTTGCTACTTTTCATTTTTTCTAAAATACCCTCAAATTCATCAATGCTATGGAAGTTTATTCTTATATTGCCTATATTTTTTTTGTTAATATTTATTTTTACAGAGGTACCAAATATTTTTATGAACTCTGATTCTAAAGCATTTATATCTGGGTCAACAACAGTATTTTTATCGATTTTATTTTCTTTATTGAATATTAATAAAAATTTTTCTAAATCTCTGACGCTTAACTTCTTTTTTTGTATGATTTGAGCTACTTCTATTTGTTGTTCATTATTTTGTATTGACAATATCAGCCTAGCATGACCAGCACTAATTACATTTGATTCTATTAATTGTTGGATAGATTCTGGTAAATCTAAGAGTCTTATTGAATTAGCAATCACAGGTCTAGACTTACCAATTTGTTTAGAAATTTCCTCTTGAGTTAAATGATATTTTTCTCCTAGCTTCTTAAATGCTAGTGCTTCTTCAATAGGATTTAAATTTTCTCTCTGAACATTTTCAATAATTGCTAGTTCAAAGTTTTTATTTTCAGTGGAATCTCTAATGATTGCTTGAATTTTTTTTACACCAGCTTGCTTACTAGCCCTTAATCTTCTTTCACCGGCAATTAAGATATATTTTTTATCAGTGGATGGGTATTTTGTTGGCGTTACTATAATAGGCTGTAGTAATCCATGTATTTTAATTGATTCAGTTAGCGTTAGCAATTCTTCTTTGTTAAATTTTTTTCTCGGCTGGTTCGGATTAGGTGCTATCAGTTCAATGTCAATATTTTGTAATACTTCTTGTAAGCTTTGTAAATTTTCATTATTTGTTAACAGTGCATCTAATCCTCTGCCAAGTCTGGTTTTTTTATTCATTTATTTAATCACATTTTCCATTTTTTCTATTATTGCAATAATTACTTTATTATAGGCTTGAGAACCGGTTGATTTAGGATCGTAAATTTGAATTGGAACTCCATGACTAGGTGATTCTGCTAATCTAACAGATCGCGGTATGGTTCCTATCATTAATTTATTAAAATGTTTGTAAATCTCATCTTCAATTTCAAAACTTAACCTATTTCTTTTATCAAACATTGTTAAAATTATTCCCAGTATTTCTAATTGACTATTCATTTTTTTTCTAATTAAATCAATAGTACTCATTAGATTATTTAAGCCTTCTAAGGCAAAATATTCAACTTGTACTGGAATTAATATCCACATTGATGCATTTAGGCAATTTATTGTCAGAATTCCTAAAGCTGGCGGAGTGTCTATTATTATATAATCATACTCATTTTTTATGGTTGCTACTGCAAGTTTTAAAATATCATTTCTATTTATTATGTCAACTAATTCTATTTCTGCTCCTGATAAATTTTTATTGCTAGGAACAATATACAGCTTGTTTATATTTGAATTGATTATTACATTTGCAATAGACTCTTCATTTATTAGTATA
>TARA_B110000263_G_scaffold241318_1_pt1 | contig 10336 bp, 11 predicted proteins | sample TARA_B110000263 | Tara Oceans TARA_B110000263 (sample SAMEA4397730) | marine metagenome | biome: Polar Biome; feature: [MES] marine water layer (ENVO:01000295) within the mesopelagic zone...; material: water (ENVO:00002006), including particulate matter (ENVO:01000060) such...
ATTATTAAATCTCTACTTTCAGATAGTAGTGTTTTTAAAACTTTAATTTTTTCAATTTTCATGCTTCACAAAGATAATGATTCCTGTGAGATGAATTGAATGAATTTTTAGACTCAATTTTGTACATTTGATATTAAATAATTATTCAATTGAAAGTTAATTTATTTAAACTAAATAAAAACAAACGTTTTATTTATAAACCAAGATATTTAAAAGACAATTCTTTTGAAAATGTTTATGATTTTGATTCTATGTATTCAAAACAGAGAAATTCAAACAGCTCGGCTGACATATCTTCAAATTGGAGTGAAGCTAGAATTTCATCTCGAAATAGATCTAATACACATTTTTCAAAAAGATTTTATGTTATAGTTTTTGTTTTAATTCTTGTATTTTTATTTATCATTGATTTTGACCTTTCTATCTTTTAACAAACCTTAAGAATGAGTGTTATTAAGTTGCTTTCTGAAAATGTAGCAAACCAAATTGCGGCCGGAGAAGTAATTCAAAGGCCTTCTTCTGTTGTTAAGGAACTTCTAGAGAACTCTATTGATAGCGGAGCTAAATCTATAAAACTTATAATTAAAGATGCAGGAAAGACTCTGATACAAGTAATTGATGATGGGTGTGGTATGAGTAAAGTGGATTTAAATAAATGTTTTTTACGACATGCTACATCAAAAATTAGAAAGTCCAGTGATTTATTTAATTTAAAAACAATGGGTTTTAGGGGAGAGGCCTTGTCAAGTATCTCATCTGTATCGCATATAGCGATAATTTCAAGCACCAGTAATGATATATCTTTAGGAAATGAGATAAGGCTTGAAGGAGGAACTGTTGCTTCTGAAAAAGAAGTTGTTAGTAATATTGGTACTTCTATTTCGGTAAAAAATCTTTTTTATAATATTCCTGCAAGAAGAAACTTTTTAAAATCGGACAATGTTGAATTAAGGCATGTTATTGATGAATTTAATAGAATAGCTTTAATAAATCACGAAATTGATTTCATATTTGTTAACAATGGAAATGAATTATTTAATTTAAAGAAGTCTATTTTTAAAGAAAGAATTGTAAGAATATTTGGAAAATCAACTGAACAGAAATTAGTTCCAATTAAAGAAAATACAGATATTGCAGTTATCGAAGGATTTGTTTATAAGCCTGAATACTCTAAAAAAACTAAATCAGCGCAATTCTTTTTTGTAAATAGTAGATTTATAAAGAGTACTCATCTTTATCATGCTGTTAAAACAGCTTATAATGGATTGATTTTTGATAACCATCATACTTCATATTTTTTAAGTTTCAAAGTACCTTCTGACACAATAGATGTTAATATTCATCCAAATAAGACAGAGATTAAATTTGATAATGACCAATCTATATATGCTATATTAAAGTCTTCAATAAAGTACAGTTTAGGTCAGTTTAATATTGCTCCTACAATTGATTTTGAAAGTAGTGTTAATTTAAATACACCTTATTCTTATAAAGACAAAGAAGCTTCTATACCTAAGGTTGATTACGATACAGCTTTCAACCCCTTTTATGAATCCAAAGTTTTGTCTTCTTTTTCCTCAAAAGACTTATCATTTGAAGGTTTGGAAAATTCATTTAAAAATGTAAATAAAGATTCAAATATTTTTGAAGACAATAAAGCCTCTATTACTTTTTCAGTTTTTCAATTAAATATGAATTATATAATTACTAAAACTAGCGCAGGAATTGTAATTATAGATCAAAAAAGAGCCCATCAAAGAATACTTTATGAAAGGTTTTTAAAAGAACTTTCTTTTTCAAATAATTCAACTCAAGCATTGATTTTTCCAATTAAACTTGATTTTAATAATGAGGAAAATAGAATGTTGGAATTAGTTAAAAACTCTTTAATTCATTTAGGGTTTAAATTTGATGAATTTGATAGCGAGGGTATAGAAATATCTGGAATTCATCCTTTTTTTAATGAAAATCAGATTAATGCTCTTTTTCAAGAGCTTGTTGATTGTCAAATTTCAGATTTTGAAAAAACTAGTCATACGATTAATGATTTTTTAGCTAAAATTTTATCAAAAAATTCTTCATTGAAATCAAGTGTTAAGTTAGAAAAAAAAGTACAAGAATCTTTAGTAAATGACTTATTTGCATGTAAGGATCCGAATGTTTCTCCTTTTGATAAAATAATTTTTAAAGTAATTTCAACAGAAGAAATAAATAAAATATTTTTCAAATGAGAGGGATTTCTGAAACGGTAAAGCAGCTTATAATAATTAATATTATATTTTTTATTGGATCTCAATTTTTAGGAGATTTTGGATATGATCTTTTGGCTCTTCATTATTTTGAAAATGATAAATTTTTAATTAGTCAACTTTTAACGCATATGTTCATGCATGGGAGTGTTTCACACATCTTGTTTAATATGTTTGGACTTTGGATGTTTGGATCACCGCTTGAACAAATGTGGGGGAAAAAGAAATTTTTATTTTTTTATTTTTCTGCAGGTTTTGGTGCGGCAGGATTACAGTTGCTTGCTAGTCATCTAGAAATTCAATCTATTTTTTCTGTATTGAATTTAAATGGAGTGTCATTGAATTCTTTTAATGATATACTTAATTCGGGAAGTTATGATGAAAATATTTTAAATTATGTAAACAAAAATGATTTATATAATGCTTATTCGCTATTTAATACTACGATGGTAGGTGCTTCGGGTGCAATTTATGGCATACTAGTGGCGTTTGCTTTTTTGTTTCCAAACTCTGAATTAATGTTGATTTTTTTACCAATTCCTATAAAAGCTAAATATTTTGTTCCAGCAATTGTGCTTTTAGATCTTTTCTCAGCTTTTACAGGTGTTTCTATTTTCAGCCCATCTAATACTGCGTTTTACGCCCATATTGGAGGAGCTTTAACGGGTTTTGTAATGTTATGGTATTGGAAGAGAAATCAATTTAAAGATAACAGATGGAATTAATTAACGATTTAAAACAACGTTACACGAGACTTGATGTCCTAAGTCAGTTCATTGTAGTGATGATTGCATGTTTTATTTTGCCTTTTATTTTAAATACATTTTTGTTTTTGTTTAATTTAAAAGATTTATCTATAATTAACTTTTTTGAGGTTTCTCCTTCTTTAAATGAATTATTTTTCAAGCCATGGTCTTTAATAACGTATGGTTTCTTTCATGCTGATTTATGGCATTTGACAAGTAATATGATTATTTTTTACTTTAGTGGCAGGGTGGTTCTTGATCTTTTTGGAAAAGATAAGTTTATTAAAATATTTATAATAGGATTATTAGGTGGTTCAATTACATATCTTTTGAGTTATAATATTTTTCCAGTATTTACTGGATTAAAACCTCCTATGATTGGAGCTTCAGCAGGGGTTATGGCAGTTTTTATTTTTTTAGCATCTCATAACCCTCACTTCACTTTTAGGATTATTGTTTTTGACGTTAAAATCATGTACTTAGCCCTGATCCTTATAGCGATGGATCTTATTCAAATTCCTGTTAATAATTCCGGTGGACATTTAGCTCATCTTGGGGGCGCTGTTTGGGGTTATTTCTACTACAATCAAATTAAGCAAGGCAATGATTCTGGTCAGTGGATTATAAATTTTATAGAATATTTAAAAGGGTTGTTTTCTAAAAAAAAGGAAGTCAACAAAGTTTATAAAACAAAAAACTATAAAACAACTCCCAAATCAAGTTTAGATCAACAAAAAATAGATTTGATTTTAGATAAAATAAGTAAGTCTGGGTATGATAGTTTAAGCAAAAGTGAAAAAGACACACTTTTTAAAGCTGGTCAAAATTGAATTTACTTAATAAAAAATCATTTTTCAATTCGTTTGTATTTTTTTTAAATGCTTTTAATTCTATCCTTATATTGATATGTGTGCTTCTATATAATTATTATTTACCTGGTTTATCTACGTTTTCATTTTTAACATTTTTTTTTCCAATTTTCACTCTTTTTAATTTGATTTTTTTAATCTATTGGATATTAAATTTTAATTTAAAGCTAATTCTTTCCCTAACTATTTTCTTGATATTAAACCACTATTCAATTTCTTTTTATAATCTAAACGATTCAAACATCGATTCAAACGGTCTTCATGTGATGAGTTATAATGTCAGACTTTTTAATCATTATAAATGGATTGATAGTGATAGTGTTCCTGAAAAGATTAAGAAGTTTATAGTCAAAGAAAACCCAGACTTATTAGCAGTTCAGGAGTATCATAACAAGTATAAGCGTGTTTTTAAAAACTTTAAAAATAAACACGTGATATTGTCAGGCAATAATGTTGGCAAAGCTATTTATACCAACAATAAATTGATTAATAAAGGAACGGTAGATCTACAGGATTTTGGAAATGTAGCAATTTTCATTGATTTTTTACAAAACAAAGATACTATTAGGCTTTATAATGCACACTTTGAATCTTTTAAGGTTGATTTAATAGCTTTGAAAGCAGATGTTGAGTCTATTAAGGAAGTTATTTTTAAAACTAAAAAGGCATACTTAGTCCAAGAAACGCAATCTTCAGCATTGATTCAGCACATGTTGCAATCGCCATACCCTGTTGTTTTAGCGGCTGATTTAAATAATACTCAGCACTCATTTTTTTACAAACAATTTAAAAATAATTTTAACGATAGTTTTATTTCAAATGGAGCCGGATTTGGTTCAACTTACGACTTTAAATTTATGCCAATAAGGATAGATTATTTGTTTAATTCCAAATCAATTAACGTGAATAATTTTAAAGTGTATTCTAATATTTTGTCAGATCACATGCCAATAAGTGTTTTTTTAAATATTTAATCTAAAAGTTTATATAAAGAATCTTAAAATACTGGATTTAAGTATTTTATTAATTAAAAAAAGAAAAAGAACAACCTCCATATTCTCTTGATTCTCTGAAATTATCGATCGAATCTAGCTTAATTATTTTTGAATGTTCTAACACAAAAATACCATTATTATTTAGAGTCTTATCATTAAAAATTAGATTCTGAATTTCTTTATAATTTTCTAGCGAATAATTATAAGGAGGGTCACAAAAAATGATATCGTAACCAAAAGTATTTGCTTTAAGAAACTTAAAAACATCAGACTTAATAACGTTAATATTTAAATCAAGATCATTAGATATTGATTTAATAAACTTGACACAATTGTGATTATTATCAATTGAAGTTACATGATTTGCTCCTCTAGATGAAAACTCGTAACTAATATTTCCGCTGCCAGCGAATAAATCCAAGGCCTTGATATTTTTAAAATCATATTTGTTATGAATTATATTAAATATAGCTTCTTTAGATTGATCAGTAGTTGGTCTTATTGGAAGGTTTTTTGGAACATTTATTCTTTTTCCTTTATTATTTCCTGATATAATTCTCATGAAAGTATAAAATCTATTTTACTTTTAATTAAATTGTCATCTGTAAATGAAATTGTGTATTTTTTGTCAATTTCTATATTTCTTATAAACTTGGATAAATAAGAAAAGGTTTTATCATTTTCAGATATAGACCCTAGTATATTTAATTTAGTTTCAGTTTTGATTTCTTTATTTTGTTCTATTACAAAGAGTATGAAATATAAAATATCTTCTTTGGTTTGATATTCAAAATTATTATAATATAGTAAATTTTTATTTTTAAATATTATTACTTGAAAATTCTCACGCTCAATATTAGCAAATAACATAGACTTAGTGCTGTTGGTTGTCATTTTTACTATTTTTCTCAATAATATTGTTGAATGATGATAATACTCAAAAGAACCAAACCTTTCTATTAAGTAATTATTTACATTAATAAAGGGTAGGTAAACATTATAAGCTTCTAATTCCTCAATAAAGTCATTAGAAGCAAAGTCATTTTTAATAAGTTTTGAATTAAATTTCAAATAATCTAAACTTAGTTTTTCATCAAATAATTCTTTAGGAATAAGGCAAGAAAGTTTATTAGAAACAATTAATTTAATATTGATTATATTAGAAAAATCAATTTTAGATTTATTTAAAAACGAGTCCAATTCAGCTGTAAGATCCTCAGGGAGAGCCTTTTTGTTGAAATTATACTTTTTGTAATCAATGATAGAATTGTCTACATGATTACTTAACATTAAGTCAAAGCCAAATAAGCTAATTTTAATGGAAAGTTCAGTGCTAGGTTCTATTCTAATTTCTTGCGATTGCATCATAGGTTGTAGGCCAATTACCATTGGTACTAACCTCTGTCATTGATCCTAGAACAAGATCTGGTCCATTCACACCATCAACAGACATGAGGGTTTTTTCTTGCTTTAACAAGTCTTTATTTTGGTCAAATAAAATTACATCTTTAGATACTCTAACTTCAAATACGTGAACATCGTAGTCACCTTTTTTAATCATATCAGATTTGATAGAGAAAGTTGCATCAACTCCTTTAATTGGGATTTGTGCCATATTTTTATATCTGCTCGAGTTTCCAAAAAGAGAATCTTTTACTGAAGCAAAACCTAAAGTATCTATTACAACCACTTCTCTTAGCATGTCAATTCTATAGACTCTATCATACTGTAAGTAACTAGAATCTCTTTTTTGTATTAAAGTGTATTGAGCAGTATCAATAAACGTAATCAATCCATCAAAATTGTTAGCATATGAACCGTTTACACTTTTATAGGCTAGTTGAGCGTTTCTAATATCTTTAAGCTTATCAATTACTTTAAGATAACGTTCTGTTTTAACTTCATTAAATTTAATTGGAGCGTTAACCGAGCTATAAATCATGTAAGAAAAAAAGATTATAAGCGTCCAAAGGACAGCTTTAATAATTCTCATGTATTTTGATATGAATTCCATTATTTAATTAATTATATTTAGACAAAACTACAATTTTTTTTAATTCCTAAAACTAAATAAATATTTCAATAATCACACAATGAATTCTCAAGAATTTAGCGAATTGCTTTTAAAAAATTTTAAATTTAAACCAACTTCTGATCAGAAAGCTGCTATTATTAAATTAAGTGAATTCTTGTCGAATAAAAGTAATATTTCTCTGTTTTTATTAAAAGGTTATGCAGGGACCGGAAAGACTTCTTTAATGAAAACTTTAGTAGAAAATATTCACTTTAAAAAAATGCATGTTTGTTTATTAGCCCCAACAGGGAGGGCAGCAAAAGTTTTATCAAAATATTCTGGTAAAAAAGCATCTACTATTCATAAAAAAATATATTATTCTAAAATTGATAAATCTGGAAAGTTTCAAACTAAATTGAAGATAAATAAAGTTAAAAACACTTTGTTTATAGTTGATGAGGCTTCAATGATTTCTGATTTTTCAAATTCTAGTGACTTATTTGATAATAAATCAATTCTTAAAGATATTTTTAGTTACGTCGATTTTAAAACTAATTCAAAATTAATTTTTTTAGGAGATACGGCTCAGCTTCCACCCGTTAAACAAACAATTAGTCCAGCACTTAACTCAACCTTTATAAAAGAATCTTATAATATTGACTCAGAGGAGTATGAGATTAATGATGTGGTAAGACAAGCTGAAGAATCAGGTATATTAATAAACGCCACATCAATTAGAAATAACATATCAAATAATTTTATTGACTTTAAATTTGATAATTTTTCTGATATAGAGTTTTTATCAGATGGATTTGATATCCAAGAAGCTATAGAATCTTCATACAGTTTAAATGGATCAGAAAATTCAATAATTATAGTTAGATCCAATAAGAGGGCTAATCAATACAATCAGCAAATCAGGAAAACTATTTTAGCTCATGAGAATAAAGTTTGTGTTGGAGATTTATTAATGATTACAAAAAATAATTATTTTTGGACTTCTCCAGATTCTGAAATTCCTTTTTTAGCTAATGGAGATATTGTTCAAATTCTAGAAATATTTTCATTTAAAGATATATATGGGTTTGAGTTTGCGGAATTAAAAATTAAGATGGTTGATTATACAGATCAACCTACCTTTGATACTGTTATTATCTTAAATACTTTAGATTTAGACACGCCTTCACTTTCATACGAGCAATCTAATTTGCTATACCATGAAGTTCAAAATGATTATGCTAAAATTAAGTCCAAGTATCAGAGATTTTTAAAAACTAAAGAAAACCCCTTTTTTAACGCACTTCAAGTGAAATTTTCTTACGCTATAACCTGTCATAAGGCCCAAGGCGGTCAGTGGCCTGTAGTGTTTATAGAAAAACCATACCTTAAAGATGGACCAAACATCGATTACTTTAGGTGGCTGTATACAGCTGTTACACGAGCTGAAAGCAAACTATACTTAATAGGTTTTTAAATAAAAATATAAATGTATTTTTGAAAAAAAAACTCATGAAAGTCATTGCAATGATTCCTGCAAGGTTTGATTCTGAAAGACTACCTGGTAAATTGATGATGGATTTAGGGGGGGAGCCTTTAATTATAAGAACTTATAAAAACGCTTTAAAATCTAAATTATTTGATGAGGTGTATGTGGTTACTGATTCTAAATTAATTTATGATTGTCTGAAAGAATATGAAGCTCAAGTTTTAATGAGCTCAAAAGAACATATTTCAGGTTCTGATAGAATTGCTGAATTTTCATCGACAATTTCTACAGATTTAGTAGTAAATATTCAAGGTGATGAACCATTTATTGATGCATATAGTCTTGGTAAATTAATTAATGTATTTGAAAAAGATATACATAGCAACATTGATTTAGCTTCTCTTATGCAAAAAATTTCAACTGATGAGGTTACTAATCCTAATATTGTCAAAGTCGTTGTAGATTCAAGTAATTTTGCTATATATTTTTCAAGATTTCCAATACCATATGATAGATCTGGCGAAAACAAAACACCTTTCTTTAAGCATATTGGAGTATATGCATTTAGAAAGAAAAGCTTACTTGATTTTTACAATTCAAAACCAACTCCTTTAGAAAAATCTGAGAAGCTAGAGCAGTTAAGGTATTTAGAAAACGGAAAAAAAATCATGATGGTAGAAACTAATTATCATGGTTTAGGTATTGACACTATGGATGACCTTATTAACGCTAGAAAAATTATTTAATGCTTTTATTAACTAAGTTCATTTTTAATAAATTATTGAAATGGAAGGTCGTGGGTAATACTAATTTGTTGAAAAAATGTGTAATTATTGCTGCTCCTCATACTCACTGGCAAGATTTATTTATTGCTTTAATGGCTAGAAAAGTAATGCAACAAGAAATTAATTTTATTGGCAAAAAAGAACTTTTTAATTTTCCTCTTGGATTTTTTTTTAAAATGATGGGTGGTAAGCCTGTTGAAAGGAATAGTAAATCAAATAACGTTAAACTAATAGCAAATGTTTTTAAGGATAACGACTTATTTAGACTTGCTTTATCTCCAGAAGGAACTAGAAAAAAAGTTAATAAATGGAAAACCGGTTTTTATTACATCGCAAAAGAAGCTAATGTTCCAATAATAAGTGCTTCTTTAAATTTTAAGGATAAAGAAATTAAAATTTCTGATCCTTATTATATAACTGGAGATATAGATAAAGATATTAAACATTTAAAGCTTTTTTTTAAAGGAATAAAGGGAAGAGTTCCAGAGTGTTCTTAAACCTATTCCATGTTGTGAAATACGTTTTGAACATCGTCGTCTTCTTCAATTTTTTCTATTAATACATCTACTTCTTCCTTTTGTTCATTACTTAGTGCTTTCAATTGTTTTGGGATTCTTTCAAAATCGGAAAAAATTATTTGCATTTCTCTTTTTTCAATTTCTTTTTGAATAGATCCGTAGTTTTCGAATGGTGAATAAAGAACAATACCCTCTTCTTCCTGAATAACTTCATCAACTCCAAAATCAATAAATTCTAATTCTAGTTCTTCAATATCTATTTCTGTATTAATTTTGAAACTACACACTTTATCAAACATGAATTCAACTGATCCAGCAGTACCTAAATTTCCACCATGTTTATTAAAATGACTCCTTACATTAGCTACTGTTCTATTGTTGTTGTCACTTGCTGTTTCAACTATAAAAGCAATACCAAATGGACCATATCCTTCAAAAATAATTTCTTTATAATTTTCTGTTGATTTATCTGAAGCCTTCTTTATTGCCCTCTCAATATTGTCTTTGGGCATATTAGCAGCTTTAGCATTTTGAATCACTGCTCTTAGCTTTGAATTACTCTCAGGCACTGGTCCACCATCTTTTACGGCCATCACAATGTCTTTACCAATTCTTGTAAAGGTTTTGGCCATTGCTGACCATCTTTTCATTTTTCTTGCTTTTCTAAATTCAAA